>Ga0208794_1000456_pt1 | contig 26869 bp, 5 predicted proteins | sample 32_taG_FD_184106 | JGI IMG/M metagenome (GOLD analysis project Ga0208794, IMG submission 184106) | Marine viral communities from the Gulf of Mexico - 32_GoM_OMZ_CsCl metaG (SPAdes) (version 2) | ecosystem: Environmental > Aquatic > Marine > Oceanic | place: Atlantic Ocean: Gulf of Mexico... | reverse complement strand
TCCTATACCTATAGTTTCATATGGAATAAGTGCATCAGCTGATGTAGCAACACCTTTAAAAGCACTGTTTGTAAATCTATTGTCAGCTGTTTCAGATGATCTAAATTTTCCTGAGTCTATATCAGAGAAAAATCTTGTCATCTCACTTGCTTTAAATCTTGAAAATATTGCTTTTATAAATTCAATAAATCTCTGAAAGATGCTTTTTGCTTCTGAACCAATCTTTGCTTTTCTAGGTGAAGTTTTAAATATCTCAAACTGATCAGCTAAGTATTCTTCATAGTATAGATCTACAAACTCTTGTCTGTTATTCTTAAACATCTCAGCATACTCTTCAGTTTTGCTTGCAAACTCTTGTAGAGCAACTTCAAATGATTTACCTTCTTTTCTAAGATTAGCTCTTACTTCTTTTCTTGCCAAAGATCTCAAACGTCTTTGCTCTTCATCAGTAAGTAACAATCTAAACACAGCATGAAATGCTTCGTGATATCTATGTGAAAGACCCTCACCAGTAAATATAACACCACCAACAGATACACCACCTGCTATTTCTTTCAATGTAGTCATGAATCTACCAACGGTATATCCGTTTTTCTTCATTCTATCTGTAAGCTGATCTATATTTTGGATAGAAATAAAGTCTGGTAAATTTTCTTTTAACCATGTTACAAAATCCTCAAGCGGTTCATTAGTACGTGCATCTACAGCATTAGATACAATCTTATTTGCAGAAGGCCCTTTAGAAAATAAACTATCAGAGCTTAAACCTTTTTTTAAGTTTGTAAGTATCTTTTTCTTTAATCTATTTTTACGCAACTGTTCTTTAATAACTTTTACTGTTATATCAGATGGAAACTTTTTAATCTTTATTGCAAGATCAGTTGCTTGTTTATTTAATGTATCTATCTGCGCATCAACATATTTTTTTACATCTTGAATTTGTTTTTTTGTTTTACCTATTGCTTTGTCAAGAGTTTTTGTTGCTTCAAAATCTATAAGTAAGTCTTGAAATAAAGCGACAACAGCAGGATCTGTTTGTATTACCGGATCAACTGATCCTTCTCCTTCTTTTACTTCAGCTTCATAACCTATTGATATAAATGTAGAGTCATCATCTTTATGTTCTTTTTTGAACTTGTTAAAGTTAATCCTCTTACCAAAGTCTGTATTTATAAAAGCTTGTACTGCTTCTTCTGTTTCTATAAAGTCTGTTGATAGCACCAATGTTTCTCCTTCTTCAAGAGTAACTTCAAACCTATCAATCTTAGGTTGTGAAACATGAGCTTTACCGTCTTTTATAGAAAACATAAAACCGGTTGTAGTAGCAACATCAGATAAACCATTAGATTCTCTTACCTTACCATTCTTATCTACAACAAAATAAACAGTATCGCCTACTTTCTCAATAGTGTATTTGTTTGTTCCTGTCTTGGTTGCTTTTAGCCCTGTTGAGCCAGTCCTACTTCTTCTATATTCAGTATAAGATTTACCATTTTTAACAGCAACAAAAGTATTAACTATGGTGTTATAACTAGTCATAGGATATGGATTTATCGCTTTATAAGCATCCATAAACTCCTGAGATTGAGTTATATCATAGTTCTGCGCTAGTTCTACAAACTGATCAAAACTTGTATTTATGGTTTTACCTAACAATATATTTATAGTGTTAACAGATGCTTTTTTTGGTTTATCAATAGGCGATGATTCACCACCCATACCATCTGCTAAAACATAAACACCATTTTCTGTATCAACATATAAAGCATCTTCATTGGAAACTTTAGTTTTATTAGCTTGACCATAAGTAACATTGCCAGATACTTCTACAAAAGGGACATCTGATTGTATTATTGTACCTTCTTCTGTTTTCTGTGTACCTGCTAACTGTTTAGCTACTTTGTTACGCTCTACAACTATTTCTGAACGACCAGCTAACTGTTTAATTTGATTTACACTTAACTTATTAAAATCAGATATTGTGTTACTTAATTCAGGTAATGTTGTGTCATTATTTGAATTGTGTTTGCGGACAAGTTTATTGTACTCTTGTATAACTTCTGTTGGGCCTAAAAATCCTGCAGAAAGTGCAGCACTGACTTTATCTTTATCTAAAACTTCTATAGCATCATCATTTCTTTCTTCTATTTCTTGTCCTAGATTGCTTTGTTCTTCTTGCTTATTAGAAACAGTAGCTGATCGTACAGTATCTTCCGCATCTATATTTTGTTGTATAGTCTCAGGATCTGCTTTTAAAAACAGTTTTAGATTAGATGTTGTAGATACATAATTAGTTGAAAGCTTTTCTAATACAGGTAGTATATTATCAACATCAATTAATCTTTGTAGAGATGCTGTAAAGTTTGACTTTTGAACATTAGGTATATCAACAAGCAAATCCTTATTCTGTGCATTAGGATCTTTTCTTTTCTTAGCTTGTTCAGCATTAAATTTCTGAATACCATCATTAAAGCCTTTAATCATAGCATCAACAAACTGGCTTGTTGTTATATTCTCAAGAGACTTAAGAGAAGGCTTCCAGTATTTTTCTGTAATCTTTATTCTTTTTACTTCTTCTTCTTGATTTTCATTCTTACCAATTTGATTTATAAACGCTTGTAAATAAACATCCCCAAATGATGTAATACCTATTTCAAAATATACCTTGCTTTTCTTTGATGTTATAAATAAAGTCTGTGCTATTTGCTCATTTGTTTCTTGAGTATACTGCTCATCTTTTGCTTTTGTTTGTTTTCCAGCTTCTCGTTCTACATTATTTTCTTTTGTATCAATTACTTTTTCTTTAATCAATACAAATAAATCATTTAATTCATTGCTATTTAACTGAGATGACTTAAGTGTAATGAATCTTACTGATCCATTAGGCATGTTTATAAATGCAACTGTGCTTTGTTGTTTTACAGCATTAGCATAATTGACACCACTTTCTTTAATATATTCCTCTATCTGTTCCACTAAAAGCTTACCATTAGGCATCATGCTAGCACCTACATTATTACCTTGCTCATCATATACCCTCAAGACATAAGATATATTACCTTTATTATCTTTTTCTGCAGATGATACCACATAATACTCAGTACCATCTTGTCCTGGAGGAAATGTAAATGTTTTCTTTCCTTCAAGCTCATTAAACGGATTAAACTGTTTACCATATATAGGACTAGTAACCGGAACTTCTAAACCAAATATTGTATCCTTAAGAGTAAATACACCCTCCTCTTTATCTGCCATTAACTCTCGCATCTTTTGAGCAAACAAAAGCTGGGTAACATAACGTGTAACAATTTGATCTCTATCATTTGGTTTGTATCCTATAATGACTTTTGATAATTGCTCATCTGTCATATTATTAGGATTTACCGGATTACCATTTACATCTGTTATCTTAGTACTTTGATTATTAATAAAAGCAAATGGTTGAGTAAAATCAAATGTTGTAATACCTGTTTGTTCTTTTATAGAGTTGACAAGTCCTGCAGGTATAACTACACCAATTTCAAATTCGGGAACTACTGTACGAAGATTTGGATTAGTAGCATTGTTACCAATTTGAAACTCTGTCTGTGTTCCAAACGAAGGCTTGCGTGTAACTTTAATTTGTAATGCATTAATCTGGTCAATAGTTAAAACGCTAAGTATTTTTTCAAAGTCAGTTTTAGAAATTCCTTTTTCTTTGTCTGTATTAGGAGATACATTTATAAACTCAAGTCTATTTATTTTTGATAAACGTCCAGTTGGTTTTTTTCTTGATTGTTCTTCTTGAACGTTAAGCTCTTTCATACGCACTGCTTGACCTTTACCTTTGTAATCTTCAGTTAATTTAGCATATGAAAAAGAATTTTGCTGTGCTAGTATAAATGGACTATCATTATTATCAACATCAATCAAAACATAAGTTACAGGCTTGCCATTTACTGTTTTAGTATATCTTGTCCCAAACTTATATGTCTTTCCTTTGTGGGTGAATTGTTTAATAGATTGTTTAAGCAATTGTATTAGTCTAACTTTTGCTGCTTCTGCTAACTCTTCACTTGTATAAGGTTCAATACCAAACGGTTTATACTTATCTATTTCATGTATAGGCTTACCAGCTGTTTTTAATATGTAAAAATCTCCTACCTTTTCTATATATACCTTTTTGGGATCTTTTTTAGCTTCTTCTTGTTTTTTTGTGTAAGCCTCAAGCTGTGCCTCAAGATCAGATACTTTTACATTTGGACCTTCAGCATCTTGACTTTGTTGTAGTTCATAAGCTAATTGCTGTTGCAATTGAGACTGTAATTCCTTTTCAGCATTTGATAAACCGCCATCACTTAAAGGATCAAATGCACCAGGATCATCCTGAAGAGAAAGTAAATTATTAGCTGTAAGTCCATATATTCCGATTAGATTGTTAATAGCTTCTTTGTTATCAATTATTGTAGATATAAGATTACTATCATTCTTCCAATTAATTTCTTTCTGTGGTGAATCTTTTGTAGACTCCCACTCATATCTTTTAATTAACTTATATGCATTTAAAATGTTATTAGATGCAGGTAAGTTTATAAAATCTTCATAAGGGACATTACCGCGGAATCTATCTATAATTGACCTAAAAGGTAAAGATTCATTTATTGCTCTTGTTATTTGATCTCTTAACTCGTTATCTGTAATGGTATCACCATACTCTATTCTTTCTTCTAATGGTTTTTCTTGAAGCTTTTTATAATCATCCTTCATTGAATTTATCTGTTCCAAAGTTTCATTATCTTCTATCAGTCCTTCTGAATTAGAAAACTTTGTTAATACAGATACATCATTTGTTAAAGTAAACGTTTTTAGTTGCTCAGGATCTACTTCTACACCTATATCATTTAGTTGTTTTAAAAACTCACTTTGTTCTTTAGTGTTTATAGCTTTTTCCGCGTGCTCACGCATCATTTTTTCAGCTTCATTATACTGCTTCTGATAGAGCTCTGCTTGTGCTCTTACAATTTCTGTAATACCTTCTGGCTTGATAAGATAAGATAGAGTATTATTATACAACTGCTTTCTTCTATCTAGCGTTTGATAATCCATTATCTTACGTAACGCCTGAGATATCTCATAAACATCAGCAAATTGTTGATCCTTGCCTGTAAGATCTTGAACATAATTTTGAAAAAGCTTTCTCATTTTGAGATAACCAAACCAGTTAAAAGATCCATCATCTTTCTTATTTTTTTCAAACCAAGAATTTATCTCTTCAAGATTTTTTAGCTTCTTGGTTTTCTTTTCTAAAAGTTCTTTTTCTTCTTTTGTAGGATCTTCATTTTTTTCTAACAGTTTAGTTTCTATTTCTAACCTTGATATTTCATTTGTTATGTTTTGAACAGATGTCAATACTGTTAGATCACTAGCCTCCATTCCTTCAAATATAGGGTCAGACTCTAGCTCTTGAAACATAACTTTCATTCTCTCATTAGCTCTTTCTATACCGTTACCAGTAAATAAAGCCAAGAATCTTGCATGCTCGTATGCTCTATAATTTAGAGCTTCTAGCATATGTTCTTTAGTTCCTTTCTCAAATTTTTGAGGATTAAAAGGATTTAATAGTTTGTTTTTAGATTCATTATACTTGTCTTCAAACTTATTAATATGACCTATATATTCATCAATCCTTTGTTGTGTTTTACCCTCTTTGACATCAGTTTTAAATACAGGAAAAGCTTCAAGCAACTCTTGCTCATCAAGAGTCTTCATTTCTTTAAGAAGATTTTTAAACATGTCAAGACCACCTGTTTTGGCTAAAGTGATCATATTGAAAAATTTTGACTCATCTCTTTCATCAATTATATCAAGCATAGAATATTCTTCAATAGCTGTTGACATGTCTTCGCTAACCATCTTTTGTAAAACATAGTTTAGCTTATCAGGAGATAGATCAAAATAATCAGGATTTTTACCTAAGTTATTCCATGTTTCATTATAGGCTTTAACAAGAGAATCTACATATTCTTGTTTTTCTTGTCTATGCTTCTCAAACTTTTCTGGCTGAAAAACACGTTGTCCTAATGATGGTAACTTTTCAAATAAAACTTTCTGCGGCCCTTGTACAATACCACCCATTAGAAACCCTGACATAAAAGTTTCAAAACCCTGGGCATTAAATTGAGAGTTAATAGCAGAACCAATTGAAGCGTCTCTCAACTTGATCCAATTTGTTGATGGATCTTTCATTATTGTTTCATAATAATGTTTTGTAGCATGTGCCACAGCTTCTTGTGCAACCTCTTGCGCACCTTCGGTAAAGTTTGCAGAAAAATATCTTAATGCAGACCCTGCAGTACCTTTAAAAGTACCTTTAACACCTGCTGCTTTAAGTCTATTCCATGTTGACCCTAACCCTTCACCTATATCAGCAAATATATCTTGCTGAACTTTACCATCTTTAAATGCTGATTTTACTTGTCGTAGCCTTCTTGTAGCAATTGACATGTTATCATTAAAAACTTTAGCAAGGGATCTATTAAAAGAACCAAATGCATTACCTAATACAAGTTGATTAGAAAAATAAATAATAGGGGCATTGCTTAATGTGGTGTAGAATGCAGCTTTACCCGCATTTTCTTTAGCTTTAAGTATATCTTGTTCTGTTAACAAGTTGTCATCATCTTCAAAAATCTTTAATCCTTCTGCAAAAACTTCATCGTATACCATACCACCCTCCATCTTACTTTCAGAGAGTGCAAAGTTTAAAGAACGTAAGTCTCTATAAAAACCACCAAAAGGTGCAATCTTTGCAAGATTAGACATGTTTTGTCCTGTATTCTTTGCTGTGTTTAATGTTCTAAGTGTTTGAGATAACTCAGGAGCTATCATCTTTGTAAAGAAAGTGTTACCTGTTCTAAAGCTTTCCCAAAAACCTCTAGCTACTTCTTTTTCTTTTGTTGCTTTTACTAATTCATCACCACCTTTAATTGCCTTCTTAACATCTGTTATATTATCAACAGCATCTCCAATACGTTCTATATTCTTTGCAATTGATCCAGCTTGTAGTGAAGAAGTTGCACCAAAAGTTGCTGCAGTTAAGCCTGACAAAACCAATTCTTCTAATGCTATTGAACCTATAATACCAAAGGTGTATCCTGCTTGTAAAAGAGTATTATTAAAAAAACCACCAAGACCACCACGAGATGAATTACCAATTCTCATAGCTTCAGAAAATTCTCTTGCAGAATCTAAATCTTTACCAAAAAAATAAGGATCATCATCAAAAAGATCACCTAATGATCTATATGCAGATACAAAACCTGTTGACATTAAACTTGAAAATTGACCCATCATTCTAGATGCATCATCCCACCATGTTGAGTTTTCATTATAATAAGCTTCATTATCAGCAAAAGGGTGAAACCCTAACTGATTATACATAGGGTGATTATAGAACCTGTCAAAATTTACATCACGAGCATTACTAGTCATTTTAGCTGCTGTCAGTGTAGGCTTTTTATATTGGTCAAATACATTTGTTATTGCCTTTTGAGTACCTGCAGCAGTTGTCAAATCTGGTGGAGATGTTTGCGCATAAGGATCATATGTATTTGTTGCTAATGTTGGCGCAGTTTGATTTAAATTTCCAAACGCTGGTATAGCATATGGATTTACAACATCTGCTGTACGCATTAATACATTTTGATACTCAATATCTTGAAGTGCTGTTTCTAAAATAACATCTTCATTCTGCATTAAGTTATCAATGTCTTTATACTCAAAATTTTCTAATGATGGTATCATATTAAATATATTTCAATACAAATTCTATTTATTGTTGTGCGTCTTTTTCTTCAGCCTTTTTCTTTTTATTATAAGCAACTACAATACTTTGCTTTGTTGCAGCATTTACTTTTGCCTTTTGTTCTAGTTGAATTACAAGTTGATCATAAAGCTGATTATAAATCATAAACTCTTCTTCAGAAAAATAAGCCACTTCGTCTTGTGATGGAGGATCTTGTACATAATCTCCTGTTTTAGAATCTATACTATATGTGACAAGATCAAAATATATTTCACCATTCTGATTTCTATTTAGAATGATATCTCCCCCTTTTACACTTTCTTTAAAACCAAAATCTTTTCCGGGTGTAGTTACATTTGTTTTGTAGTTACCTGAATTAATTTTAATCATTACAGGATCTAACATTTGATAACTTCTTAACGACAAAGGAGATTTATCATTGCTTGTTGGAAAAACAACTTCATAAACAATATCTTCTTTACCTTCTCCACCTGGTTCTCTAATTGTATAAACCCCTTTAATTTCATCTTGAGGTGAAACCATACCTGGGATTTTAGCGAAAAGAGTATTCGTTGCAGGTTTGTACGTAACAACTACATTTTTTTGATCTATTTCCTTATCAAATAAATTAGCAATTGTATCTGGTACTTCTTGAAGGAGAACACCGTTTTGTTTGATTTGAACTATACCGTCTTTAACTGCTTTTAGTTGTTCATTAAGATTATCAAGGAGCTGACTTGACAAACCGCCTGATTTAAAACCTTTACTTCCAGTAATACTTACATTCAATGATGTAATAATATTATCAGATACATTATCACCAGAAAATGCTGAGTGCTGATAGTATTGTTTAAATAATACAGGTTGTCCATTTTTATTAACCTGATCATAACCAGGTTCTTTAGTTAATGTTTTATTTAAAAAATCAATCTGTTGATCATAAAGAAAACCTGATTTAACATTATAATCGGCTGTAAATAAACCAAGTGTAGTATAAGAAAACCCTTGTAATTCTGGAGCACTACCATTTGCATTTTTAAGATTTTTTGCCATGGCATCTTCATTTAATTCTTTTTTTAACTCCTTATTTAATTCAGCTATAGTAAACTTCTTATTACCATACTTATTTTTTAATGATTGATCTGCTTTTGGTCCTAGTTGGAAATAACCTTTAAATTGTCCATCTTTCTTACCACCTTCGTATCTTAATGCTGTCCATCCTCTAGCTTCCCATTTAGGAATTAAAAACTCATCTGTTTTAAAACCAGTTGGAGTTTTAGATAGAAGAGCTTCAGAAGGAATATACCAATCTCCGGTTTGTGCTTGTACCCATACAGCTTTATCTGGATCAAGAAGTACTTCATTATCACTTACTCTATATCCATTTTGCTTGCTATCTCCTTTTCCTATAATAACAGTCTTGTAATCTTTTGTGCCTATTGTTTCTTGTAAAACTTTAGCATCTACTTTTAGATCTTTAATGTTTTGACCAAGTTGTTCTATAAACTCATCTTTTGTTAACATTCTATATGTTCCATCAGCTTCTTTTACTAGTGGTTTTGAAATGCCTGATTCTAAAAGTTTTTTGTACTTTGGATCAATCAACTCTAGATTATCAAGGTTTTCTGCATATACCTTATACATATCATTTTCTAATGATCTTATAGTTTCAGAGTCTTCTTTGATCAACTGATATCTACCCGGTTCACTTTTTTTGATTTGTTCATTATTAAAAAATAACTCTGGTATTTTACTAGCATTATCCTCATTAAGTAAAATATCAATAAAGTCTTTTATTTGAATAGATTCTCCTTTAATTGATTCAGGTATTACTAAACCTAAACCTACTGCTTTTTCTTTTGAAATGTTTTCAGTAAGTCTTCCTGATTCTTCATCATTCATTCTAACAGCATCAGCTATATAGCTTGCCATTTCATTTACATTAGCATTTCTAGCTGTTTCTGTCACTTTATCATTAAGGCCTACAACATTATCTTCTTGCTCTCCTTGCTCACCATAATAAACTTCGCCTGTTTCTTCATCAAAAAACATACCTACAGTCATTCCTAAAGTAGCAATTTTATCTATTTGAACTGCTTGTTCTTTTGCCTTATTTTTTGAATTAGCAATCTTTTTTTGTAACTCTCCTATTAATCTTCGTCTATCCTGCTCTTCTTGGTTTACTAAGAAAGATTTTTTGTCTTTTATATTGCTAAAGTTAAATGCAACACTTGAAAAGTCTTCTTCCATATTGGCTGTCATAAGATAATTCCAAGCTCTACCAATGACAGGTTGCCCATTACCTGTTTCATTGTATTCATCAAGTGTGTTTACAGATTGCTTAAGTGTTTCTCTATTTCTTTCTGTTTTAACTTCTAATGCATTATAGTATATTATACTTTCTTGCATCTTTTTATAGTCTTCAGATCCTGGTATTGGACCTTGACCAATATTTATTTGAGACTCCCACTTATCTATATCACTTTTTAACACCTCAAGTTCTTCCTCATTGCTCTTAATTTGCTCAGCTAATTTAACATTTATGCCTTCCAATTGAAAAACACTCCAGCTTAACACTCCTTCTTCTATACTTGAAACACTACCTTCTTTCAGCAATTGTTCTGCCGCGCCTCTTGAATCTACAAATGCCTTTGCTGCATAACCATCTCTTACAACAGGATCTGACATTAAATGCTTTTTTACATCATTTAAAGCTCTTTCTGTTACAAGCTGACCACCTTCATTTTTTATCCTCCAAAAGTTTCCTTGCTTTGGTGCTGACTCAACTGAAACATCATAACCTTGTGATTTAAGATATTCCATACCCCTTCTGTAAATATTAGGATTTATATGGTATGTAGGATTGCTCATTCTTAATGCATCCTCTTCTGATGCATTTATAAAGTCTTGCATTCTATATTGAAGCTCCTTATCCCCTTCTTGCCACCAATTTTCTCTAACATCTTCATTTAGAGATGTTCTCATCATTTGAGAATTCTTAACTTCGTTTTGATATGCTTTAGTATATACTAAATCTTTAACAATAAGATTATCTTCATAGAAGGGGGCAAATAATGCTTGAGCAGAATTTACATTTTCTGCTAATGATAAGTCCATACCTGATACTTTTTCAAGCATAGGTCCTAAGTTATTTACAAATTGCTCTCTTCTTCCAGATGTATCTTGTCTAGAAAGATCACCGTAAACAACTTTATTGTACTGATCGTTTAATGCTTTATAGTTAGTACTATATTTGTTTGTCTTTGCTTGTAAAACGTTAGACAAAAACTTATAATCTGGAGTAAATGCTTGAAACTTTGGAAAGTATTCAGGAACACCAGGAACATAAATAGCCATAATATTATTATTTTATAAACTCATTTTACCTGCATAGAAAGGTACGGCATATTTTTTCATTTCCATACCTTTTCTACCATATCGTCGGTAAGGTGATTGTGTTTGATTTCCTTGATAGCCCATATTATTCATTTGACTTTGCATCTCTTGTTGAGCTTTGTTAGTATTTCTTGTAGTTTTTACACCAAGAAATTGATTAATATATGCATCTGGTAAATCATTACCAGAAATCTTTTTATATATTTTATTTCTTCTTGCTAACTCTCTAAGCTTATCATCTTCATCTTGAAGCTGTGCCTTTTTAAAGCTTTCACCACTTGTAAATTCAACCATACCTCCAGAGCCTGGATCAATCTGATAATAATCATAAAGCTGATTCAAATTATATGTATTTGCTCTGTTTGTATACATATTTGCTAAAGCATCAGCATACTGCTCTCTATCAAAGTTAAGCTCATTCATATACTTTTGAAGAGTAGTTTGTGTATCATCATATAACTTTGTTAACCTTCTTCTTTCTTCTTGAGCTAATGCCAAATTCATTCTAGAATTTTGCATCTCTCCTCTATTAATTGTGTTTACATTTCTTTGATTTACACCAGCAATTGTATTTGCAATTTGCTCTGCAGCTTTACCTTGCATAGACGATAACCTTGCACTCATAGCTTGTGGCCCAGCAAAAGCACCCATAGCTTGAGCACCAATATTGTATAGTTCATTTTGTGCTGCTATTGCTCTTGTTGGATCCTCTAAAACATATCCCATTTCAACAGGTGTCACTGCAGGCTGAAATGGAAGAAACATTTGTCTTTGTCTGTTTCTAATTGCATCAGCTTTTAAAACATCTTGCAACCAAAATTCTGCTGTTCTCTTTTGTTTTGGTGGATAAAAATTATACACTGGTGAATACCCAGACGTTGTTTCTTCAACCCCTTTGTCTTTAACAGTATCATCTTGATTTTCAATTACATCACCTGTTTCATCTACAGGTAGTTCAATATCACCTGAAGCTTGTTTTCCTGAATCACCTGTGAGAGTAGTTTCTGGAATATCATAAGCTAATTGGCCTTTCTTTACCTTAACAAACTGATTTAAAGTGTTGTTACCATAGAATCCTTCAACAGGAGATATCTTTCTGTTCCTTTCCCAGTTTGTAGTTTGCTCTGGTCCATACTCAAACACATCAAATTGAGGATTGTCTGACTTTTGATCTTCATCATATAAAATCTGAAAAAACAATTGATTAGCCTTTGTTTCATCTTCATCTATATTATAACCTGCATACTCTGGATTTTCTTGAGCTAACTTGTTAAATAAACTTTGTGTATACTCATTTTTTATAAAACCCATACTTCCAGATCTATCTAGATTTGGATCAAAACGTTCATCCTCCGTTGTTAAGTTTCTTACTTCATAGTTATTTTTTTGATAAGCCAAAAAGTTATTTACTAAATCTTGTTTTGATGGAATATTTTCTACCCCTTTTGCTTTAGCTTGTTTAACAAATTTATTATACGCAGATTCTAATGTGTCTTGCCATCCTTGTTCATTTGAGAGCATGGCTGCTTCTAGATCATTATAGTCTTGAACATTACGATCATATTCATCTGCGCTTCCTAAGACAGGTGCTAAATTCCTATTCTGATCATAAAATGATGTACCTAATCCACCAGTGAATGGATTTACAACACCATCTGGTGGTGCATTTAAGAAATTGCTTTCTAAACTCTTTACTTCAGGAGTAAGAAAAGATTTTATTTGATCTGGAGTTAAACTATTATTAGAACCTTCTAAATCATCAATTTTATAACCTAATTCTTCTAGCTGTCTAATAGCATCTTGATCATTATTAGCAACTCTTTTTTGAAGATCTAATATTACTTTTGATTGTGTAAGAGGGTCACCCTCAAAAACAGGATCGGTTTGTATTGATTCAATATCATAATCAATAATTAACTCTTTTAGTTTAGATAATGTATCAGCAGCATTAAGTTGATCTTGACGTGATATTAAAAAGTCAACACCTGCATCTGTCAGTTTGCCTGTAGCAGCTCCAAACATAATATCTTGTTGAAGACCTTCCAAACCACTATCAAAATACTTATTATCTAAAAATTGTTCAGGTGTAATTCTTCCTTCTGCAAAATCATTAAGTACCTTATTAACATTTGGACTACTACTATACTCACCAGCTTGTTGATAGATTGGCAATGTCTCTGCACCATACTTAGCCATAGGTTGTTGCATGGGTTGCTGCATTTCTTGATCTTGCTGTATATCATTTTCTGCAAGCTCGTTAGCATCTTCTTGTTGATCTACTTGCTCCATGTATTCTTGCAATGCTGCAAGTTGCATTCTTTGCTGAGGTGGTAAAGCAAGCATAGCTTTTTCTTCAGCCTTTTGTCTTGATATTTCTTCTACCTGTTGTGTAAACTGAATAGGGTCTATATCTTGTTGTAACAAAAACGGATATGAAGATAATGGAACACCATCTTCAAAGTCTTTCTTAGATTCTTGCATAAATGCTAACTGAGACAATTTCATTTTGTTCTTGTCCATCATTAGCTCAGCACTTTTGACTTGAATTGAGTCAGCATATGGGTCTTTTATTTTACCATAGTACTCATTCAAACCAAACTTTTTAGACAATTTAGCTGGTGTCTTTTTCTTTTTAGACTCAATGCCTAATTCTGCCATTTCCTGTTTATCAAATTTCAATTTGTTATAATCTGAAAAAACAAATGACTGTTCTGGTAAATATAACGGTACACCACCATTTGCATGTCTTGGTCCATTTATATCATATAGACCAAACATACCATCACCATTTAAATCAGTAAGAACTGTTTCTCCTCCTTCTGCTTCTATATTAGCTTCATCTCTAGGTACTTTTGATAAACTATACCTTACATCTTCACTACCATTTTCATTTAGATCCATAGAAGGATTTGTAGTTACAAGACCATAGTTAGATTGATCACCCGTAACCATACCACCAGACTGTTTATTTTCAACAATCTGACCTTCTTTAAATTCAAAACCTTCCGGTAAATTGTCTATTCTTATCTTTGCCATATTATAACATTTCTATTTTCGCTCCTGCAGCAATCAGTTTTGCAATCATATCAGAACTCACATCAGCCACCATGCCTCCTGATCTTAATAAGTTTTGCTGTCGAGCTGCTGCTTTTAATTCATTAAGCTTATCATTAACAGCCTTTTTTTGTTTAGGTGTCATCTTAACTGTTACTTCAGATGGTATACCACCATTTAAAACAACATCAAAAAAACTATATACATCTCTTACATCATCGTCACCTAATGCTACCATTGTCTTATCAAAAACTTTAACTTTATTATCATAATCTTTATCATAATAATTAAGTGGGTATGGTGTTGGTTTATATGCTACTTTAGCACCACGGAGAAAACTTAAGATATCCCTTAAATTTCCACCAAATTTATCAAACTTTTTTTGTTTTCTTTTAACAAAGCCTTTTGTACCTGGAGCCATAGCAACATTTACATCTTGATCAGTGATTTTTACTTCTAGTGGATCATGCTCATCTACTAAATAAGGAGGACTGTTAATACCATCTAAGTTAATACTAAATTGAGCCTTTGGTAACTCCTTCCCTTTTTTAACAGTCTGCGCTGGGTTGTATATAGGAAAATTTGATGCTTTAAAATCTGGTTGTAAATATCCAGGATTAACAGCATAATATCCTCTACTAGGAGTTCCATCAAGCATAGCCATGTTATCAGCCATTGACATATTATACAAGTTTGTATTTTGACTTTGTCTTGCACGATCAAATAAAGTATTAAACCCTGATGCTGCATCTACAAGACCCTCAGAAAAAGCAGTAAACCTTCTTAAGTCAAATTGCTTTTTTTGTTTTGGCGTCTGCGGTCCTAACTTTTTAATAAGCTCTTCTTCTGTGTCAGTCTTAAGATAATTTTCATCTACGTCAATAGTTGCTATTGGTGATGTCTCCAACTTAGCTAGGCTATAAGGATATTCTTTTAGTTCTTCTTCTTCATCTTGCTCATAAATATCTGATTCATATGGACCCATAGCAAATCTTGTTAGATCAGCTAAACCACCAGAATTTTCAAATGCATTGTAATCCATATTTTCAGGACCAAATGGGGTAGTCTTTGATGTTTGTGTAATAGGGTCTAATGCTATATCAATAGGAGCATTGTATTGACCTATATTTGTCATATAGTCAAAAAACAAATCACCAGGATACATTCCTGATGGAGAATCAATAGGTGTTATTTGTTGATTAGTTTGTAGTTGTGATGGATCGCCATACCTACCATCGCGTGGTGTTGTTACTTTTGGAAGTAAACCATATTTTTCTAAAAGCTCTTCTTCTGTCATAATAGAATCACTTTCACCACCAATTTGCATACCGTTTGCAGATGGAGAAGTTTCTTGCTCCGCTATATCTTCAACAATTCCATAATATGGCTGAAAATAGTTTTTGTGATATGTTCCATATTTTGATGGGTATTTAGAACCTTCTTTAGCTTTTAAAGCAATAGCTTCTTCTTTAGCTTGTTGCATTGTAGAACCTTCTTTGAGATTACCATCCTCATCAAAGTGTTTGTTTCTTCTTTTTCCTCTACCGGTTAAATAATATGAATAAATACCTGTATCATTTACAGCAGTTTTAACGTTTTCTATATTTAAAGCATCAGCAAATGGATCATCGCTTCCAGCAGCTTTAGCAGCTTGAATTGCTTTTTTTAACGTTCCTTGCCCAACATTGTAAGCAAAAGTTCTTAATGCGCCAACTTTTGGGTGTGTATCAGGTACTCCTAAGTTTCTTACGGCTTCAATTTTGCTTTTATAAGCTTGGCCACCGTAGTCAATATTTATTTCTGGATCTTTCCAGTTCTCTTCTGTAAATTTGTATACAGGTAATAACTCTAACCCTTTTGCTTTTCTTGCTTTATTTTCCTCATTTCTTTTTTCTGTAATCCCTTCCCAAGTGTCTTTAGTAATTTGCATTAAACCAAATGCAGCACCACTTGATGCAGTAGGGTCTCCACCTGATTCAATAGCCATTATTGCCTGCAGTTCATCTAAACTGATACCTTCTCTTTGAGCAACTTTTGATAAATCATATGTATACTTTTCAACATTTTCTATTTTTTCTTTGCTTGTTGAAAACCCATCACTTCTATGTTTATACTTCCTTTCTTCTTTTGGTGTATTTGCAAAGTTTTCTCCTAATAGTGTATTTACATACTGTTTAGCACCTGAATCTGAATATGCTTTTCTAAGTCTATCCATACCACTTAAAAAACCTTCTGTAACAGACTTTTCAAACTCTTGTTTTTTAAGTTGATCATCTGTTAAAAGCGGTGTTGTAATAGTTTCAGGTTTAGGAAAAAATTGTGGTAGACCAGCTATTGGATAAGCTGTTGTTTGTTTTACAGTTTTTTGTGCTTTCTTTTTCTTTGGATCAGGTGTTACACCTGGTGTTACACCCCCTACTTTCTTTTCTCCTAACCCTTTTTCTTCTCCAGCCATAGAATTGTCTATATCTGTTCCATAGTTCATTGGATTAAATGCACCTCTTCCAAGCCCAGACATCATTGCTAAGTCTGGCGATGATACAAATGAACCATATGTGTTTGCCCCATAATCATAAGTAGAGCCATATGATCTGTCTAGATCCATTAACTTTTTACCTCTTCTTAAAAAGTAATCCTTTTGTTCAGGAGTCATAAATTCTGGATTTGACATTAATACATCAAAACCAGTTTCTGGATTGTACCCTATAAAAGTATTGTCTTTAATATACTGTTCTGGGTTATCTCTTAAAGCTTCAAACTCTCTATTTATAATTCTATTCTTTTTACCAATATTTAATCCCAAACCCATTTTATTAAAGCCTTTTCCAATACTTTGAAATGCGCCTTCTAATGTGTTAATAGATTGTTGTGGTCTATAACCTCTTCTAAATCTATTTATATATCTGTTTGGATCCATATAATCACCGTCATATATATCCCTAATTAAGCGAGCTAAATAACTAGATTTAAATTCTTTTTCTGATTTTTCTTTTTCTTCTTCAGTTCTATTTGCAACAGATGGGTGTTGAATACCATATTTAGCCTTTGGAATTTCCTGTTGCATTTTAAATGCTTCATTCATATCCATTGACTTTTGCTGTTGAGGTTTAAGCAAAGGTATAATTTGTTTTTGTTTATACCCAAGTTGAGAAAGGGCATTAAAGATCATTTCATCTTCAACACCATTAAACTTAAGTTCTTCAACTACTTGTTCTAATGTCATACCATCCTCTTGCATTGCTGCTTGAATCATTTCAGGCAAAGAAGGCTGTTCTTGCTGAGCTTGTTGTTTGGCTTGTTGTTGCTGCATCATTTGTTGTTGCATCATTTGTTCTTGTGTTGCACCACCTTGCTGCTTTAAACCTTTTTTATTTAACTTTCTCATGCTATTGTTTATATAGTTAATATACAAAATTTATTGCATATATAATTGTTTTCAGGCGTTTGGTATAATATGAGTCATAATATAGTTAGGAGCTGACATATTATTAAGTTTAGATTCTTTATAGAATATCCTGTTAAGTTTATCATATGCTCTTACAGCTTCTGCAGACTCATCAATACCGTTTATGTAATTTTTATATGTTTTAAGTAAATCAGAATTTAATTGTTTTTTTGCTATTGCACCACCTTCCTTCATTTCTTCAAAAGATCTAGGTCTTTCTTCATTTCTAATACCTAGCTTTTGTGTTGCTGATAACTGAACTCTCGGTGTTTGTTTACCTTGAAACACACTTGGATCAAACTCTATTTCACCAGTTAAAAATGTATTACCGCTTGGTGGCATATACTTTATTCCACCTTTAATACCTGTACCTCTATTAAAACTCTGACGTAATCCTAATGTACCTTCTAGATTTAATTTAGGAAAACTTTGTGTTGTTTCTAACACATAACCAGGATCAAATATAGTTTGTCCTTGAGGTAAACCTACCGTAGTAAGCTTTGGTCCCGCTTGCACAGACAAACCTGGTTTTGGTGAGTACTTGGCTAATAGTTCAACATCTGTAATACTTGGATCATATTGCCCTTTGTTTGGCAACTGAGATAAACTTTGAAAAACTCTACCTTCAGCACTTATATTTGTTTTAGGAAATCTATATGATGCAGCACCAAATAAACCCCTAGGTGTTTTACTTAAAGGATCAATTTCAGTTGGTGTAACAAAACCAAATGCATTTCTAGGCATAAAGCTTTTGTATCCATACAGTTTGTTACCTTGATCATCATATTGCATTCTATTTCTTAAACCCGGTATTTGAAAGTTATATTCACCATTACCATCTTGCATCATTGGAATCTCCATCACAGCATCTCCAGGAAACTTATAGTCATAACCAGGATACATCATTTGTTGATTACCCAAGTTATCTATACCAAGCATGCCTCCTTTTTCAAGCGGACTTCCATCCTTTTCTGTCATGGTTATGTTACCGCTTGGTATAATTTTGTAAAGATCATTATATCCTTCTGCACCTAATCTATAACCTTCACCACCTTTCTGTCTTTCAGAATTAGAAAGAGCCGCTGTTCCAGCAACCCCTGTAAGAACAGGTAATTTATTTAATTCTCTCGCTAATAATGAAAAATTATATTCCGTAGGTTTTATAAAATCAACTATTCTTGTAGAGCTTAAAAAACCTTCATCGGGAAGAATGACCCCAGACGGCCTTCTTGTAAAATAAAGTTTTGCTTTTTCAATTAATTCTGGTGTTATTCTCTGGTATCTATTTTTTATAAGACCTACTTGCAACATAGATTCTCTAAATTCATGTAAGAAAGCAGATGGCTCTAATCCCCCATCCCCTTTTTTTCCTTCCATAAAATAAGAATAAGCGTCTTGTTCAGCTTTGTTCAAACTAGTAACATCAACTTCTAGTTTTGTTAATCTATCATCTACTGGCAATCTTCTACCTGCTTGTAATCCATGACCGGCTATCTCATGAGAAGCTACCGGCATACTTTTAGAAAACTGAGTGCCTAAAAGTGTACTTCCAGGATAACTTTTTAAACCAATTCTTCTAGCAAGCCAAGGTTTATCATCTAGTCCAAAACGTACATCATCTAAAGTTTTTTCATAACCTGGCTTTCTATAATAAGCATTTGAAAAGTGTTTAGAATTATCTGCAATGTCGTAATTTCTAATTTCAGATTCGCCTAGTGCAATTTTTCTATTTGTGTTTTGTATATCTTTTATTTCATTTATTCTAGCAAATGCGGCCATTTCAGCATCTCTTTTTGCTATTGTTTGTGGTATACCTAATGATATTTGATATTCATATTCTTGCTGTATTAGCCTTTTTATACCTTCTTCACTTGTTAAATCTTTTAAATAACTTTCTTTAAAATTATCTATTGTATTTGCTCCCTCTTCAAATGCAGAAGCTACTTGGTCGGCCTTACCTTGCTCTGTTAAATTTTCTGCTTGACTTTTCGTAAGATATTTTGGATCATTAGCATCAATTACATGCTCAAAACGATTTGCAAAAGGTTTTGTTTCTTTTAATGTTTCTAAAGAAAAGTCTGATATATAGTTTGAACGTGGTGTCAAACCCTTTTTTATCTGATTTACTTCTCCAATTAAATTAGTACCAAAAAAAGGAATCGGTAATAAATCTAATGATGCCATAGCTGCATTACCTGTTGCATCTAAATATCTACCTTCTTTTGTTGCTTTAATGGCGCTAGGTATAGAATTTGTTGTTGCATCATATACACCATATGCAGAAAGAGGTCCTGACACTAAAGGATTTGACATAGCTGTCATAGCAGCAGGTCCTAATGTTCCTACACCCGCAACAGCTGCGGGGGCATAAAATACAGGATTTCTATATAACGCTTGAAGATCTTGAAAAGCTTTATTTCTTCTACCTTGTCTTTGCACCATTGCTTGCTCTTCTGCAGATCTATCTTCTGTTCTTTTAGAATAAGCTGTTGTTAACTCATCTACAGGTTTGTTTGCTTTTGGTAGCATCATTAATTCACCAGTAGATGGATTAAAAGCATGAGTCCCAGCATACACTTTTTTCTTAACTAAATCACTATAATCTAAATTATCGTCAAATCTTGCTCTATTATCAAAATACTCTGGATTAGATTTATAAGTAATAAAACCTTTTGTCTCACTCTTTTCATCTCCTTGATATTTTTCAAGTCCTTTTTGTGCTTCAGATACATGATACATGTCCTGCATGAATACACCTGTTACATATGTGAATTGCTCATGTGGTCCACCTGGTAGACCTTTTCTTTGTATGCCTTTAAATTCTCTCTTCATTACCTAAATGATAAGTTAAGTTTTGTATTGTTTAGCTTCAGAAGCATCTTACGGTTATTAGATATTCTTCTTCTTAATAAAACCTTGTTATAGTAATGTCTAAACTTCTTACGCTGAAACTCATCCTTTATATAGTTTAAGTTTAGTGCATTAAGCTCTTTAATATAACCATTTAGTTCTGTTATAAATATATTTTGCTCCGCATTGCTAAATTCACCTCTGTCATTTGTTATATCCCAGAACTGATTAAATCTATACTTTTGTTCTTCTTTAGAGTATAGTATTCTTATATCTTGTGGTCCTATTATAGGATATGTCAAAATGTTAAACGGATTCTCTATTTTTTCTTTTGGATTAAGTTCTAATCTTAATAGACCAGATACCTGTTCACTGTTTGATATGATAGCTTCATCAAAGTTAAAGTCTAAATCATGCCATCTATCATCACCACATCCGTTAATAAGATCTCCCTTATATACATAAGACTCTAGCTGATATTCAACACTTCTTACAGTGTTTACCATTTGTCCAGTGTTCTCTACAAACTCAACTTCCCAAGGATAGTCAACACCATAGTAGTTAGCATATAGATCACATCTATAATTATGTCTCCATATACCACCTCTTACAAAGCTAGGTGTGGTTGTATCTTCACTAAAGTATTGACATAATGGAGGTGTGTCATTACCAGACAAAACATCACCTAAAGTAGGGCAATCACCTATTTGTGTAACTGTTGTACCTGCTGGTCCATCAGGACAAAAACAATCTACTTGTTGACATATTGGAGGATATTCTGTAATGACAGGAATAAATGTATCACTACAATCAAAAGATCCACATTCATTTAATTGCTTTATATAAAACAAAGATGGGTTTGCAATACCTCCTGTCAAAGTTGTAAACGTCAAACTATTTTCTTGAATGCATGGTGTCTGAAAAACCTCATCATTCATAAGCACTTGATTTGTTACAACTGTACCATCACATTTTACATATGAATATCTTAATCCAGTATCAACACTTTGATTGCCAATTTCATATATATAACATGAACAACAACCATATGTCCCGCAATCTTCAGATGTTGTAAGCTGATATAAATTAGATGGGTTTCCTGATCCACCTGTTACAACAAATGAATCTGGAACGACACATCCTAAATCTGCAGGAAATCCGCTAGCTGTTCTTTGTATAGTTGTAAGAACACCATCACATGTTTTATACTGCAACTCTGTAATTGTAGGTACATCAACAATTCTAGTTGCTTGCATACAATCACACTGTCCTGTTGGTATGTTATTACTTGGATTAGTTGTAATCTCTGTTTGTACAACCACACAATCATTAGGATCATCGTTAGGGTTTGTTAACAAATTATATTGAAACCCATCATTTGGATTTGCATACACTAATGTATAACCATCTTCACACTCACAGTTTTCACTTTCATCTGTAAGCACATTTACCGTAGCAGGTGCAGCTTCTTCTATAAGCTTTTCGCATTCATTAGTTTGCTCATTGTAATAATAACCGGGTGGACAGTAAGGTGTATCTGTTGGTTGAGTCTTTGTAGTTAAGAAGTGATTTATACTTGGTAAAGACAACTCAGGATGCCAGTCATGGAATGATACCCACCCTTTGATTTTAGGATCATAAGATACCGTCCATGATGCGTTGTGAAAATAACGGTCATCACCAAACTCAAGAGGTATTGTTAATGGTTGATCTGATTTAGGATCAATACCAATCTGATAATAAAACTGTAATTTATCTACATCAAACGTAATAAGCTTTTGATATTCTTCTTTTACCGCATAGTCTCTTTTCATAAAGTATACAACATCATTATTGACATCATATACAGACTGACAACCAATACCTACAACAGGATTATCTGCTAATTCTGTTTCTTCTAACTCTGGATATTGTCTTAGTAAGATTGATGGTAAGTATTTATTAAACCACCACTTCATACCTCTATCTGAAATTGCAGTTAAAGTTCTAGCGTAATTAAATATTTTACCCTGCGCTTGAGATATAAAATAAATACCGTTAGGTGTATTAATTACACTTCTAGCACTTTCACAAGATCCATACTCGTTTGATAAATCTGAGTTTGTAATGTTTTGTGGTTCTCTTGCAAATAAACCTCCATCACCTAATATAACTTTTGTGCCTAAATCAGTTTGAAGTTGATCAACACCAACAAATGCTTTAGGTGATCTATAAGGAAAAAACATCAAAGCTCCTGTTTGATTTATAGGTTTAATAACACTAACCTTATCTTTAAAGTCTTTGTAATTAAGAGGTAAAAACACTCTCCAAAAATCTTTCTTAGCTTCTTCTTGTGCTCTGAGAGAATATATTAATCTTTTAGGGTAAACTGTAAAACATTGCTCAGCTACATCAGGATCATAATTTCTATCTTGTACTGTACCATAAGAAGATAAATTAGTCAAAAATCTGCTTACACTTTGTGATAGACTATACTTATAAAAGTTATCACTCTTTATTATATCAGCATGAAATAAATCATTAACATTATTGTATGTATATATATCATAAAATCTTCTCTGCGGTTGTTCTTCCCAATCCCTGTGAGCCATATTTTTTTCTGACTCTACAAAAAAGTCTTGTATTCCATTAACGTGAGTATACATATAACCATACTTAATAGAAAACATAGGATTAATATCATCAAAAGGATCTAAATTTGTTTCAGTGTTTGGAACATCTAAACAAAACAAATCTGAAGGTAATGCAGAAATATAAGATGTAGCAAGCCCAAATAAATCAGTTATAAAATCATCAATACCTTGAAAAATTTGTGTAAAGTCATATTTTGTTGAATTTATCCAATACCTTGGATAAGGTATGTTTTGATACTTTAAATAGTCAAATGCAAAATCATTTGGTTGCCCATTTAAAAATTGTGTAAAAATAGGCATAATTGTTTTTTCTGTATATCTTGTTACATATGTATCTCCAGAAAAAATTGCTTGTGATGAATATAAAAAGTCTTTTGGGTCATCTTGATTTACAGATTCAACACAACCCCTCATAACAACTTGTTTAATACCTTCAAGTTGTCCGTATTGATTATCAAAATCAAATTTTAAAGCTCCATATAAACTAGATATAGGCTTTACAATTTTACTATCAACATTTTTATATGTTTCTCTAACATTATTTTCACTAAATGGCCCACTATTTAAATGTTGACCTAATGAATACCTTGAGTTATCTTCATTCAAAAAAGGCTCATCTATTTCATTATTTATGTAAACACCAACAGTATCAGGCCTAAATAAATTATTTACTTTAAATTCATTCGTATCACCAAATGGTTGAAAAGAACTTCCTAAGTAGTTAGAATCTTTTATCTGCGTTCTGAAGATTGTTGATTCTAAAAGTGTATCGAAGTTATCATATACACCAACAGAATTGTGCTTTAATGCATGATCTTGATAAGGCATAAGTGCATAAATAGCATCTATAATTTCATTAGCACCAACAGATAAATGTGTAAAAAAACCTGGTATTGCAAAAGCTTTTCTAATTAATTGTGGTATTTCTGCCCATTGTGTTCCTATATTTTCTAATGAAGCTCCCCCACCAATTGATCCAGGAGGTAAAGGAACGCTTTCACCTTGTACTAATGTATTTCTTCTAGTATTAACATTTACACCACCTATTAAACTTTGTAATGTAAAGGCCAATAAATCATCTAATATTGTTCCTTCATTTCCATAAGCAGGGAAAGTAGCAGGAGTACCAGCACTAGAAATATTTCCTCCACCGCCAGTTGCACCTTGGCCAGCAAATGAGTTAAAGGTACCACTAAGACCCAAGTGTAAACCTTGTCTAGGAAGCATCTTAAAATTATTTGTTCCTGTTGTTTGTCCTAGTGCATAACCCAAACCTATTACCGATGCAATAATCAATGTTCCATTTCTAAGAAGCTTTTGCTGAGGATGCTTTTCAGATTTAATAAAATACCCTTCTGCAAAGCCTTTAGATTTACCATAAAATCTTGCTTCATATGCACCAAGAAATGGTTTTCTAAACATAAGTTCAGGAGAATGAAATGTAAATACATCTCTACGTGCTCCACCATTATCTATATTTGGAAATGGAAAATATTCTGATATTGATTGCTGATAGTCATCTAATCCTTGCGTTCTTTTGTCTTTGTTACCTGTATGAAAAAAAGAATCAATACCTAAATCATTATATGGGTAATTAGGATATAAACCAATAGCATCATCATTTAGCTCTTCAGGAATATCATAAACCCGCATGTTTCTAAATATCCCTTTTGCCAATATTGATTTTGCACCAAGCCTAGAACCCCTAAGAATTTCATAACCTACAATATTAGGAATGGGTGTGCCATCATTAAATACAGGTCTTTTAATATTAGAAAACTGTACACCTAAAATTCTAATTTTATCTGCTGGATTTGATGACGTATTTTTATTTGTAAGTCTAACAGAAGGGTTTGTTTCTTCTGATGGCATCTTATGATGGCGTATTGGTCTACCACACAAATCCGCCCATATTGTAGGGTTATTGGGATAAGTTTCAGTTGATTGCCAAAAGCCCATTTCACCTGTTGATATAATTGTACCACCATCACCCGTGGGTATATTTGAATTGACTGTTGATACTGATGCAGTGTTAAAGACTTGCCAGTTTTGCTTATTATCAAAACTATTTACTGATAAGTTTAAATCCAGCTCACTTCCTGTATAACTACGACCATTACCAACAAAACCATTTGTTTTAGCATCTCTACCAGGTATATGATATGATGCTGATCTTTCACCTGTATTGTATATCCAACGTATAAAAAAAGCATATTGCTCATCACGCATGAATCCTGTTTTATTTCCACCTTTGTAGTAATAATTTATAGGATACTCTGCTACAACCCATTCAGATTTAATTTCATTAGCTAATGGTTGGTAATTAAAATCAAATTGTTCTGTTGGCCCTTGCCTAATAAGATAGTCATTTACAACATACATAGACTCAGACTTCTCATAAGCTGGTGATCTTCTAAATAAAACAGCAAGATCAATGCTTTGTAATGCTTCATCTATAAAGTCAATGGTAATGCTTGTTGTCTCTGTGCTATATAGTCCAATACGTCTTGATGCAATTTGCTGGTTTGTATTGCTTAAAATAACTAGCTCAAACTCTTCAAATCTTTTATCAATGTTTGTTAACTCTATTTCAATAGATCCTGCAAAATTATCATGATCAAATAAAGTCTGTATATTTGAAATGCCTATATAATCTGTAACTACTTGACCATTTTCTGCATAAGCTATAAATGCTTGATAAGCACCATTTCTTAACTGACCTCCATCTTTTGCTTTTGTCATTTTAAGACAAGGAAAATCAATTAAAGGTGCTAATCTAATTTTCTCACAATCTAATTCATCTGTATCTTTATATACAACACACGGATCACCAGGAGCTGAAACTAATGTTTGTCTGTATGGTATGTTATCAAGATTTAACGTTCTTGATGGATTCAAATTATCATCCCAATATACCTGCCAAGTACAATCATAGTTTTCTTTTGACGCACCTGTTATAAGATATTTTCTGTTAAAATTGAGACACTTTGCATTTACAAGTGTTTTGTATTCACACTTGCTGTCATCATACAAACCTATTTCTGAGTTTGCATCATCAGTAGAATAAATGATCCACTCATCACCTTGTTTATGAATAGTACCTATAATTGTGTACGGTACTATACCACATTCCAAATTTGCCGGTTCATTGCCTAATGTACCTGCATCTCCATCAATAGAGTTGTTATATGCATTACGAGCATGGTACCAAGATTCTTTTGGTTGAAAAGATGCATTATAATCTTTTAACATCCCTTTTACAAAGGAATTAGTTTCAACACTAGATGTATTAGTTTTACTAGGTGTCTTTTTTTTCTTAGCCATAATTAATGTCTATATAAAGATGGATAGCTTTTAAACATGTTGTAATAGTTATGATACTGTGCTTTTCTGTTGTTCCACCACACCTCATACATTTCTCTAAAGTTTGGCGTATTAACAAAAGACAAAGCATTATTTCTAGCCGCTCTAAGCCTTCCTTCTATAAGGCCTATTTGGTTTGAAACATTTTCACCAGCAAATAACATATTCTCTAAAATACGTTGCTTCATAGCATACTCATAATATTCATTACAGTAAGGATGATCTAGGACTAATAAATTACCATCATGGTCTTCCATAGCTCCTTGATAGCTTAAATATACTTTTCCTGTTTTAAAAGATGTAAGCATATATCCATCTTTGATCTCTGCAATGTCTGCCGCTTGC
>Ga0208794_1000455_pt1 | contig 26894 bp, 27 predicted proteins | sample 32_taG_FD_184106 | JGI IMG/M metagenome (GOLD analysis project Ga0208794, IMG submission 184106) | Marine viral communities from the Gulf of Mexico - 32_GoM_OMZ_CsCl metaG (SPAdes) (version 2) | ecosystem: Environmental > Aquatic > Marine > Oceanic | place: Atlantic Ocean: Gulf of Mexico... | reverse complement strand
CGTCGATCATCTCGTCCGAGAGCTGCGGCGCCGGCAGCACTGGGGCGGCGAGCCAGTCGACGATCACCGGCGCCTCGCTCTCGATCTCGGCCGAGAGGGTCAGCACATGGGTGGCCGGGTCGATCGCCATGCGCGCGACGTAGCGCAGCCCGAGCTCGGCATCCGCGCAGGTCAGCACCAGCGCGTCGCGCGCCGCCTCGACCTCCGTGAGCCGCAGCCGGGGCCGCAGGACGCGGCCCTGCGCGTCGCGCAGCGCCAGCCCCGGCTGGCCGGGAAAGCCGCGATCGGCCTCGGGGCAGATCGACAGCGGCGGGTTCGCGTCGAGCATGCCGCCGGTGACGTCGCGCGCCCCCGAAGCCGCGATGGCGGCGAGGTCGCAGCCGCGCGGCAGCGGCGCGCCCCAGTAGACGACGCGGGGCATCCGCTTGTCCTCGGCGGCGAGGACGAGGGTCTGGGCGAAGCTGTCGAGGCGCCAGCAATCGGTCATTTCACGGCTCCGAGGGTCAGTCCGGCGATGAAGTGGCGCTGCATCAGGAAGAACATCGCCACCGGCGGCAGGGCGGCGACGATGCTGCCCGCGCTCATCAGGTGGTAGGCGGCGCGGTACTGCGCGTTGAAGGAGGTGATGCCCGCCGTCACCGGCTGGCTCTCGGCGCCCTGGGTCAGCACCACGGCCCAGAAATAGTCGTTCCAGATGAAGGTGAAGATGAGCACGGCGAGCGCCGCGATGGCGGGCTTCATCAGCGGCAGCACCACGAACCAGAAGATCCGCCATTCCGAGACGCCCTCGACCCGCGCCGCCTCGATCAGTTCGAAGGGCAGGGCGCGGATGAAGTTGCGCATGAACAGGGTGCAAAAGCCGGTCTGGAAGGCGATGTGGAACAGCACCAGCCCGGTCTTGGTGTTGTAGAGCCCGAGATCGAGGGTCAGGTCCCGGACCGGCACCATCAGGATCTGGAACGGCACGAAGTTGCCCGCCACGAACAGGAAGAAGATCCAGATGTTGGCGCGGAACTTGTAGATGCCGAGCGCGAAGCCGGTCATGCAGGACAGCGCCACCGCGCCGATCACCGTGGGCACGGTGATCAGCACCGAGTTCCACAGGTAGCGCGGCATGTCGCTCTCGAAGAACACCTTGGAGTAGTTAGTGATGCCCTCGAAGGAGGACGGCCACCCCCAGTAATTGGCATTGGCGAAATCGGCGTCGGGGCGGATCGAGAACACCGCCACCGCGATCAGCGGCAGCAGCCACAGCACCAGCGCGACGGGGATCAGCGACTGGTAGGCGATCTGGGCGCCGCGCGGCTGCTTTTCGATCGGGGTCGGGAACATCTCAGATTTCCTCCATCGGCGGCAGTTCGGCCTGCGCCTTCTTCGTCAGCCCCGCGCGCACCCGGCCATAGCTCGCGGCGATGCGGTGGCGGGCCTCGTCGGGGTCGAGCCCGTCGAGCGTTAGCCCGACCCAGGCGCCGCGGAAATAGGGGGGCCGGTGCGCGGCGCCGGCCTCGACCAGCATCTCGGCCGTCTCCCGGTCAGGCGTGGCGACGACCACGGTGTCGGTGTTGGTCTCGCGCGTGGCGCCTTCGCCCCAGCAGGCGAACATCTTGCCGCCGACCTTCCAGGAGTCGAGCTCGCCGGGGCCCGACCGCACCGCGCCGGGCAGCGCCGCGCAGAGGTCATCGAAATCGGCCCGGGTCATCGACCGCGCTCCTCGCGGTACATCGACCACAGGAAGTAGGTGATGAAGACCAGCATGATCAGGAACAGCACCACCGCGATCGCGGCGCCGTAGCCCATCCGGAAGCCGTATTCCGACAGCGCCACCTCGAACATGTAGAAGCTCAGCACGCGGCTTTCGCCGAACGGCCCGCCCGCGGTCATGATCGAGATCAGGTCGAAGGAGCGCAGCGCGCCGATGATCGTCACCACGAAGGCGATGAAGGTGGCGGGGCGGAGTTGCGGCAGGATGAGGTGCCACAGCATCCGGAAGCCCTTGGCGTTGTCGAGGCGGCCGGCCTCGATCTGCTCGGGGTCCACGGCGTTGAGGCCGGTGAGATAGAGGATCATGCAATAGGCGGTCTGCGGCCAGAGACCGGCGGCGATGATGCCGTAGGTCACCCAGCGCTCGTCGCCCAGCACGTTGATCGGCCCCATCCCGAACCAGCCCAGCATCACGTTGAGAAGGCCGAAGGAGGGGTCGTAGAACCAGCTGAAGACCAGGCCGACGACCACCTGGCTGATCACGAAGGGAAAGAAGAACAGCGACTTGTAGATCCGGATCCCGGCCACCGTCTGGTTGAGGAACAGCGCGATCGCCAGCCCCAGCGGGATCGCCAGCAGGTAGAGCACCAGCCAGATCACGTTGTTGCGGAGCGAGGTGTAGAAGGCGTCGTCCCAATACATCTCCTCGTAATTGCGCAGGCCGACATATTCGGCGGCCCCGAGCCCGTCCCATTCGTAGAGCGAGATGTTGAAGCTCTGCCCGACCGGGATCATCACGTAGATCGCGAAGAACAGGATGCCCGGCGCCAGGAACAGCCAGGGCGTGATGGCGATCTGGTTGCGCCGCCACCAGGAGCGGGGGGCGGGGCCGACCGCGGGGCGCGGCGCGGTGGAAGGGGGAAGGGGGGCCATGGCCGGACCTTTCGGAACGTCGGGGGAGACCGGGGGCGGCGCACCGCCCCCGGCATGCAATCGCCGCGCGATCAGTAGATGCGCTGGCGGGCGCGCTCGAGCCGGTCGAGGATGCGGTCGAGATTGTCGGGCTTGACCATGAATTCCTGGAAGCCCTCCATCGCCACCTTGGCCATCTCGGCCGGCGCGTCGCGGTCGAAGAACTGCGCCACGCCGCCGGGGCTGTTCTGCGACAGCACCTCGAAACCCTCTTTCAGGAACTTGTCGTCATCCACCGAGGAGGCGCTGTGCACCGGCAGCTGCCCCAGCGCGTCGCCCGCGTTGATCGCGGTCTGGTTCTCGGCCGAGGTCACGAATTTCAGGAAGGCGCGCGCGGCCTCCTTGTTCTCGGCCCCCGAGGGGATGTGGAAGGTGTCGGTCGGCGCGTCCTCGGCCAGTTCGACATCCGGGTTGATCGCCGGGAACTGGTAGTAGTCGAGCTGGTCGTCGGTGAGCCCGGCCTCGCGCAGCGGCGCCACGGCGAAGTTGCCCATCAGGTAGGCCGCCGCCTCGCCGTTCACCATGAAGGGCAGCGCCTCCTGCCAGCTATAGGCGGTGTGGTTGTCGACATAGGCGCCCATGTCGATCAGCTCGCGCCAGTTGGCGAAGGTCTGCTTCACCCGCTCGTCGGTCCACTCGACCTCGCCATTGGCAAGCTGCATGTGGAAGTCGAAGCCGTTGGTGCGCATGTTGAGGTAGTCGAACCAGCCGGCGGCGGTCCACAGGAACTTGGTGCCGATGGTGAAGCACTTGATGTCGTTGTCGAGCAGCGTCTGGCAGTTCGACTTGAAGGTCTCCCAGTCCTGCGGCTCCTCGAGCCCGTGCTCCTCGTAGAGATCCTTCCGGTAGTACACGCCCCACTGGTAGTAGGTGTAGGGCACGCCCCACTGCTTGCCGTCGAGCGTCATGGCGCCCTTGGTCGAGGCGAGGTTCTCGCTCAGCTCGCCTTCCCACAGATCCGAGACGTCCTCGAACAGCCCGGCATCGACATAGGGGGCCATGCGGTTGCCGGCATACCAGTTCGCCACGTCCGGCGGGTTGGCGGTGAGGAAGTTGCGGATCTGGGTCTTGTAGGCTTCGCGGTCGATCACCGTCAGCTCGATGTTCAGATCCGGGTGCATCTCCCCAAATCGCTCGACCATGCCCTCCATCACCGCGCGCGGCGCCGGGTTCGACATGTCCGAGAAGATCTTCAGATCGCCCGTGAGCGCCATCTCGTGGCTCTCCGCCCATGCCCCGCTCGTCAGAGCGGTCGACATGACCAGCGCGAGCAGCGCGGTCTTCGAATGCTTAACCATGATTTCCTCCCTCCGATGGCGCAAACACGGTCTCATTATTTGAGACTAGGTTTTGCATATTGAAATCATACTCCGCCTTGCCCTAAGCTTGTCAACAGTCGAGGCGCGGCATCGCGCGTTCGGACGCAACGGAGGAGGGGCAATGACGGCGCAACGAGGCGAGCAGCAGGCGGGCGACGGGACCATCGGCAAAGCGGTCGCGGTGCTCGATCTGGTGGCCGGGTTCGAGCGGCCGGTCCGCTTCAACGAGCTGCGGTCGCATTCCGATTACCCGAAGGCGACGCTCTACCGGCTGCTGCAGACCCTGACCAACCAGGGGCTGCTGGCGCTCGATCCCGAGCGGCAGACCTACGCGCCGGGGTTGCGGCTGATGCGGCTGGCGCATGCGGCCTGGCAGCAATCCTCGCTGGCGCCGGTGGCGCGGCCGCATCTGGCGCGGCTCGCGGCGCGGGCGCAAGAGACGGTGCATCTGGCGCAGCTCGACGCGGGGCAGGTGCTCTATGTCGACAAGCGCGTGCCGTCCCGGCCGATCGAGATGTTCAGCCAGGCCGGCAAGGTCGGCCCCGCGCATTGCACCGGCGTCGGCAAGGCGATGCTGGCCTTTCTGGAGCCGGAGGCGCTCGACCGGGCGATCGCGCTGCAGAGCTTCTACCGCTTCACGCCGCAGACCATCACCGACCCGGAGGCGTTCCGCGCCGAGCTCGCGGAGATCCGCAGCCGCGGCTACGCCTTCGACCGCGAGGAGCACGAGCCGGGAATCATCTGCGTCGCAATGCCGATCCTGTCGGCCCGCGGCCGGGTGATCGGCGCGCTCTCGGTCACCTCGGTGACCACCCGCCGCAGCCTTGAGGATCTCGAGGCGATGGCGCCGCTGCTGCGCGAGGCGGCCGACCGAATTTCCAAGGATACCGAAGCGTGGCGCTTCCCCGACGAGGGACGTGCCCGGCAGGAGGAAGAGAAGAATGTCTGACGTCACGCTGCGCGGGCTGATCAAGCGCTATGGCGAGGTCGAGGTGATCCACGGGGTCGATCTCGACATCGAGGACGGAGAATTCGTGGTGTTCGTGGGCCCGTCGGGCTGCGGCAAGTCCACGCTTCTGCGGATGATCGCCGGTCTGGAGGAGACCAGCGACGGCCAGATCCGGATCGGCGCGCATGACGTGACCCGGGCCGATCCGGCCGACCGCGGTGTCGCCATGGTGTTCCAGACCTACGCGCTCTACCCGCACATGACGGTCGAGGAGAACATGGGCTTCGGCCTGAAGATGACCGGCCACAAGAGCGCCGAGATCAAGGATAAGGTCCGCGAGGCGAGCCGGATCCTCAAGCTCGACGACTATCTCAAGCGCAAGCCCAAGGCGCTCTCGGGCGGCCAGCGCCAGCGCGTCGCCATCGGCCGCGCCATCGTCCGCGGCCCGGAGGTGTTCCTGTTCGACGAGCCGCTGTCGAATCTCGACGCCGAGCTGCGGGTCGACATGCGGGTCGAGATCGCCCGGCTGCACAAGGAGATCGGCGCGACGATGATCTACGTCACCCACGACCAAGTCGAGGCGATGACGCTCGCCGACAAGATCGTGGTGCTGCGCGCCGGCAATATCGAACAGGTCGGCGCGCCGATGGATCTCTACCGCGACCCCGACAACCGCTTCGTGGCGGGCTTCATCGGCAGCCCGGCGATGAACTTCGTCGGCGGCAGCGCCGCCGATGGCGGGGTGATCGCGCCGGGTCTCGGCGCCGAGACCATCGCCGCCCCGGCGCGGCTGCCGACGCCCGGCACCGAGGTGATCCTCGGGCTGCGCCCGCAGCATATGGGGATCGTGCCGGGCGACAGCCACGCGGTCGACCTCGTCGAGAAGCTCGGCGGCGTCTCCTACGCCTACCTGATCGCCGCGACCGGCGACCGGCTGGTGGTCGAGCTGCGCGAGGACGACCCCACGCCGCGCCCCGGCGAGCGCGTCGGGCTTCGGGTCGACGCAAGCCGCGCGATGCTCTTCAACGCCCAGACCGAGCGCCGCATCCGCTGATATGCTACCAGACGGTCCCGCCTGATTAGGGGCGGGGCCGTTCCTCTAGCCGCCCCTCTGGCTGCCCACCTTGGCGATCCAGATGGCGTGCGCGAAGCAGGGTAGGGTCGCTTCGGTCCGAAACCTGATCGCCACAGCGCAGGATCAGAGACCCATCAGCCGTGGCAGGCCGAGCGAGACCCAGGGCACGTAGGTGACCAGCAGCAGCGCCATATAGAAGGGCCAGATCGCGCGCACCGCCTCCTCGATGCGGATGCGCCCGACGACGCAGCCGACGAAGAGGCAGGTGCCCACCGGCGGGGTGCACAGGCCAAGGCCGAGATTGACCAGCAGCATGATGCCGAACCGCCTGGGCTCCATGCCGAGGCTGCGGGCGATTGGCAGGAAGTGATCAACGTCGACGGCGGTTGGCTGGCACGCGGAGACGAGGCATCTGACTGCCAACGGATTTGACCGACCGGTTCGACTTAATGAAGCAGCCGCACGGCTTGACGATGGCTCCCATCCTAACTGCGTTCGAAGTCGTCTAGCTTCCGGGCGCACGAGCGCAGTGAACGCCGAATATCATCACCGCTCACGAACCGACCCGATCCGAAAAGCTCTGGCCAACCGGCCGACATCGGGGCAATAGGCTGCCACCGACGAGAAACTCCCCATGTCCGATTGCCATTTCCCGCAGTGGTTGATACGCGTTCATTCGTGAACGCTGGATTCCCGCGCATTCCGACATCCCCGAGCTCCCCCGCGAGCCTCGGTGCGGCAGCCTTGGACAGGCCATGATCCCCGAAGACCTTCGCTTCCGGCTCCTCCGCCTGCTGGAAGCCAATCCGACGCTGTCCCAGCGCGAGATCGCGGCCGAGCTCGGTTTGAGCCTTGGTCGCGTGAACTACGTGCTGCGCGCCTTGATCGAGAAGGGCCAGGTCAAGACCCGCAACTTCCGCATGTCGCCGAACAAGCTGCGCTATGCCTATCTCCTGACCCCGGGGGGAATTGAAGAGAAGGCGCGACTGACCACGGGGTTCTTGCAGCGCAAGCTCGCCGAACACGAGGCGTTGCAAGCTGAGATCGAGGCGCTGCAACGCGAGCTTGGTCGGGCGAGGGGCGAGGGTCGATGATTGGCGTTATTGCGCATTCGCATACTTGCGTCGGGTCTAGCGCGCGCTTGTTTTGAGATCTCCCATCGCCTGCCTTCCGGACGTGTGGGTTCTAATTTGAGAGAGCCGTTATGAAAATTGCAATGATCGGGACCGGCTATGTCGGCCTCGTTTCCGGGGTCTGTTTTTCTGATTTTGGCCATGAGGTGATTTGCGTCGACAAAGACGCCGACAAGATCGCCCGGCTAGACCGAGGCGAGGTGCCGATCTACGAGCCCGGCTTGGAAGATCTCATGAGCCGCAACATCGAGACGGGGCGATTGACCTTCACTTGCGATTTGGCGCGCGCGCTCGAGGGGGTACAGGCAGTGTTCATCGCGGTTGGCACCCCGACCCGGCGCGGCGATGGCCATGCCGATCTAAGCTATGTTATGGCTGCGGCCGAGGAGATCGCCCGCGCTGCGCCGCAGGGCGTGGTAGTGGTGACCAAGTCGACCGTGCCCGTCGGCACCAACCGCCGCGTCGCCGAAGTGATCCGCGCAGCCAACCCCGAGCTTGACTTCGAAGTCGCCTCGAACCCGGAATTCCTGCGTGAGGGGGCGGCGATCGAAGACTTCATGCGCCCCGACCGGGTCGTCGTTGGTGTCAAGAGCGACCGCGCCGGGCAGATCATGTCCGACATTTATAGACCGCTCTTCCTGCGCGCTTTCCCAATCGTGACCACCGATCTGGAAAGCGCCGAAATGATTAAATACGCGGCCAACGCCTTCCTCGCGACAAAGATCACCTTCATCAACGAGGTGGCGGCCCTGTGCGAGAAGGTCGGTGCCGACGTCAAGGAGGTGGCCAAGGGCATCGGCCTCGACGGCCGGATCGGCAACAAGTTCCTGCACGCGGGGCCGGGCTATGGCGGCTCCTGCTTCCCGAAGGACACCAAGGCGCTGGCCCGGATCGGTCAGGAGCATGCAAGCCCGATGCAGATCATCGAGACGGTGATCAAGGTCAACGAAGAGACCAAGCGCCGGATGATCGACAAGCTACTCAATCTCTGCGGCGGTTCGTTCAACGGCAAGACCGTCGCGGTGCTGGGCGTCACCTTCAAACCCAACACGGATGACATGCGCGACGCGCCCTCTCTGACGCTGGTGCCGGCACTGGTCGGCGGCGGTGCGAAGGTCCGGGTCTGCGATCCACAGGGGCGCCACGAGGGCGAGGCGCTGTTGCCCGGCGTGGCGTGGTGCGACGACGCCTATGCGGCGGCGGACAGCGCTGACCTGATGGTAATCCTGACCGAATGGAACGAGTTCCGCGGCCTCGATTTGGGCCGAGTGGCGGGCGCGATGGCACAGCCGCGCCTGGCCGATCTGCGCAATATCTATTCCGAGGCCGATGCGCGCGAGGCCGGGTTCGAGGCTTACGTTTCGGTCGGGCGCACCGCTTCGAATGAGGCAACAATCGTCCCATTTCTCGAAGCCTCCTAATCGTTGGTCTCGTCGAGCATTTGCACGTCCGATCCGAAATTGCAGACGCCTGTCCTGAGACATCCCCTCGTCAACCTGTAGGGCGTACGATCCTGGATTTAGAAGGAATGACATGAAAATCGCGAAGATCGGGGCCGGCAATTTCGGCGTCTCAGCATTTTCCTCTTAGGATTTGACTTGGAGGTGAGATGCGTCAACAAAACTGCGCAGCAATAACATGACGAGGCGCTTGAAGACGTTCAAAGGTTAGATGTTGCAATACGGCAGGTAGTATTGCTTGTGATCATCAGAGATGAAGCAGCTAACCATAGTGCAAATTATTTGGCGGGCGTCTCAGGCCAACCCCGGACAACTCCGCGTAGGGCCGGACACTTAACTTCGGGCCTCACGACTGAGGTGAGATTGCAATTTCGCAACGCGAGCCAGAAGGAAACATTAATGCGCATACTTGTTACCGGAGGAGCTGGCTATATTGGCAGCCACACATTGCTGCAAATCCTCCGAGATCGGCACGAAGTTCTGGTGATAGACAATTTTTCAAATAGCTCCCCGGAGGTACTTCGGACGGTTAAGCTACTAACAAACTCAGACTTCAATACATATGCTGGCGACATTCGCGACCCTCACCTTCTCAATAAGGCATTCTCGGAATTCAAGCCGGACGCTGTGATACACTTCGCAGGCCTGAAAGCGGTAGGTGAGTCAAATGAGAAGCCACTCGAATATTATTCTCAAAATTTTTCTGGCTCCATCGAACTTCTTAAATCTATGCACCGTCATGGCTGCTGCCGAATAGTATTTTCGTCGTCAGCAACAGTTTACGGCGAACCGGACTACCTCCCATTCGATGAATGCCATTCATTGCGCCCCACAAACCCTTACGGCCGCACTAAGTATTTTGTCGAAGAGGCCATTAGGGATTGGGCATCCTCACACGCATCAGCCAGCGCGGTATTACTAAGATACTTTAATCCCGTTGGAGCAGACGCGTCAATAAAGTTGGGGGAGGACCCGAAAGGAGTTCCTAATAATCTACTTCCATATATTGCTCGAGTGGCTACAAGACAGCTACCTTGCCTTAGGATATTTGGAAAAGATTACGAAACTAGGGATGGCACAGGTGAACGCGACTATATCCACGTTGAAGATTTAGCGCGAGCTCACTTGGCGGCAATCAAGTTTACCGGGAGAGCCAAGGGATGCGAAGCAATCAATGTAGGAACCGGCAGAGGATCCACTGTACTCGAGATCAAATCGGCCTTCGAAAAAGCGTCGAGAAAAACAATTCCATTCGAATTCACTTGTCGCAGAGAGGGCGACGTTGCACGTAGCGTTGCATCTGCGGGGAAAGCGGAACGCCTACTTGGTTGGAAAGCTGAACTCGGAATTGACGATATGTGTGAGAGCGCATGGCTATGGCAGGCACGCATTAAAAGTCAAGAAAGAATATAACGATGCCTGGGTTAATCCTTTCTACGACCAAGACTTATAAACTTTTTGGGGTTCATCGGCCCACATGCTTCATGCTTTCAAACCGAGGGGCATGATGAGTGGGCACTTCTGGCTGACCTTGTTTCACATATCGGTGGGAAGGGTTCACTGAGCGGAACCTGACAGTTAGCTCGGAGGCACGCCGAAGCCTTCCCCGATCCGCTACCGTACAGCGAACTAGTCCAACTACAATTCAGCGCTGTGCATGCGCGGCTCGATGTCATTCTGGTTCGATCCCGAGATAGTTTGTCATGCGAAAAAATCCGGTAAGCGCGGATGGCCCGAAACGTACTCGGACGCAGCCATCCAGTCCTGCTTGACGGTAAAAGCGCTTTTCGGCCTGCAGCTCCGGCAGACGGTTGGGCTGGTAGTGAGCCTGATCCAGATGGCTGGGCTTGACTGGCCGGTTCCGGACTATTCGGCGCTATGCCGCCGGCATGCGCCGATCGCGGTGCAGGTCCGTATCGCGCCTCGGGGCAGCCGCTGAACCTGTTGATCGACAGCACCGGCACCAAGTTCCGGGAAGATCGTAAGTGGCAGGCTCGAAAGCATGGCCCGTCACTCTGGAGGCAGAGGAGGAAAGTCCATATTGCCATGGATGCGGGCACCGGAATGTGCGCGGTTAAGCTCACCTCGAGTCGCCAAAACGATAGCCCGTTGCTGGCGGACCTGCTGGCGCAGATCCCCTTGGGGGAGGTGATCGGCATGGTCACCGCAGACGGTGCCAATGATACGCGACGATGCCATGGCGCGATCATCGCCCGAGGTGGCGACGCGGTCATACCAATCCGGCGCAATGGCCGTGCCTGAAAAGAAGACTGTAGCGCCGCCATCGCGCGAAACGAGATCCCGCGCTCGACCCGGCAACTGGGGCGAGCGCTCTGGAAGAAAGCGGGTAGGCTACCACGTCCGAAGTCGGGTCGAGGCTTTGATGAACTGCCTGAAGCTTTTCGGCGAAAGGATCATGTCGCGAGACCCCGACAGCCAGACCACCGAAATCGAGATCCGCATCGCCATCATGAACCGCTTCTAGGCCCTTGGCGAGGCCGTCCGCTGAGGAAAGGCGGGAGAGGGAGCAGTCACGTATAAGGCCGTTCTGCGCAACATCTCCGCTGCTGCAAGGGCAACCGTGGACAGGAGGAGATCTATGGTAGCGAGTGGCGACGCGTCTCCGGGTTCCAAATGTCATGTCCGGAGGCGCGGTATAGCTGAAGCGGCCAGTCATTCAGAGATACGCGCGAACACGTTTATTTCATGCAATCGCAAGCCATTGAGATTGGAAGATACTACTCCATTCAATACCCATCGATCGTCAATCCTCGGCATGTCATGGCTCCTCAGACAGAATGCCTGAAGCCAGCCAATCTAGTCCTTAGTCGAAAAGAACAGATCGCTCATCACGCCTCCATCAGTTCAGGCGGTGAAGCATGCAGCAGACACGACAGCAAGCAAGCCAATGGGTCCTGGGCCTACCAAAGGGCTGACGTCGGAACAGATCTTCGAGGTCACTTGGTATTCATCCCGCCCTTCATTCGCCAAAGTCAACTCTCATCCTGTGCAAGGGTGCCACCTCAACCATCGGAAAGAGAATATTTGCTGCTCTCACAACTTGATCAAAATAAGCGTAAGTCAGTACTATTCATAACTCCCTCCGTAGAAATGGAGAGAGCGAGCGGCGGTGCATTAGTTACCGTGGAACGACTGAGCGCACTGGCCAAACATCATGATGTGACCGTATTGGCGATGCACGTAGACCAAATGAGTGTGAACCTACTAACCGGTATCACATGGCGTACTGCGGGATTTCTACGCAAGAGAACGATACGCACACTGCTAGAATCCTACACAAAAGGCTTACCCCTGAGCGTATGGAGAAACTCCACAAAAGAGCTTCTTAAATCAGCCCAATCGTTAGATAAAGAGTTTGACTTACTATACGCCGATCACTGGCTAACAATAGAGCTTGCTAAAGTAGCGCGAGCCAAAACACGAATTCTACACCTTCACAATGCCGAACCAGAGGTATTTCTACGAGCAGCAAAGTCGGCTAAAATGCCGAACCGCGTTGTAATGCACCACGAAGGCCGCCGAACCGCCGCCTACTTAAGAAACAATATATCTAGCTTCGACGCATTGCACTTACTATCCATAGATGACTGCGCAGCACTCAAGGTGCATGGGGTTTCCCACGCCAAATGTCGAGTATTTCTGCCAGCTGTTAGATCGCCTGGGAAGGCTCCTGCATCTTTTGATACAAGATCAAATAAAGTACTATTCGTTGGCACCCTAAGTTGGTACGCAAACGAAGAAGGGCTAAATTGGTATATAGAACAAGTTTTGCCATATACGAACCCCCAACACCAAAGTCATATAGTTGGAGGAGGAGCAAGTCAGCAGCTTAAATCGAAACTAGATTCCCACCCCAAGACAACTCCCTACGGCTACGTTGACAACATTGAGACACTCTATCAGACAGCAAAATGTCTCGTAGCGCCCCTACTTTCAGGCTCCGGCATAAAAATCAAGATTATTAATGCTCTGGCTCGAGGTCTACCTGTAGTAACAACGCCGGTGGGTATAGAAGGCTTTCCGCCAGGGTATAGCAAGGCAATAAGGGTAACTAACTGCCCAAAAGAATTTGCTGAAAGTATTGAGATATTTACCAGTGACGGGGACCTGTGGCGGACCGCAAGTCAAAATGCATTAGATTATTTCAATGCTCACTTCAAGGGGGGTGAATGGCAGAAATGGGCCGGAACTATTGAAATATGAAGTATAAAACAGAAGCAGGGGTAAAATTCGCAAGCGTGGCGGATATACGGGTCGACTTAGCGAAAAAAGAAGACGTCTTATTACTCCTTCGGTCAGCGATTCAAAATGAATCATATTTGTGCACAGTACACACGCTGAATCCTGAAATTATTATTCAAGCAAAAGATTATCCGGCCTATGGCGATGTGCTTAACGACGGCACACTAAATTTGGTTGACGGGATAGGTCTTTTTCGAGCAATTCATCGAAGAAACGTTCCTCAGTTCGACCGAATCTGTGGTTCCGACCTAATCTTTGATCTTGCGACCCTAGCGCAATCTGCTCAACGGCCACTTTTTCTCTTAGGAGGCCAAACGAAAAGGCGCGAGAAGGCTGAGTATTTTCTGCGAGAAAGATTTCCCGGGTTAACCGTAGAAGGGTACTCGCCAGAATTTTCTGCCGGCCTACCGCTGCCGGACCAACTTGATATAGAAAATAGGCTTAACAAAGTACGCCCTGGAGTAGTAGCCGTATGCTTAGGCGCACCTCGCCAAGAAATGTGGATAGCGCAAAACCGGAAGATCCTCATTGGTTGCGATGTGCGAATAGCTGCTGGGCTTGGTGGCACAGTAGACTTTCTTTCAGGCGAAGTGCCCCGTGCCCCGAAGTGGATGCGGGCTTCTGGATTAGAATGGCTGCATAGATTGGTAATGGAACCAAATCGGCTCAAACGGCAACTATCGACGCTACCAAAATTTGCTCTCCACGCTTTCTTTGATGCAAAATTTGTTAGAGTCACGGACTCAAAGGGGCCGCATTAAGATGGCTTCATTTAGTGAAGACGAAGTTATAATATACTCGCATCATGCGCCTCCTCATCCCTCAGCTAGCGCCACTCGCATGGTATCTCTCGCAGATCATCTGCGATCTAAGGGCGCAAAGGTAACGTTCTTAACTAGCAAAGCAGGGCCAAGCTCGTACAACGGGTATTCGATAATCCGATGCCGCGGGAGAATTGGCTTAGTCGCGAATTTGACGAAACGTACAAGGTCGCCGATCCTTATTAGCTCTCCACCAGCTACACCTTCTGCTGAAGTCGCTATTGCCGCGCGCGCCTTAGGGTACCATGTAGTAGTAGATGTGCGTGATCCGTATGTAAGCGAGGCCCTGAAAAACGGAGAGATCAAGCCAGGAATAAGATCATATATAAAACTTCTGCTCGAGAAGTCCCTCTTCAGAAGCGCACATTCCATAAGTTATGTCTCCGAGCCGCTACGAGACAATATTCACGAGTCATTCGGACTCATAAATCGCCCCGAAGCGATAGCGGCAAACGGCGTAGATACTGCAATTTTCTACCGAGACATGGAACATCGAAACGCGATTAGAAGCGGCTTAAAAATAACAGATGAAGCGCTATTCGTGTATGCTGGAATTTTGGGCGGGAAGTCCCTGGACAAAGCATTTAGTGCCATTGCCCCAGCACTTCGTAGCGGCTGTCGTTTGCTAATGATTGCAGTGCTTGACGATTTCTCAAGACCAGTGCTTGAAAGCTTGCAGGCACAGGCTGAGGCTCTAGGTATTAGCGATAGAATTGATTGGAGATTCAATTTGACCCTTCATGACGTCGCTAAGCATTTAAATGCCTGTGACATAGGGCTGAATCCTCTACCGTTTAATCGCAGCTACTGCCTACCCGTAAAAACTTTCGAATACCTGGCCTGCGGGGTTTACCCCCTGAACGTCGTGGGGAAAGATAGCGCCCTACGAACCAGATTTGGCGACAAAGTAAAGATGGAATTCTTTGAGGATTGGGGGTCGTTTTCCGCTCGCACACTTGAACTCATTAAGGAATTGCCTGAGCTGCGGGCTGGCGCTGAATCTCGGGCGAATGCCGCGTCACTCTTTGACAGAAACGATGCCAACACAGTTTTAGCTACTGCCCTACTTCCAAGGCACTCTTCATGAGTGAACGCAAGCGACCCCGTATACTCGTTCTAGCACCAAACAAACCTGGTACGGGTTTAGGTGGGGCAGAAAGGCATTTAAAGGACCTAGCTGATGCTTTGCTTCCGCTAGCCGAAAGTGTGAATTTTTTGTCACGTGCAGATTGTCCGTTACCTTCTGGATTTGAACGCTTGCTACTACGGATAGAGCCAATGCTTGCATCTCCATTGGCGGTCCGCAGGCTGATGAGGCGGGGCATTCCAGACGCAGATGTGTTAATTACAGTTGAATTAATGGGAGTTGGCATTCAGCACCCTCGGCACATTCATCTTTTCTTTGGGAGTTATAGCGGATTTAGAGAGATGGCGCTGCCCCCGGTAACAGGCGCTCGAAACTTCGTACGTATGATAAAAAGTCGCCTCGCGCGTGAACTAGAACGACGAACGCAGGGAAGATTTGGTGCCATTGCGACGTCTGACGGGGTGAAGCAGGTTTTGCATGCACGTGGCATCCCTGCCCTTGATACCAGCATAGTACCACCAACTGATTGTGATCGTTTCACACCTGGCAATAAATTAGAATCACGTAAAGCTCTCAGTCTTCCCCAAAACAAACGCCTTTTGCTATTCGCGGGCCGCTGGGAATACGCTAAAGGTGCAGACCGTTGTTGTCGTTTACTCGAACTACTTTCTAAGGATTGGCATCTTGTCGTAGCAACCCCGTCGGAATACACGTGGCCACTTCCTGATCCTGATCGCGCTACATTCCTAACAGACCTTACGACTGAGCAAATGATCGCAGCCTATCGCGCTTCGGACATTTTGATTCAACCTTCGCGTTTCGAAGGATACAGCCTTGTTGCGAGTGAAGCGCAGGCGTGCGGATGCCCTGTAATAACAAGCCCTGTAGGCCACGCCGTGCATTTCCTCAACTCTGCTGATCCGGATATTCGAGCGTCAGTGATTTCACAGCCGGACGACCCGTTTTCCTGGAGTGCTGCTATCCAAGGAATAGTGGAGAACGATGAGAAGCTCGATGCGTTAGCAAAAACCCATCGAAAGTATGCGGTCGAACACGTTTCCCTCCCACAAATCCGATCAGAGTTCTCTTTGGCACTGAGTAATATTTTTGAGGAGTTCTCATGGCAACCTCGCTAACAATTTTGGTGCCGACGCATAACAGACCAGACGTCTTGGAAAAGGTATGGCCCTCCTGGCTCGGTCAGGAGGGTCTGGTGCAGGTTGTCATTGTTAATGACGGCAGTTCGGATGACTATTCCCAGGTACTCTCTGATCTCTATATTGCGTGCAATGAACTGCATGTGCAGTTAGATATCATTGAAACCGATACACGCATCGGTGCGCCGGCGGCCAAGAATCTTGGCCTTGATAAGTGCATTGGATCCGAGATCCTAACCACCGATGACGACATTCTCTTGCCAGATAGTATGGTTGCGAACTGCCGAAAGTTTCGCCCTAACCATTCCGGTCCAGTGCTTATTGGCCCTAGAGTTATCTACCTAAAGGACGGCGAGAAAGAGGGTGAGGCGCTTGCGCGTGCCGAAAACGAATCGCGTCCATACTTTGACACGAGGCGCCTTCTGCTATGTCCGTGGGCCAATCCTGGCGAAGTACGCGAGTATCCTTTTGTAACAGCAATTGTTCTGTGGCCAGCTGACCTATTCCAGAGCGGGCTGCGTTTCTACGAAGGTTATGGCGGAAACGGATATCGCGAGGAGACTGACCCTCAACTAAACGCTGCGATGAACTTTGGTGCGAAAATCTTCTTGGCACATAACGCGCATTGCTTTCACTTGCCGCCCGAAATTGCCTATGCAAAGAAAGGAGGGCAGCGTCGAGGAGGCAGACTTTGGTTCGAATATTGGGTTCTTAGAAACAATTTCGTCTTCTTAAAGAGATTCGCCCCGTATCTAAAGGGTAAGTTTAAAATACATCCAATCTCCACTTGGCTTTATCTAGCTGCATCTCGGCTTTCTCCAGAGAGGATTCTTAAGGTCCTGAAGTTGTAAATCTCCCGCCTTGATGGGTTGCAGATGATTTGAATACTCCTTTCAGCCTTTCGGGAATGGCGGTATTGATCTTCAGATTCTCGGAATCTGTGAATTCTATTGCGGAAATGTGCTGGCGAGATTTATCTTTCGAGATCCTCATGGTGGTCGGCGCGCATGAGCAGCAGCTTCAGCTAGCGAACCACAACACCAAGAGCTGGCCCGACTCCAGCGCCGCGCTGAAGAAACGTGGCTTCTAGGCGATTTTGCTTGATTCCGACATGGTCTGGGTGCCGCCCTCGAGTAGCAAGAGAGTTCCAGCATATCTACAGCTATGCCCCATTCATGCCTGGCTGGCGTTGAAAGTGCTATTCGACATTGCGCTCCGCCAGGCAACAGGCTTCATCGAGAGCCTTTTGCAGCTTGTCGGTTTGAACTGGATAGTGCCGGACTTTAGCATCCTTCGCGGAAACCAGAAGTCGCTGACCGTGCATATTACCTATCGCGGCGTGACAGGTCCGCTAGGCGATGATGATGTGACCGCCCCCCGACGGCATCGGTGTGCCAAAGTGGGTTTGCTACATTCCACATTGGAGGGCGGTCTCGTCGGAAGTTACCGCAATCGGTCTGGACTTGGCGAAGAACGTGTTACAGGTGCATGGAGCTGATAGCTCCGGCCATGCGGTCATTCGCAAGAAGCTGCGCCGGGATCAGGTCCTGTCCTTTCTTAGCCGAGTGCCGCCATGCGTTGTCGCCATGAAAGCCGTGGCGAGACCCATTTCTGCGGCCGTGAAATCGGCAGGCTGGGTCACGAGGTGCGGCTGATCGCGCCGGCGCATGTGAAACCCTTCGCCAAACGCCAGAAAAAAGATGGCGCCGATGCGGAGGCGATCTGCGAGGCCGCGCTGCGCCCGTCGATGCGCTTCGTGCCGGTGAAGAGCGAAGCGACCCGGGTTGCAGCCATGGTCTTCCGCGTCCGGGAGCGCACGCAGGCGATCAAGCCCTGCGCGGCCACCTGGCCGAGTTCGGGGCGATGGTGCTGCAAGGTGCCGCCAACGACGGGCGTCTGGTGGCTCTGGTAGAGGATCGGAGCAGCGGCCTACCCGACGACGCACGAGGCACCCTGGAAGTTCTGGTCGGAACGCTGGCACAACTCGACGCCCAGATCGGAAAGCTCAACGCGGAGATTGCCCGCCGCGTCAAGAAGAACGACGTCGCACGACGACTGCTGACGTTCCCGGGCATCGGCCCGCTGATCGCCACGGCGATTGCGGTTCTGGCGCCCCCGCCGGAAACGTTCCGAAGGGGCAGGGACTTTGCCGCCTGGCTCGGCCTGGTGCCGCGACAGCATTCGAGCGGTGGCAAGCAGAAGCTCGGCCGCACCTCGAAGACGCGCCAACGCGATATTCGCCATCTTCTGATTATCGGGGCCATGTCCGTGGTGCATTGGCGCAGTCGTGCCAACAGTCAGCCCGGGCCGTGGCTGGCGCGCAAGTCGAAGATATTAGTTGCGATCGCATTGGCTAACAAGATGGCACGGGCCGTCTGGGCAACGCTGGCCCGCAATGAGGATTACCAGGTTCCGAAGGGCGCAGTCAGCTGAAACGATTGCGCCCGGTTGGGAGCGGGGGTGTAAGGAGGACGACGACCCGTATCGGCAAATGATCGACCAGATCGGAGCCGGGAAAACCAGAACCGGACAGAAAGCCTTTCGAGCTCGTCTGAGTGATTTGGACCCGATCCGCGTACCACCATACCGGACCGCGGCATATGATTGCCGCACAACGAGGCCTGACACATGTAAGCGCCCGATCACGAGCCCGGACGGTCAACAAATCCTTGTGCCAAGGGAGGCATCCACACATGTCCGGTGAAACGGCGGCAAGACCAGTCAGAGAGGGCATTGGCACGTCCTCAAGCTCACTGTCAGAACGCGCTCGTTGAATCTTCCTCACCAAGATGTTCAATAGCGCCATAAAACAATCGCAGGGTTCAAACAAAAGAGTTGGGCCAACTCTATACTTAGGACGGACTGATGTCGAAACGTGCCGCACTACTTCACTTCGCCCTGCCCATTCTATTTATAGCGCCTGAGGTGATAAATCTAGGAATAATCTTTCTAAGGTGGGATTACATCCTAATTGCGTACATACTAACAAATCATTTCATTTCCCGTCCGCCGGTAAATTCCAATAGCAGCCTCGCTTGGAGTAGGGCCACTACAGGCATATTCCTAATATACCTTGCCTGCTTTATCCTAATGGCAATACGGGCAGGCGAAGGCGAGGAACTTATATCAGGAATCAAATATGCGGCATGGCCAGTAAAGTCTATACTTTGGGCTGTGGGGGTTTGGTACGTACTAAGCCGACTAAACGGATCCGCCTTAACAGTCTATAGCATGCTAAGAACGATGGTGATCTTAGTCTTTGCGATGCAAATCCTCGAAATGACATTGCCTTCTTTCAGAGATTGGCTTTTTAAGTTCTACCCGGTCGCGGCGGAGGAGCGACTGCGAGAGCTAAACTTTCGAGCGCGAGGTCCGTTCAACGGCTATGATACCGCGTCAATATTCTTCGCTGTTTGTGCGGTATACTTCCACGAAGTGCGTCGGAGAAACCTCATCTATGCAAGCCACCACTTCTTTCTTATATTTCTCTCACTGGCCGGGGCATTTCTTGCGGCGCGAACTGGCTTCATTCTTGCTATTTCATACCTAGCCCTATCGCGCTACAGTAGTGCAAATGCCTACGTAAAGATAATCACTCTATCTTTCGTAATAGCCCTATACATATTCCTCCCAAATTACTCCAGCGATGTCTATGCCGAGGACACTGGCCTTTTGTCTCGATACCTAGAGGTACTGCAAGCAGTATTCAGTGGGAACATTCTAGAAGTAAGTTCTTTTTCGGGAACTTTTCACATGAACTCTGTTCTAATTAGAGATGGAATGGATCTCTTCTGGGGAGAGGGAGTTTCGACAAGCACCACAGCGGACCAACTATATTTCAAGTACTTATACATGTTTGGCGTGGTTGGGCTCACGCTTTGGACCTTGATACACATATCTATGCTCCTGACCATATCATCTAAGAAACAATTACAAAACGAGGGCATCGCGGCTCGAAGTGCCGGCATCGCCATCGTCGTTATGCTTGGACTTGCCCACATCAAAGGAGGGAATTATTTCTTTTCGGCGAGGCTAGGGGAAATAATAGCAATCATGCTACTTACGGCAACTTTGGATTTCAAAAGGTCACGGAGCGAACCGCGCTATGCCGACTAAGATTGAGCTCACCGAAACTGAAGGGCGGCGCTGCCTTGATCTAATTGACAGGAAGCTCGACATCTCATTAAGGGTGGGAATAGAGATTGGGACATTGGAAACATTTTTCTCCTTCGAAAGTAACAAAAACGGCACAAGCCGCGAAAAAGATTCCAGGCTTCAGGTTAGCGAAGATTCTTGGGACTTTTCTTCTGAGGTTAGCTACGATACAGCTCGCATACGCGTTGCAGAGAAGAGCAGCATTAACAACACTGGCGGGCGACGTGTCTTAAATGTTCGAGCAGTCACTTCCTCGCTATTGATGGACTGTGTCCTTCGCTTTGTCATCCCAAAAAACCAAGTACTTCGCGCAAGCATCGGGCAAAAGAATATCCCCCACCTTCGTCGAAACCATTATCATCAATTCCCAGCAAGCCCCATCAGTCTAGACTTACGTTCAGGCGTGTCTATAACGTTTGCTCCACGCAACTCTAACCTTCCTGATGGATTCGAACACTTGGCATACCTGCGTGACGAGCCTGAATATTGGGTAATTCATTTTCGGGCGTTAGCTACCGCGCCCACTGTCTATACGATCAAGGGCTGCAGTCGATTTTATAATCGACCCTTCCCCCTCGCCTTTCAGAGATTCATATCGGCCTTTCCAAAGCTTCGCGAGAACCTACTATTTGTACGAGAGCGCGTTTCTCAACGTATACCTTTTCAGGTAAACGGTGCCTCTGAACTGAAAGCGGGGCAGGACCTCGAACTTGGGGTAGACTGGGTTGTAAGCAAATGAATAGCTGTTGGTCCGGTTTCTATGGCCCTTCTTTTCGTCGAATGCTTCAGTTTGCCGACCAGCCGGACCTCCCAGATTCGATCTGGGAGGAAGTAGTTTACTTGCACTCAGCCAACCCAGTTAATGAGGGTCACTGGGAGTTCCTTGCTTTTGGGTATTTGTACTTATTCGATCGCGATGGCAAATTAACCGACAAGGCTATTCGACGGCTGAAGGCAATACGCCAACACTTCCACCCCCGCCACCCGACTGCCAATTGGCGACTTATGTCTCGCATTGTGCAGATCCGCCTAAACGATACGCGACTAACATTGCGAGATCTGCAGGCGGTGAATCTACCGCTCTCGCGCCACGGATTTTTGAGAGATATTCCTGGCGATAAAAGCACTCAGTATCATGCGTTTCTGCTACTTCTAATCGCTCGGTTTGCTGATCCTGGGGACCCCGGCCTGCGGCCTCATGTCGAAAACGCTTTTCGTTGGCTCATCTCTCAGTATCTCAAGCATGGCGATCCTTCCCCGATTGGGAGGGGACGATTCCAGATTTTCGGCTACGCCTCAATGGTGGGTATTGCCCATCTTGCACAACGCTGGTCTCTTGTTGTTCCAAAAGACTGGCATGCTGATATATGGAGAAACCTTGGCGATGAGAGCCGCGTCGGCGCGCTATCCCCAAAGTGGGATGGCCCATTCCGCGCCCATTTGCTGCATGGTTACAACAGCTTAGATGACTATCCTGCTTTTGCAGATCTTGTTACCCGCGGCGCCAAGCATTCGAAACAGATGGCAATCTGCATACCCAAAGATTCGTTAAGATGGTTTCCGCTTGGCGACAATGGCTCCGGCTTAATTGCAGACCGGGAAATGGTCTACGCCTGTCTTCTTTCTTCCTCACCTACAGAACAAGAGCGTAAGATGAGTCGGGCGCTCAAGCGCGTGCGCCGATGGAAAGACGCTGGCCCCGATTTTCTGAATCCTCTAGAGCACCCTGCCAGCTTTTCTACGAGAGGGATCAATGTCGCTGCTGGCGGCGCTCAAATTGAGGTCCGCTTGACCCTGCCTCCTCCACGCGGGGGAAATCTCGAGATGACAATTTGGTCTCCTAAGCCAATACGGATAGAAGCAGTTTCAGGAAACGTCGAAATTGCGAATCAAACATGGAGAAACTGGCTCGATCAGACTTGGAATGGCTTAAGCATTCGGATTGTTAGAATCGGATCGACAAGTCTGGGGATTAATATTTAATGACGCTCACTTCGGTTCGTCTTCATAGCGCGATGGCGCGGTTCAGACGATTAGCTCGCCAAGACAGCACGTTCCGTCTTATCGACGCATACACTCCGAGGGTGTTCGGCCTTTTTTTTCAGGCATATCTGATAACTCAATTCGGCGTTGCCGCCTATGCTCTCCCCGGATGGGCTCTGGGCGTGTTGGGTGTTATACTTACAGTCCTCCCGGATCCACATTCCTATATTATAGTGCGGGGGGCGGGTGCCAGATCGCGCAGGCTACATGCATTGTCCACCCTGTCCATTATCCTGAAGGTTTTACTGGCAAGCATTATTGTATTGGTCATGCTCGCGACCACAGCGTCGGAAGGTTTATATGAGCCGCATGGTGTAAGTTGGATTTGGGTTTCTTGTGCTGCTCTATTTTACGGAGGCACTGAGTTTCTCTGGGCGGTGTTAGGAACAATCTCACTAGCCAACTTTCAGGTCCGTCGTGTTGCGATATGGGGCTTAGGGGTACGGATCATTTCCATGACCCTTTTGGTTTTAGCTTTCGCAAGTGGTGAAGTTGGTATTGCTGGCAACCTAGCTCTTGCTTCATTTCCAGTCTTTATTACTTGGCTCTTACTTTCACCTATCACTCTCCGGTGGCGGCGCGTCTCCCTTTTCTATATCTTTAGCGTATTGCGATACTCCGGTTGGCTTCAAGGTATTTCCTTTGTGACCGTGGCTATGCTTCAGATGCCATCGATATTTCTTGGGCTTTGGCCAAATACTGATCCTGCTATGGTCGGCGCTATTTCGTTCTGTAATAGAATTCTTCTAGCAGCGTTTCAGCCATTTCAAATTCTTCAATCAGTAGTCATTCGCGACGCTTCGCATGCCCGCCTAAGTGGCAGGAAAGCAGAGCGTACGTCGCTTTGGCCTATATTTAAGTTTGGAGGATTATTATTCGGCTTAGCCTCCCTAGTTGGATTTGGTGCGTCTTGGAGATTTGGGTATATATCATATTCTACCTTTACTCTTGGCGTCGCAATGGGTTTGGGAATCGCAAGCTCAGTATGGTATCGGTATGAATTGTCTGAAGCGCTCGGCACGCAGGGTGCTCGCCCTGTACTTGTTCGCGGCTACTTACCTTCTCTTGGATTAACTCTCCTCGCTTCCACTATTTTGATGTACATGTTCGGAACTGTGGGCCTTGCTGCTTCTGTTTTATTTGGCTGGATAGCTCTTTCCCTTAGCTGGAAATGGACACCTAATGAGGGCTGTATTTAGATGCGGGCGCGTGAAATTTGGGTAGCATTAAGGCGAACGCAATCTCGCTTATTAGAACACATTAAAACCTCCATCTGGATTGCGAAGCTAAATCGCCAGCGGGTAACGATACTCCCGGGTTATGTGGCGACAAGTATCGATCGGATATCGTTTGGCGAGGATGTTTTATTATCGCATCAGGCGTTCTTACAAGGCGCCGGGGGCTTGTTTTTCGGAAGCAAGATTATGGTTGGACCGCAGGCACGGTTTATAACAGTAAACCACGATATCGTCACGAGAGCCACTGTTTCTGCACCTATTGTAATCGAAGATGGAGCATGGATTGGCGCGAATGCTACCGTTCTGCCTGGGGTTACTATCGGTGAGGGATCTGTCGTAGCTGCCGGTGCAGTTGTTACTCGGAATGTACCTGCAGGAAAAATTGTTGCTGGAATTCCAGCAAGAGCTATTTCGGATACTGAAGGATCCGTCGAAACAATTTCTTACTTCAGTAGCCAGGAATGGCGTTCCCAGTTTTGATGTGCGGCACGAGTGGTTTGTGGGGCGTTGCGATGGATCTTAAGATTGATTCGTAGTTTCCTCCTTGATCGAGAAGTAAAACCGCATCGCACCCTCGGAAAAAGCCTGGGGACGCTCTAGCCGTCACACATGCGGTGCGAGCCACGTCATTTCGCGGTCCAGCCAGATTAGCAGAGAGCTACACTGCCGCAATGCGGCGTTGTATGCGGACCAGTTCGCTATGCGACAACTGGCGGCCAAAGGATTCGTTATGAAGCCCGTCTAAGCGGTTGCTTCGTCGTGTTGACCGCCAGGCAGAGAGTTCTGCAGTAACGCCCATCTACGCCATAGATAGGGCCTATACCCTTTTATACTTACACGAATGAGGCATTTTCATGAATTGCATGGCAATATACCCTGTCCTATTGTGCGGAGGTTCTGGATCTCGGCTTTGGCCTCTATCCCGCAAGAGTTATCCCAAGCAATTTGTTCGCCTGGTGAACGATGAAACTTTGTTTCAAGCATCAGCTAAGCGGCTATCGGGCAATGGCTGCGGCCCCCATGGGCACATCAACTTCGCGCCCCCCTTGGCGCTCACCAATGTCGATTTCCGCTTCATCGTCACCGAGCAGCTCGGCCTTGCCGGCATCGATCCCGGCGCGGTTTTGATCGAGCCCGAGGGACGCAACACCGCGCCCGCGATCCTCGCCGCGGCGCTGTATCTGGTGGCCGAGAACCCAGAGGCAGTGATGCTGGTCGCGCCCTCCGACCACGTCGTGCCGGACGCGCCCGCCTTCCACGCCGCGCTGGCGCGCGGGCTCGGGCCGGTCTCCGAGGGCCGCCTCGTCACCTTCGGCATCGCGCCCACCCATGCCGAGACCGGCTATGGCTATCTTGAGCTCGAGGGCCCGGTCGGTGACGGCGCGCCGCAGCCGCTCGCCCGCTTCGTCGAGAAGCCCGACGCCGCCTGCGCCGAGGACATGCTGGCCTCCGGTAACTTTCTGTGGAACGCCGGTATCTTCATGGCCCGCGCCGCCGACATGGTCGCGGCCTTCCGCGAGCACGCGCCCGAGATCTTCGCCCCGGTCGAGGCGGCGCTGTCGCAGGCGAAAACCGATCTCGGCTTCCTGCGGCTCGACCCCGCAGCCTGGGCGCAGGCGCCCGACATCTCGATCGATTACGCGGTGATGGAAAAGGCCGGCAACCTCTCGGTCGTGCCCTACCAGGCGGCCTGGTCCGACCTCGGCGGCTGGGACGCGGTCTGGCGCGAGAGCGGCCCCGACGAGAGCGGCGTGGTGACCTCGCCGGGCGCCACCGCGATCGATTGCCGCGACACGCTGTTGCGCTCGGAGAGCGACCGGCTGGAGATCGTCGGCATCGGGCTCGAGAACGTGATGGCGATCGCGATGAACGACGCGGTGCTGGTGGCCGACATGCGCCGCGCCCAGGACGTGAAGAAGGCGGTCGAGGCGCTGAAGGCCAAGAAGGCCGTGCAGGCCACCGCCTTCCCCAAGGACCACCGCCCCTGGGGCTGGTTCGAGAGCCTCGTCGTCGGCGGCCGGTTCCAGGTCAAGCGGATCATGGTCCATCCCGGCGCCGCGCTCAGCCTGCAAAGCCACCACCACCGCTCCGAGCACTGGATCGTGGTCGAGGGCACCGCGAAGGTCACCGTCGACGACGAGGTCAAGCTCGTGACCGAGAACCAGTCGGTCTACATCCCGCTCGGCGCCGTGCACCGCATGGAGAACCCCGGCAAGGTGCCGATGGTCCTCATCGAGGTCCAGACCGGCGCCTATGTCGGCGAGGACGACATCGTCAGATACGAGGATGTCTACGCCAGGAGCTGAGAAAACGGATCTGCCTGCCTATCGGCAGGGCAGGGTCGACGCCGGCGCCCTGCGCGACGGCGCCGTTCGGTGAGACAGCCTTTGAACGGTAATTGTCGAATCTGCTTGGACAGAAGTGAGTGGATTTGAGGACGAAAGACTAGACTTTTGGGGCCAAAGCGAGTTGCGCCCTCCGAATCTGAGCGAAAGAAGTGAGCAATTAATTTAAGAGGCGCAAAGATGGGCGTAGCCTTGATCGTCCTGGCCGCGGGCCGGGGCACGCGGATGAACTCGGACCTGCCGAAGGTCCTGCACGAGATCGGCCAGTCGCCGCTTCTCCATCATGCGATGGCGGCGGGCATGGCGCTCGAGCCGTCGCGGATGATCGTGGTGGCGGGACATGGCGCCGAAGCGGTCGAGCGCGCCGCGGCCGACTTCGACGAGGGCATCGTGACGGTCCGCCAGGAAACCCAAGACGGCACCGGCCACGCGGTGATGCAGGCTCGCGCCGCGCTGGACGGCTTCTCCGGCGACGCGATCGTGCTCTATGGCGACACGCCCTTCATCCGGCCCGAAACGCTCGAGGCGATGCTCGCCGCGCGGGGCCGCGCCGATGTGGTGGTGCTGGGCTTCGAGGCGGCCGATCCGGGCCGCTATGGCCGGCTCGTCACGCAAGGCGACACGCTCGAGCGGATCGTCGAGTTCAAGGACGCCGATGACGCCACCCGCGCCCTCACCCTGTGCAATTCCGGCGTGATTGCCGCGAGTGCCGAAACGCTCTTCGCCCTGCTCGACCGGGTGGGCAACGACAACGCCTCGGGCGAGTACTATCTGACCGACATCGTCGGGCTGGCACGCGAAGCCGGGCTCACCGCCGAAGTCGTACGTTGCGACGAGGCCGAAACGCTGGGCATCAACACCCGTGCCGAGCTGGCCGCCGCCGAGGCGGCGTTTCAGTCGCGTCGCCGCCTCGAGGCAATGGAGGACGGCGTCACCCTTCTCGCCCCCGAGACCGTCACCTTCGCCCGCGACACGGTGGTCGGCCGCGACACGGTGATCGAACCCAATGTTGTGTTCGGCCCGAATGTCACGATCGAGAGCGGCGCCAAGATCCGCGCGTTCTCGCATCTCGAGGGATGCCACGTCTCGCGCGGCGCCACCGTCGGCCCCTTTGCCCGGCTGCGTCCCGGCGCCGAGCTGGCCGAGGACGTCCATGTCGGCAACTTCGTCGAGATC
>Ga0208794_1000454_pt1 | contig 26923 bp, 22 predicted proteins | sample 32_taG_FD_184106 | JGI IMG/M metagenome (GOLD analysis project Ga0208794, IMG submission 184106) | Marine viral communities from the Gulf of Mexico - 32_GoM_OMZ_CsCl metaG (SPAdes) (version 2) | ecosystem: Environmental > Aquatic > Marine > Oceanic | place: Atlantic Ocean: Gulf of Mexico... | reverse complement strand
CTCATTTTTTTCTGTTTTACGAGTTAGTAAATTTTCAACGGCTTGTACTAATTCAGGATTAGTACCATCTGCTTTGGCTTTGTGGTATGCTTCGGAGATTGTTCTATTATAGGTTTCGTCAACAGCAACCTCTTCGTCCAAATAATCTGATAGCTCAAAGTATTCAGTAGGCGGAACTCCCTTGTCAAATTCATCCAACGCCTTAGCCGTACTCTCTACATCCGCTAATGGATTTTCAGTTACTTCCTGTTCTCTTTGTATTTGCTGCAACGCACTTTCTACTTCTTCTTTATTATTTTCGTAGAACTGTTGGTCTTCTAAAGATGTAACATCTTCTCCCCTTGCTATTCTTTCTGCAAATTGTCTTACTTCCTCTTCACCCCGTACTTCTTCACCTTGTACGCCTTGCTGTGGTTTAGTTTGTTGTTGTTCTAAAGCAGCTAGTTCTGCATCGTACTTAGCATTTAATAAATCAATACCTTTTTGTATTTTATCTACGTAATTTACATCATTAAATCTTTTAGCATCATCTTCAAGATTTGCTTTATTAGGTAATTGCCATTCTTTTTTACTCTCATTCCAAAAAGATTTACTAACAGAATAATTATTATTCTTGTCAACAATAGCTGCAATCTTTGATTTTTTATCAGCAAAAGCAAATAAACCGTTTCCTAAATCTATATAAATACCATCAGGTAAAATATCTATTAATGGTCTAGGCCCTGATAATGTAGGATATAATGTTCTTTCTATATCAGCTTTTTTAGCTTCTGCTTGTGTTTCCCCTACTTCGGGTTGCTCACCCTCTAACAGACCATCTATATCTGTTTCAAGAGTCTGTGCCTGTTCGGTTGCGGTTTGTCCTACTTCCCACTCTGCGTCTGCCTTGTCTCCACCTTCTTCATCTGTTACTTCCGCTTCTACTTTTGTTTCTTCAACAGGTGGGTTCTTATACTTTTGCTCTATGTCATTCAATAACTTCTCTACCATACCCATGTCTAATGGCTTATTGGTATTGGCTATCTCTTTCATAGCACGTTCTACCATTGCTATCTGTTCGGGTATGTAATCGGGGACTAAGTTAGGGTTATTTATTTTAGTTATCTTATCCGTAAACTCGTCTTTCAATTCCAATAATAAATACGCTTGGTATCTCGCTTCTTTGTTTGTCACATCGGGAGATATTCCATCTGTGGTAAAGTTACTTATTTTGTCTATTAATTGGTTGCCATACCTTACGCCAACCTCATCTAATTTGCCTTCTTTTTGTAATTTATTTAATCTTTCTCGGTACGTTTTTATTAAAGCGTCCCTATTTTTAGACTCATCAACAGCGGCAAATAATGTTTCCTCAAATTCTTGTGTTTGCATAGAACCAATAGAACTCATAGAGCTACCTATAATAGAACCATACATCCCTGCTTTTAACGCATTAAATAGCGTTTCTTGGTCAAATGTATTTTCCTTAAACATTGGCATTTCAGCAAACACATTGTCGTATAATTGCTTTGCCGCATCCTCCATATATGTTTGAGTAAATTCTTGCACAAACTCCCCAGCAGCACCCTCTATCCCCGCTAAACCCGCAGTCTTTAGTGCATTTGAATACATCTTACCCGATGCTTGTAATGCCTTTGAAATACCCTTTTCACCACCCTCTTTAGCCATTACCTTTACCCCCGCTTCAAAAGCATCCCCTCTCGCTTTCCTCATAGCATATTGAATAAATGGGCGAGAAGCAGCATTTCCTATGAAATCTAATCCAAAACGCTCTGACATACCAATTATATTAGATAATCCTAAGCCAAAGTTTACAGCATCTCTATCTTCTAATCCAACAGCCTTGGCTTCACGTATATATTGGTCTGACATTACAAGCGCACCGCTTACAGCACCTCCCCCTATTCCAATCAGCTTTTGCATTGCAGATGCCTTTCCGAATAAGTTTGCACCCCGAATTGGGCTTAATGCGATAAACGAAATAACACTACCAACTCCCTGTCCTAATCCTTGCCAAAACTCATTAGGGTTGCTTGGAGATTGCCATTTTATGTTTTCAGCCGCAAAGTCAGTAGCATTAGCCCACTTAAAAAAGGCAGCCGTTGCATCGTCTATCTTAATATCCTTATTTAGGTTTAATTCAGCACGTTCTTTTTCGGTAATGTTATACAAATCACCGCCCGATGCCCGATACCAAACCATCCCATCTTCTTCTGCGTATGGGTCTTTAGCCCCAAACATCGTAGCAAGGTTAGCGGGTAGCTTCATTGCACTCCTACCTCCCTCTATAATACCATTTTGTATACTACCTAAGAACTGGTCATATACGCTTTGATTTTCACGCTTGTAATCAGACATTCTTGTCTTGTCCGCATATGCGTAAAGATAAGCACCCGCTAAAGGGCTATCAAGTACAGCTCCCGATAACGTAGACTCTACACTTGCAGGGTTGCCACCACGAGCAATTATTTGCTTTTTTTGTTCTTCTGTAAGTGCTGACATTAATAAGGTTCTGTTAAAATCCCTTCCAATAAATTCATATCTGAACCAATCTGTTGGTTGTATTTCAATTCATCTGTTGCTGAAAAACTACCTTGTGCTACACTAAATGCTCTTGGGTCAACAGGAATAAGAACATCTGTTTTTGGTTTTTCCCCACCTATCCTAATGCCCCCATAAGGCTCCAACCAATCATCTCTTTCGTTTACATCACCCTGCCTCTCTGCACTTTCAGGCAAATCTATTTTCACCCTTATGTAATAATTTTTACCAACAGGTTGCATATCTTTTTCGTCTATTTCATATTCAGTCACATAATCAACTATATCTTCGGGCGCAAAAGTATATCCTGTTATATCAATAGGATTATCATTAGAGTACACCTTAGCATCCCCATAGCCACCATCATAATAAATCCCCTTCCCATCTTCTGACGTACTTAATGCTCCATGATTTAGCATCCTTTCATAAACATTTCTGTTAATACCCGAAAATATCTGACCGACTTTTATCCCACTTCCATCTTTATGTTGTTTCATTCTTATAGAAGGCACGAGTTCGCCAGTTTCTTTATCCCTTACCATTTTATAATGCTTGCCATCTAAATATTCTTTCCACATATTTGAATTATTCGTTTCATCTGCCTTTGACAATTTTCTTGCCAAAGCAATGCGATAATTCATTTCCTCTTTGAATGTGTCTTGGTTGAAATATAACGGCTCTGCCCCCGCTTCCACGCCCGCCATGTAACCATCACGAATATCCTCTGCCATCCAATCTTCTGCACCTAATTCCCTTGCAATATTATAAATGTCATCAGCACCCGCAGCTTGTCTTTTATACCTATCTTCGCCATACGTACTCTGTACAATAGTACGTATCTTAGTGATGTCGATGGGTTCTACACTGCCTCCATACTCTAAACGCTCACGCTCACCGTTTTGAAACTGCTCCATCTGCTGTTCAAAGGTAATCCTATTGCCTTGCTCATCGAAAACAGGGCGGGCAATCCTACCCATGTACTTATCCAAACCCGCCTGTGCAAAGGCTAATTTATTGCTTATCGCATTGCGCATCTCATCGCTCTGCATGATATTGTTGCGGTAATTATTTAGGATGGATATTCCATCACCATTCAAGAACTTCTGTACGTTGTTACCCGCTTTCTGAATACCCTCTACTATCTTCTGCCTCTCCGATTTTTCTAATGTCGTAATCTTTTCATAGTCGCCCTCTAATACAGAAACCTGCTGTAATTGGTTCATGTACTCAACCACACCCGCACGAGCCTGTGATTCCGCCTGTACACGCTGTTGTAAGTCCTGCTGCATACTCTGCAACATTCCTAACTCCATCATCCTGTCCTGTCGGACTTGCGCCCAATTCCTTCTCGGTTGGGATAGCGCACTATATAAGCCGAAATCTGCCATTATTAATCAGGATTGTAGTTAAAGTATCTATTAGGATTGTAGTTAAAGTAATCGTTGTCATAAAATGTACGGGCGTTATTTGGGTCAACTGATATATTTGTAGATATAGGTCTGGGGGCATATGTTCCTTGCGCTAAGTCAAATGGGGTGTTTAATTGATTCTGATATATGTCATTCTGTATTCTTAAACCCTCAACCATCTGTTTCATGTAGTCCTCGTAGATACTTCCCTTACCGTAGGTCTTGTTGTAATCCGCCCTACTTTGCATATCACTCAATGCCGTTGCCGCCAACTGCGCACCCGCTTGCTTATTCATTAACGCCAACTGTTGCTTGTCCTCAAACTGCTGACGGTCTAATCCTATGTACGTTCCTAATGCGCTACCGTACATTCCTAAGTTCTGTCTACGCATAGCGGCATCAGCAACATTTATATCCTCATAGGCACGACCTAAGTTGGTAGTAGCCGCACCTAAGTTCGCTAACCCTAACCCTGCTCTACCGCCCGCCATATCACGGATGCCCTTAACATTGTAAGCATAAGCCCTCTCTGCGTCTTTATAAGCATTAGCCAACTCTTGCTCACTCAACCCCTGTGTGGACATCTCACGCAATTTAGACTTATAGTCCATGAACTCTTGCGGTATCTCGTATTCGGGAACTTTCTCTGACGCACCCAATAACCCTAATCCCATACGGAAAGCATCGGGGGCAAACTCCGCTAATCCCGACAATTTACCTAATGCCGATTTTAACCCACCTCCGCCTGTGGTGTCTACTAATTCTTTTACACTCCCTTGCTTTATATCGGGCATGGAAGCATCTATTCTTTCATTGCTTCTTTGAAATACCCCCGCAAGCCCTTCTCCTGTCAACCCTTTAGTAGCTATACCTTCGGTAGCAAGGGTTTCACGTAAAACATCTTCGGTTGGTTCAAGTTTTGTTTTTACTGGAGCAGCCCCTCCGCCTTTGGGTGCGGGGGTCTTTTCAGGAACTTGAGGTTTGTCCATCTCGGGGGAATACTCCTTAGCCTTTGAGGGTTTTTCCCACTCCTTCAAGAATAGTTTTTTGGCTTGTTTGCCGATAACCACATTACCTTTGTAAGAGTTAGTGTCAGTCCACTTGCCTCCACCCAAATACTTGTACTGCCCTTGCATAGCACCCACAGGAATAGAATAGGCTTGGTTTATTTTTGACTGAGTGGCTTGGTCTAAAACCTCTCCCTTTGAGTCAACCCACCCGTTGTCCGTGTAGGTGAACTGTTCGTATTCGTTGCTAACAGAAGATGTGCCTTTTCTTTTAGCACCAATGGGAAGCTGAATAGTCTCCCCTACCTTAGGTGTGTTTCCGTCTTTTGCCATTATCTGTATATGTAGTTTGAGTCATCAGTTGTTCCGTCATCTTGGTCAAAGGCTAACATACCCGCAAAGTTAGAAGTCATGTTTAAGCCACCTTTAAATAGTTCCGTACCAACCGTTAATGCCGTTGAACCAGCCCCCGCTGCTCCCGCAATACCCGCTGCTCCTGTTGCACCCGCTGCCGCTGTTGCCGCTGCACTTGCTCCACCTGCTGCTCCCGCAACGCCTCCTAATGCCGCTGTTGAACCTGCTGCTCCCGCTGCTCCTGCCGCTCCTGCTCCTGCGCCACCTAATGCACCACCAATGGCGGGTGCTGCAAGAATACCTCCTGCTGCCATTAATGTTGCACCAACTAAGACACCTTGCTTCATTAGCCTATTGTCAGTATCTTCCTTTATGTTCTCCCACGCATCGGTAGCACCTATCTTTTGCGCATAGTTTCGTGCCATGAGATTTTGAGCCAACCCTAGTGCGGGTGTCCAACTCATTATCTTACCAAAGGTGTTTTGCTCACCAGTAGCCTTATAACCTCTAAAGGCTAATCCCGCCTTCTCCGCCCCTGTTGCATATTGGGGGTCGGTAGCGTACATACTCTGTGGACGTGATAAAGAAAATACAGCCATATTAACCACAAATATAAGATATTGTAGTTACAAAAAGGCTTTGAGTAGTTTGTATTTAGGTATTATGTAGCATAAGCTACTCGGAACTTATTTTCTATCATAGTAATGCGACACAACTTGTCGCCAACATTTACCACTTCATACTCTTGTTCCATGTACTTGCCCCTTATCCTATCGGTTTGTGTCGCACCCCTAACAGGAAACCATAACATACCATGCCTATACCTTTGTCGTGTATCGGTAACAAAATTATACACAAAGTTATTGAAGTCCGTTTCACACCTTACCACCGACAATACATCCACACCCTCGCTGTTAACATTCATCATAGTACCGTCATAAATCTTCTGTATCTCTACATCGGGTTCTACTACTATCTTAATGTAACTGTTCCTTAACACGCCATAGTACTCACCTCTATTGCCTTGTAAGTGTACATAAAAGTCTTGTTTGCTACCTGTATAGTTGCTACTGAAATAGAAGCCCCTGAAAGGGAAGTACAAGTGAGGATAGATGTCATACTCCGTAGTAAATACCCCCGCCATTTCATTATACACCAATGTTAAATCTATGTTTCTATCAACAGGAATAAAGTCATTGCCTCCACGCTCACGACCCCTACGCCATGTCATTACCAATTCATTGTTCTTATAGTCGTACACGCCATGAATACCACCACGCCCCTGTGGACTATCATACTCTGTCACATTCTTACGATAGAAAGAACATATATCGTAAACTAAGTTATGCACCCCTTTAATATCGCTGATAGGGTCTAAGCCGTTCTGTGTAAAACGATATAACTTACCCAAGTCTACATTCACCCAATAGGTGCTGTTATGCCCCTGTGTTACGCTATGCTGATGCTGACACCCTACATCCGTACTGATGTACAATGCCCCCGACAATATACCACTCGAACCTGTCAGTATACTACCTGTATTGGGTGAACTCACCAATGCCCTCTCATTCACAAACAACCGACCAAATGCTTGTTCCTGTAAGTAATATAAGAAATTATACTGTAAGAACAATTTAGTTATATCCCCAAATGCACCATTTATGTCTAAGAAGTTATTAGCTAAATTTATTCTATAACTATCTATTGGCTCTCCATATATCTTGCTCTCCGTGTAAATGACCGTGTGGGGGTTGCGCCTCTCATCCCTTATCGCTTCCAATATCGGGGCAAAAAACTGTACGTTTTCCTCGTGCATCAATACCGAATTGATATTGAAATCCTCCCTCTGCTTTTCCTGTATGCCGTTCTTAGAGAATATTTCCTCGCCACAAGCCGTGTTTTCGGGTTCTGTGCCATCCTTCGCAAACTGTCGCCCATACCTTAAAGAGAAGTTGATATTGCTCTCCAAAGGAACTATCATACTCACAGCATAATCTCCATAGCAATCACCATCGCAATCACCGTCATATCCTTGACATCCTGTTCCTGAATTTGTAGTTTCACAATCTCTGTACTGTGGCAACAATCTCGTAAAATCAAAGCCAAAGGGGTAGCAATCTCCACCCCATACCTCTATGCCATTAAACAGTAAACTACCATCCTGCTGTACGGTATCGTCTATCACCGCCTGTGTAATCGGTTGGAAGTGTCCGCACATCTGATACACCGTAGTTTCTAAGCTGTTCTGACTATCTTCCGTGCCGAAGTAAGAACTTACAGGCTGTTGATAGTTAGCCACAAACACCCTATTCCTTTGCGAACTACCTAAATCAGAACAGTGCAATGACCCAAAGCCCTTAGCAATAATCAGTAAACTATTAGGGCAACCCCAACTAAATTTATTTATCCTACAACAGCAACAATCGTTACCGCTGTTATCAAAGTCCATAGGCGTGAACTGACTGTATATTAAGTCCGTCCTTTGGTTATCGTACTCGTCAATGTTATACCCTAAGAATAGGTCTGTCTTGCGTATCTTTCCGTTACCATCCAACCCTCTTTGGTCAATAAACGAGGTATCTCCTAAATTGTAATCAGAAACCAATCCACTTGGGTCGGAAGAATAGTTCTTAGAGTAGTAGTGGCAAATGCTATGACCCAATACATTCAACCTATTATACCCTGCGGTGTTTTCTTGATGTCCTGTCGTTACCCTTGTACCCACCAATTTTATCCTATGGTTGCTCTCCCATGTTGGGGCTTCCTTATACCCAAACATAATATCGGGGGAGTGCATCAAAAATGTTCCTTGACGTGAGCCATACTCGCTATTATCCCTCGCTGAAAATCCACGACCCAATAAACTGTTGTTGTAGTAAGCACCTTCTGTTGGTGATACATTACCCTCAAAACTGTTCTCCGTAAACGGTAGGGGGCGGGTGTATTGGTATCTTGGTATAGCACCCTCTGTTTCATCGTTGTTCTCAAAAACAGTGTTGGTGATAATGCCCTGAAACCTCGTTTGTTCGGGTCGCTTCGCCCTTACAATACTAAAACCACTTACATTTAGATTGCCGTTCTCATCATACAATACAGACGCAGGGATAGAAACTCCATTTACCTGTAACCCCATCATTTTGATGTTCCACTTACCTCCGTCTACTTCCGTAAGCCAAAAGTCATTGCTATTGTCATACTGTTCGGGAAACGTATAATCGTCTAAGTGGAATACGTAATTAGGTATTCCCTTTTTGTCAAACAATAATACCCCAAAGCGGTAGGTTTCACCACGCCAATATGAAGGAAATAGATGCTCCCATTGCGTACCCTTATAGTTAGGATATTCGTTTACTATCTGATAGGTTTCTGTTGCCCCTGTGTAACTCGGTATATCTACCGTTGTTGTTACAGGGTTGACGTGCATAAATGGCTTGGATGTCCAATCGTTAGGTAGGTTATCCAATAGCATATTTCGGGTAATAGCCGTTACACTCGCATTGCTCAAATCAGGTTCTAATACCCCTGTTTCTACAATGTTACCCTCAAATATCCTATTATCCTTTTCCGCTAATGTCTTTGCCTTTAATACCGATAGCCTACGAATATTGAACTCATCGGGGGCTAATGGCTCGGCAGCGTGGCTTCTATGAAATACCGCTAACGAAGGAGTAGGGAAGCTGAATAACTCTTGGGTATGAAATATCCCAGCCTCCACCGTTTCATTTTCACCTATGCTATACAAATACGCTACGTCAATATATCTAAACCGATTATCTATGCCTGTTATCTGCAACTCGTTACCGTACTCTGTGGTAATATTAGATGGTTGCATCTGATAGTTAGTGCTAAAGGCAGCGTCTATCGGCTCGGAGTTCATTATTAAATGGCGTGTCAGCGGATACCAATCAGTAGCATAACCGTTTGCCGTACGCATACGATAGGAGTATTGATAAACCCCTGTCTTTAACGCTCCATCTATCCTTTGAACGTACTTAATACGCCCCATAGACCAATCGGCATACCTTGCTAAACTATGTACCGAATACCACCATATGTACACTCCTGTGCCTTGTGGTGTGTAATTTATAGACTCTCCCAAAAGAATGTCTATACACCGCCTTTCATTAGAAGATATGGATACACCATCAACCCAATATACACGCTCTATCCCCTCTGCCTCTTTTATTGCTACCGCCTCTATCGTATTGTTTACATTGAAGTTCAGTAAGTCACCATTGGGGTCGTACTTATCATTGAATACTTGCTGATACGTTCCTAACCCCTCGTTGTTAATGGTAATATACCCTATCTCGCTATTTGTTCCGTTGGTAGAAAATATCACTATCTTATCGGCAAACTCCGCTGTGCCAATGGGAGCGTAGTCTACTAAAATGTCACCGTTGTACTCCACCATTGTAAAGGAAAACTTGTTTCCTTTATCGTTCTCCCATGAATAGCCACCGTCACTATTGAACAGTATCCTACCATTCATACTCCTACGGTATGTATTGGGCGGTTGCAACTGTACATCGTTGTCAGAGTGCAAACCACCTAAGAAGTAGTTATTTATTTTAGGTCTTGATTTCTGCATTATAACGGCACTAAGATATAACTCCTATCCCTACCCCTGTTTGACCTGTAACTAACAGGCAACTTGGAGTTCCATATGTTTGATAGCCTATCCATTTCAGCATCGGTCTTGGGGGTGTTGTCAAGGGAACGTGCTACCCTCAACTGATTAGCCCACTCTCTCTGTCTTGTTTGGTACACGCCACCATTTACTTTGCCCTCGTCAAAGTTCGCTTGTAACATCTGTAATCGTATAAAGGCAAGGATTGCAGGAACATGGTCTTGCTTTACATAAGGGAAACCCTCTTCGTCTAAAGGTATAGCGTTGTAGGATATTGTTACCTCGCTTACATTCCTTGATGTGTAGATGTAGCAACCATTGGTGTACCAACGTATGCAACCGCAAGAACCGTTGTTACCACCGCAAGCGCAGTTCTTATTGAAGTAAGACCCAACGCCTGTGTACATACTTGGATTTGAGCCAAAGCATACATCTGTGAGCATATACACATCATCGGGTAACTCTATCTTTGTTGTGGGGGCATTAGGCTTTATTGTGTAGTTATTGACTATGTGTAAACCGTCAAATGTTCCTATTGCCCTTTCCGCTTCAATAATCCAATAGTACAAATGCTCATCCCATTTGCTTATATCAGACCTATTGCTCGTAAGGAGTAGCCTGTTTTTTATTTCAGAAAATGATGCTCCGCAGTCGGCACAATTACCCATGCCACAAAAGTACAATTTCTTTAGCTGACACCCCTTTTATAGTGTTTGAATTACTAATACTTCACAACAATAGGTGAAAGTTTTGTTTTTCAAATCACCTCACCCTTATCAACTGATTATGCCTCCATACAGCCTTTGTACTCTTCTTCTTCTTAGGTGTCCATTGCATACGCTTGTACTCGTAATCATGGTCGTAGAAAGCCTCATACAGCCTCCTACGCAAACGATACTGTACCTTTAGATACATACGCCACATAACCGTTCTGTATATCACCTGTCCATCGCTATTGAAGAAAATAGTTGGGTAACTGTTGCCCTTGCGCATGAAGTCATTAATGCCATACTTCTTACCACCGCCTATCGTGAAATCCCTCGCATAACCCGTGCTTTTCCACCTATCCGCCTTCATTTGCCGAACTACAAAAGTGCCTATCGGTGTACGAACATCCTCTCCGCCCTCTATCAAAGCATCAAAGACAATCTCCAAGTAACGCCTTGCTATCCGCTTATACAAATATTCCGCTGCCTTTCTCCTTATCCCATGCGTTTCTATGTAGTCTTGCATATAAGACTTGCTGTACTTATCCCATAGGGTAGGTAAGGTATTGCTCTTTATGTATCTGTACTCACCCAACCTTGTTCCTCTTTGGCTTTCTCTCATACTCCCCTAATACCCAACGTAAGGCTAAGGTTCTTTCAAATAGCTGTTCACGCAAAGATAGTATACTTTTGTTAGAACGCTGTGTTAATGTTTTACCAAAGCCCGAATATACTACATTGGAAAGACCTTCCATCTGCGCCTCACAACGCTGTATCTCTAAACGTATCTGTTCTTCTTTTTTCATCTATCTTTGTTTGCCGTAAAGATAATAAACACTTTATAATAAAACAAAAAAAGGGCAGTGATTTTACTCACCGCCCCTTTATAGTCCTAAGATATTAGGCTCTTAGCACGCTGGATTTGCACCACTCTTAGCCAAATAGCCAGCAGCAGTTGCAGTACCATCAGTGATGTCGTAGAACGCTGTCAGCCAAGCATCGCCATCAGCATCGTTCACCACAAACAACCTGCAAAACTCTTCGCAAGCCTTATAGCAATCCTCACAACCCTTAACAGGGTTCACAACAAAGCTACGGTAAGTGATGTCCAAAGTGTGATAGGTAGCAGCAGCACTAAAGTTAGCAGCAGGAACGCCATCATAAGTCAAGTTAGCAGCTTGCCCCGCACCAACCACGTTGGCAGCAGTAGCAATGTTTACTAAGTTGTCAGTGATGTAATCTACATTGAACGCACAACCCGCTGTGTCAGCAGTAAGCGTAAAAGTAGAACCTGTGTCAGCAGCCGTTACAAACGCTAACGGGTCAGCATTAATCTGTGCTACAAAGCTATCGACAATTTCAGCAGCAGTAGTGTCTGCGTTAATGTCTACATTGTAAGTGCGGATTACTACATCCTCACACTGTACCTGCGACAACTGAATTTCATATACAGCAGATGAGCCACAGCAAGTGCCAACAGAAAAACTTGAAGGCGCAATAGTGTTCACCTGTGCAACAGCAGTAGCAGCACAAGTTAAGTCAATGTCCACAATATCAAAGTAATTGATAGTGCGGGTTTCTCCAACAGAAGGTAAAGTAAGTACCCCCGCAGAAATCGTAGGGTCAGCCGTTTCAGCAGCAACCACATCCACGCATTGTGGAATAGGCGTACACACGCAAGGCAGACTTTCAGGAATGGTTTGATGTGCCATTATTTATCTTTTTTTTTGTTTTTTCAAAATTAGTTTTCTCTCGTTTCATTCTTTGCCGTTACATATCTCGGAGAGTTCATGTTCTCCAATGCCATGTCACGGGCAATATCCACGATTTCGTTATGGAACTGTATGGGTATATCCAAAACATCAGCAGGACTACCAACAATATCCACAACCTTTGGTCTTTTCAAATATCGAGCGTACACATTTACGGGTGGCGTAACACTCTTTATCTCCAAGACATCGCCAACCTCCTCATATCGAGGGTCGGCATTTGTTCCCTTGCTAAAAGGGTCTTGGTCGTCAAGGTCATCTAACTGTTGGGGGGCAATCCTCCGTGTAATAACATGGCTCGAACCACCCGAACTAACAGTAAAACTTCCTGTCAAACTCAAAAGGTAAAATAAATCAGTCAACAAAGACAAGTCAAAAGTAGAACCCGATTGCAAAGCACTCGTCTTTACAAGCAACCGTAACTTCTCCCTCGCATCTTCATCAACCTCAAACATCATATATACGTTCTGCACAAATTTGTCAACAGCCTTGTTTAGCCAATCCGACTTTTCGTCATCATTGAACCATAACCCCCCACTCTCATCGAGTTCAAGGTCTAACTGCTCTCCCATTTCTGCATACGTCATATAACGCTATTTATTTACCTCTTAGCTACCTCCGAGTTCAATAAGGTTAGTAACGCCTCGTCTTTGACAAGTTCCGACACAATGTCGTCAAACGATACCCCCAACTGATGCTCGTTGAAGTAGAAAATTCCAATTTCTCCTTTGCGGCTTACTATCCCTAAGTCCACCGCCTTGCGCACCAAAATAACTATGTGCTTGTAATCATCCTCATAAGCCTCAATAAAACCTCGTGGGTCATCATTAGCCTTCTCTATAAGGTTCTTCATAACCCTGTTATCGTTGCCCTCATGCAACCCAAAGTAGTACGCAAATTCACGCCTGTCCTTTGGATTACTCATTTTATCAGCAATAATATTCTTAGCCTTTAATTCCAACTCAAAGCGGTCTACCGCAGACGCATCGTCCATTTCAGGCTCGTCAATAACAAGCAACGGTGCGCTCGCTTGAAACGGATGCAAGTCCTTATCACGCATCTCCTTCGCAAACCGAAATTTCAAATTGTCAATAGGGTCTTTCAGGTTAAAGTAAATCGGCTCTTCCGATATCGTTACCCCCCATGTCATTTCCCCATACATATTGTAATTAACCTTGTCGCTCTTGTCAAACTTAATCTGTCTGTACCTTCCATCCCTATCACGATACTCCGAAAACTTAATAGGAGCATTGTGCCTCACAAACTCCTTGTTTCTCCTAATAACACCAAAGGTAATCTCATCTTCTACCACTTGTGTCTTTGCTTTGTTACTCGCCATTTTTGTTTATTATATTTTCTAAAAATAAAAAAGTGGTGAGGGTATCTCTACCCCCACCGTTAAATCAAATCATTAGGATGCCGCAACAGCTTTCAGCGATGCAGTTTCTTCAGGATTGAACACCGCAAGCATATGCTCACTCAAATAGTGTTCTTTGTGTCCGTCATAACCACTCGCAGCCCACATTGGCGCACCGCTTTCAGGTGAAATCATACCCGCTTCGTATTTCGCAATGAAGCGTCTGTCACCACGACCTTGTGCGTCAACTCGGTAAGCAGAAGCAATGTTCTGACCCTGACCCGCAGCGTATACAGGGAAGAAGTACATATCGTATGCAGCACTATCTTTACCCTCAATTTGTGTACCTACGTGGATGCGTGGGTCAATGAACAGCATATTCGGCATGAGAACAACATCTTTACCCATGAAAGAGTAAGATTTAAATTGCTCACCAACCTCAATCTCCTTGCCAGCAACAGCGTTGTAGAACAAGGTTTTGTAGCCTTCCTTGAAGTCATCACGCATAGCAGCATCAAACGCTCTTGCTCCGTAACCGTCACCTGTGTGTGCAGTAATCTTGGCATAGGTAGCAGCACCACCGAACTCAATCAGCGATACAATCCTGTCCTTGATTTTTTCCACCAAGTTGCTGTTGTAAGGAACGTAAGTGTCAGAGTTAGCACCCGCAGTCTGCTCAATGTAACCCGCACCTGAAATGATAGGGTTGCCCTCATCATCAGTCATCCAAGTTGAACCATTGTCAGTAGTAGTCTTTTGACCAAACCACCTTTGTTGCTCCAATTCCCATTGGTGCTGTTCCAAAAGTTGTTTCTGATAGTTGAAGAACCAATACTTAGAACCATCAGTAGGGTTAGTTACCCATGTAACAGTAGTAAGCAGAGAGTTGTCAACGTCCAAAGACTTACGTGCAATGGTGAACCAGTTGTGATACCAGTCAAGACCAGCTACACGACCATAGCCTTGCTTAGAGCCATTAGGGAATTTAGTTCCAATATGACCCGCTTTTTTGTTTACCGCAAATTCAGAGGTAGGTACTGTAACAACGCTTTTCAGTTTTACGCTGTAACCGCCTGTAACCTTTGTAGGTACAGATACCACCTGAACTACATAACCGCCCTGTGTTTTCAAAGAATCACCCAATGCAGGGGCATTTTGAGTAAGAGCAATCACAGTACCATCGGATGCAGTAGAACCACTTACATAACCCCTAAAGATAATAGGAGCAAATGGTCTTTGTTGTACCGCCCAAGATACGTTGTCATTAGCAAGACGTAAACGTCCTGTGCCATCGCTTCCAAATGCGGAAGTCATAAAGTTCATTGTATACCCCTTTTGTGCAAAATGCAGGGTATCAATAACCTGTGGCTTTTTGTTTAGGTTGGCAATCAGGTTGTTCTCCGTCAAACAGACAGAAGAATCGTATGTTGCCTCACTGTATTGTAAGTTATACATGGTTTTCTTTTTTTCGTTTTTTCGTTATCAATGTGTAGGTTAGAACCATCCAACAACAGAACCTTTCTTGCCGTTTCCTTCCGATGCCGCCCGCACACCATCAGATGAATTTCGCAAGTCTTTTAAAAGCTCCTCCGCCTTTTCGCCCTTACCTTTTTGAACAAGCCCTTTTATGATACCGTCCTTACTACGTAGAAACTGCGCTAACTCAATCATCCTTTCAGGATTTCCCTTAAAGGCTTCTTCGGTGATAGTGTTTATATCCTTTTGGAAAGAACCAGTTGTGATGTACTTTGTCATCTCTGTTTTCCATCGGGTAACACCATCTGTATCTTTTGCTACCTTGAAACCAAAAACTTTTTCAGTTCCTCCAATAGCCTTCGATACATTGTTATTCACAGTAGATACGAAGCTCAACTCCTTATCTCGTGCTTGTTTTCTCTCGTTTTCTATCGCAATAGTCCGTTCCTTTATAGAACCCTTTATGCTATTACGAACCTTAATGGCTTCAATCTCTAAATTGCCATTCTTTTCCAACGCACTTATAGTCTTGTCAATATCTTCTTTACTCCAACCTAAAGCCTCGTATTCCGCTTTCAAAAGGTTTTCATCGCTATAACTCAAATATGTCTTTAAGTTTGCAACTACCTTATCTGACGCATCTACAAAAACTTCTTTCGGTTTCGTAGCTTCTAAAAACTCTTCTTCGCTTGTGGCTTTAATGCCTAATTTCTTAGCACCAACAGCCCACCACTCATCTCCATTCGCCTCATCTTCATCTTTCTTTACAGGCTCTTCTGCCTTCGCCTCTTCCTTACTATCTCCACCCTCATCTTCATCACCGAAATTCATCCAATCAGATACCGTAATATCATCATCGTCATCTTCATCTGTTACCACCTCTGCGCTCTCCGCCTTTGGTGTTTCACTTTTCGCTTCAACAGCCGTTTCAGTTGTTTCAGCCTTTACTTCTTCTGCCTGCTCTAATGCAGTCTTTTCAATATTTTCTGCCATAATTTATAATCGTTAATTCACAAATTTATACCACCTCAAATAAAAACAGCCCTATTAGCGTTTGGGTATGTCACTTTTTTTCATTTCATTTTTTAAAGCGATTTGCCTTTCTTGCTGTGCCGCACTGATTTCTTCTACATTCTCATCATGCTCTATCTCCATGCGCTTCACATTCTCCTTAGCCTCTTTGTTTATCTGTGCCACCGCTATCGGGGTTTCTCCTTTAATCCTAATCTCTTCGCCTTTCAATGCCACCTCTTGCTGTTTCGCTTGTGCCATAGCTTGCTGTGTAGCCATCTGCTCTTGTTGCATTTGTTGCTGTTGCTTGCGGATTTCGCTCATGCCCTTTTTCACAATAGCACGTTTTTCCGAAGCGTTTTGACCCTCTTCCATTTCCATTAGCACATCTATAAACTCCGCACCACCACTCTGTAACGCCAACTGTGAGAGCGCTTCCAACCTCTGAATAGCCTTTTCATCACTTGCATCGTTCTTCACAAAGATGCCGTACTCGTAGTTCGCCATGTCGGAGGTTACTTCCATAGGGATTATCTCCTTGTCGCCCAACCATACTTTTACATCCCCCTCTTTCCACCATGTTTTCATCTTATCAGCGGCATCGTTCAAAGACATTTCAACCGCCCTTTTAATGTCATAGTAAATAGGGGCGGCACTCGTTGCGCTCTGTACCAAGTTAGCTTGTACGTTACCAACCAACTCATCACCACGCAAAAAGCCTTGTGCCGCAGGGTTTGTACCCACCAACCGATATGCTGTTTGCTCTATAAGTCCAACGTACTGAATAAGGTACTGCAACGAACTCGATAGCCCCAAGTCAATAGCCTGTTGCATACCACGCTCATCACTCAACATACCCTTATCCTCTGTCCATTCCCGAACAATTAATCCTTTATGTCTTGCATGGAATAGCCACTTTTCATTCGACCACCCCGAAGGTTTGTTGTGCATCCATAGTTCAATAGCCTTGCCACCCGCTTGTGCCAATAGCCTCTCTATATGAAACCACCCAATACTGTACTCTATCTGCAAAGGGGCAAGGATAGTCATTAGTGCCAACATGGGGTTTTTCTGTACACCGTACAACTGTAAAGGCACTCTACCATATCCGTACCTCTCACTCCTAAATTGGTCTTTCACCCTACCATGCTTCAATAACATCTGATGCCCTACCATTGTCGTTTCACGCAAATCATAGAACGGAACTTTCTCTAATTCGTCTTTTTTCTTTTTGCTTAAGTCCACATAATCTTCTTCCGTAATTTTTTTGTAGAAGTAAGAGTCATCGTCAAATTTGTTCTTGCTTTTCTTAATGTACATATGGCTCAAACTACGCCACTCCATTTCCACTACCAATACCTTAGCATCTTCCTGACCGATATTGCGGTAGAAGTAGTCTATACCAAAGCCGTCATACCAATTTGAGTTCTGTACATACAACGAATTAAACTCCGAAGCTGTCATGTTTTGTAGCTTCTCTAATTCATCGACTTGCTTGTCGGTCAACTGATAGCTGTCTAATATCGAGGGAATAGATAGCCAACGCATTGTAAGCCAACCGTCACCCCACCTCACATCATCATCATCGCTTTTCATCATTACAAAAGCATCCTGTGGCATTACTCTTTCAGGTATAGGGTCGTTGTTTACTCGCCTATTAATACCCAAAAATCCACCTGTAATTAGGTAACTCTCTAATCCCTTTTTCACAAACTCCTTGAAATCGTAATTGGTCATTAGGTAGTTAATACCATTGAGCATAAAATCTTCCGCAGCTTCACGTATCTTCATCTGCTCCAATTTCTTTAAGTCATCAGGTAGTCCTAATGACCGTTCCTCAACAGGTATCTGTATGCCTAATTGCTTCTCTATATCCACTATGGCTTTCTTAGCAATTTTCTCCGCCATGATAGCCGCCTTCCTTTCCTGCTTCGCTAATACCGCTTCCCTGTTTATTATCTCTACGCTGACATTTATCTTTTGGGAAACATACTCGCCTATCCTTTGCTGTATCAGCGGAAACGCTAATTGGTAGTTTCTAAAGATTGCCTGTACCGTTAGGGTAGGGTCTGCGTTCCCTTCGGGGTACATTAGGTAGTTGAACTCATCCTCGCCTATATCGCCTTGATACACACGCCAGTTTCTATTCATTAAATCCCTCTGTGCTATTGCCGATGGGCTTTGATATAGCGATAGTCCGTAGTAAATATTTTTCCTGTACCACTCTTCGTTCTTTTGGCTTTCAGGAATGTTCTGCTTCGGTTTCGTGATGTTTAGTGAATTTGCCATTATCTGTCTTTGACTGTTGTTTGACTCTGTTTACCGTAAAAGAAATGGTCATCGGAAACACAAACCAATTTGCCGTTGCGCCTAACATATTGCGCCCCAAACGGTCTTTGTATTTCGTCACCATGCTTATCTTCCTTAGCAACCCTTCTTTTTGCATTTAGGTCGCTATCATACAAAAGGCAATAACCAAAGGCTATCGCTATATCCGTGTTTGCCGCACCCCACTTCCGCAAGTCTTGCAGCAACCGCAAAAATAATATACTTTCGGGATGTGCCTTCAAATACGTGTCGAGATGGTTAGATAAATTCACTTTTACCCCTTCCGTTGGTGAAATACCGTACCTATTCTTCTGATTTGTCCTTGCACTCACCTCGTTTGTGGGAATAGGTGCTAACACTTTATAGTCCGCTGACCACTCCTTGAACTTGGCAAATAGCTGTGTATCGGTATCTTCCACCAATAGCTTACAGTCGTAGTACTTCGCTATCTTGTACAGGTTGTTGTAGAATACATCCTTATCCTGAAACTTCTTACCCACCTCAAACACCGTTGCTGTGGGTCGGTCTACGTATTCCAAAACAGGCATCTCACACTCTTCCGATATGCCTATAAACCGCTTGTAGATAATACAAGCACCCATACTATCTGTTTCTACCGTTTCTACTTTATTGTAGGGGTCAACACCTCCAACGTACAAGTTACTGTACTTTACATTGCTTTCTAAGTGCTTAGGGTGTTGGTAGATAAGCATCGTCCCTTTTGGGTTGGGATGCCACTCTACTTCACCGCCAAAGTTGCGCACCCACTTTAGGTCGCCACGCTCTAAAAGTCCGTGTTCCTTTGTTCGGGCATTGAACCGCTTATCGGCTTTAATGTTTTTTATTTGGTCGTTTATTATCCCCAACGGTAATATACCACCACTCTTGCGCATCCAAAAGTGTTCGGGTTCTGATGGGTACTCCTGCTGACGCTGTGCTAATGCCAACTTATCGTTCTCAACAGGCTTATACATCTTTTCGTCTATCCACTTCTGCGCACCCTCTTCATCGCTTTTACCTGTCTTGTAATCTATAAATCCATGTAATGCTTTTCGGGCATATACCTCAAACTTGATTAGGTTTAGGTCGTCTGCCATGTCGTACATCTTCTCGTAGTCGTTATCCTTGCTGTCAAACGATTTTGCCGTACCACCGTATATCATTGTTCCGAACTGTGTATCTCCACGCATGAAGGTCGCCAAGTTCTTGTTGTGGATGGTAAGGAGTTTGTTTATAAGACCGCACTCATCGTAAAACGCCCACGATAAACGCAAGGAGTTAAAGCCGTCTATGATTTTGTTGAAGTTGGGTCTAAAGTGTATTACCGAGCGTATGCCACTTTCCTTTTCAGGCATCCGTTCTCCACTCGGTAACACCTCTTGTGAAGAAATACCGAACTTCCAATAGTCCTCGTTTTTCCGTATCGTACCGCCCATTAATTCCAATGGCAAGCGGTTGTACATTTCGTTAAGAACCAATTTGTCCTTTTCCATGTACTTGGGAATAGCCGTGCCTACCCCTACTTCCGAACCCTCGTAGAACACTACTTCATGCAATATGGCTTGCCCCAAACAATCATAGGTAATACCCTTTTCACGAGCCTTTGGTAGTATAATCCCTTTGTGTTCCCTCTTTGCTCGTTCAAATACTTCTGATAATTCATGGTCTAAATCACGGTAATAGGGGTGTGATATTTCTTCTCTCACACCATCTGACATCTTTATCTTACAGAAGTTTAGGTAAAAGTAGTATCTCCCCGCAATGCGCTCATAACCATCGGGCTTGTATCCATACAGACACCGATTGTACTGTTCATCCCACCATTGCCAATACTCGCTTGCAGGGTCATCTGACCGCTGAAAGTTAGGTATGCCGTTGTAGATTACAGGTTGATATGCCTTATGAACGTGCTTCATTCTTTGTTCTCTGTAACCATGTGTAGTAGTGGTTTTCTACCTTGTTACCCCTGTTTTTGCTTTCCTGTGTTATGCGTTTCAGCACCTTGTCCTGCAACCTGTCTATCTCTTTTTCCGCCCTCTGTTGCATTTCTGTAGCCTTGATAATGCGCTCTACATCTTTTTTATCATCCCCCATTGAGTGAATGATATTTAGTTCTCGAGTGAATACGTCCAAAATGTTACGCTGTGAGTTAAGCTGTTCTACCAAGTGGTCATACTGTATTTCGTTGTACAGCATAACAGCCAAGTCTATATCCGATTTTGTAACAATATCTTCTCCTGTCTTTGTCTTTAGCATTGTCTTTGCTAAGTCCTTACGCCTGTCTATGGGTTGAGAGTATAAGGGGGAGTTGTAGTCTGTTATCCACGCTACATAAGTCATTTCCACTTGTGACAGCTTTTTAAACTGTGGATACCATGCCGTTCTTTCATCATCTACCAACCCATCATCGGTTGTTTCAAACAATAAAGGTCTTTTTATAGCTTCCATTTTATTTTTTATATACTTTCATAATACGTTAAAGCTGCGGTTACATCTGCTGACGAACCCGATGTTAATCTTGCTGCAATTGAAAAAGTAAAAGATGGAAATATCCGTATTTCTAAATCGCTTAGATTAATTAGTTTTTCAATCCTTAATGCGCTTGCAACCAATAAAGTACCACTTGTTATTGTGTTTGCGGTAACATCAATATCAGAAACAAGGTTAGTTCCAACTTCTGTAAAATCTGTGTCGCTCGATGGCGTTCCGTTAACCACTACCCTAATTTCTATACTTTTTGAAGAGTCCGTAGACAAAGACAATATGATAGGAATAATTTCAGCTTGATTTACAAACGAGTTGTAAGTGTTTCTGTTTCTTATAGTTAAAATATTTGTAAATCCACCAGTTCCCACTGATTGCGTGTTTTCTACTGCTCTTGGATTTTTTGTTTTGGTTAATGTTCCATCTACAAACGCAGCCATAGATGCAGAATATACAGATAAATCAGTTGTGCTACCAACAGACTCCGCATATAATCCTAATTTAAAAGAAGGATTTAATAAACTTGGTGTTGTATTTTGATTTGTATATTTGATAATATGAACATTTTGAAAACGACCCGTATCGGGGTTTTCTAACCAAAAGAATATGTCCCCAAAACCTAAATACTTATAAGTTATTTGTGCCACATTGCCTTTTGTGGGGTCAAATGGTGTATTCCAATCGCTTAAATTATTTACATTCCACTCGGATTGCACTATATGAGTGCTTGTTTTTGTAACTCCTGCTTTATTTTGAGTTATTGTTCCTGTTGCGGTGGCATGAGAAAAACTATATGTACCCGATTTTGCACCATCGGTTAATGCAGAAATAATAACAGTATCGTCTAATTGTTCGGCTTTCCATACAGATTGATTGTTTTCCAACCAATCAGCCACCTCGTATGCGTTATGCTCTACTGTCCCCGATGTTAGCGGAATTGTATAAACAACACTGTTTAATGTAAGCGTAAGGTCTGTTGAACCACTTGATGCACCTGTTATAGCAATTGTTCTGACTTCGGCAAAGCCATTTTTTCTATACCAAATACCAAAATCAAGTCCATTGTAACCAAAGGATAGTTCATCCGAAATACTCATCAAACCCACCGCTTGCCAAGAATCAGCAACGGCAGAATCAAAGCGCATAGTAAACCTTGCTCTACCGCCTTGACCCGCATTATAACTTAATGCCCTAAGCGATTGTATTTTACCGTATCCAAAAACGGTTGTTCCTGTTGTAACCTTAAACATCCTATTATCTACGCCAGTTGTTCCTGATGCAGATGTGTATTCAATAAAATTAGAAGGAATAAAATTATAAACAGGAGCAGTTTGAATAAATGTAGTTGGTTGTACTACAAGTTGCTCTCCAAATGAAGATGTTACGATTGGCGTTTCTTCTTCTGGCGGAGGCTTATTCATTATGCCGCCTACGTCTGTTAAAAATTTAATTACAGACGCTACATCTCCTGTATTGTATTCCGAATTGCTAAGTTCTGTTAAATCTATGTTCTGACTTTTTAAGCCATCCCTTAGCTTTATTTCAAATTTAGCATCCCCTAAAGAATTTATTAGAATTATGTCGCTACCGTTTATTAACTGATAGCCTTTATTAGACTGATTATTAACTGATAACCTTAATGTTCTTGTTTCTTGGTCTATTGTTACTAATTTGTTTTTTGCCATATTCTTCCTTTAACTTTGCCAAAGACCTCAAAAATATTGATTATTTATCCAAAAGGCTTGTTTTTTAGTTTGAGTTTGGTATATTTGCACGAATCAAACGATATAATTAGCACTGTTGTAAATTATTACTACATTTGCTGAAATGATATTCCCACTATCAAACAAATTATTTACTTTGCCCTTAACAGGGAGGCGAGTGGGACGCTGAACTGTTAGGGGCTTTTTAATTGTAGCCATGAATACATACGTAATCAAATCATCCCTAACAAAAGATTTTTCAATAATCCCAAATTCGATAAGCAGAGATAAGGGTATTAGCCTTGTAGCAAAGGGATTGCTTTTATATCTGTTATCAAACGCAGAGAGCTGGAAGGTGTATAAAACGACCATACACACGATAATCAACGAAAAAAAGGGGACTGTTGATAGGGCGTTTAAAGAACTGCAAAATGCTAAGTACATCCACTCTGTTAAAACTAAAAACGATAACAATCAGTTTTCGGGTTGGACGCATTATATCTACGATACCCCCACTGAAAAACACCCCCTATGTGAAGATTTCCCGACTTCGGAATTTTCCGACTTCGGCAAAATCAAGCACAAAAGAAGAATAAATAAACCTATACTTAAATTAGAAAGAAGAAACAATAATAAAATATTGTTCGAAAATTCTGAAAATGACAAATTAGCACAACATGACAACATTGAGGATACAGCATCAACCTCTGCAATGGTGTTAGTAGACAATATAGATTATGCCCCGCCCGATTTTTCCGAATTTTGGCAAGCCTATCCTCGCAAGACGCAAAAGGTTGTAGCTGAAAAAGCATGGAACAAATTAAAAGATGAAGAAAAGTTTGTAGCTTTGGAAAAGATTGACGACTTTTGCAAGGGTAAGGAAATGCAATTCATAGCACACCCAAGCACGTACATAAACCAAAAGCGGTGGGAAGATGAAGTTATCGAGCCTACAAAGAAAGTTGAACAAACAAGTGTTAGTAAACAGTACGTACCCGAAAGAGATGATTGGGTTTGAAAAATAAGATTATGGCGACAGTAACGATATTTGAGAGTATGTACTCCAAAGAGCCGAAATACATAACCGTAGAAAAGGCTCTGAAAAGGATAAAGGATTGTAAGCAGTCCGAAAAGACAAATGCCATACGCAATGCCATAGACAAAAAAAAGCGTGAACTCCTAAAGCAAGAATTGCCGATAGTCCTGTGGTCGGGTAAGTTTTCTGCCGAAAGAACAGACGCAAGCATTGTCGAACACAGTGGCTTTTTAGTATTAGACTTTGACAACATCGGCACAGGTGATGAACTTAGGGATTACCAAACAGAGCTAATTTCCAAAGACTTCATCTATTCCTGTTGGGTATCGCCATCGGGGAACGGTCTAAAGGCACTTGTCAGAATTGCACAGCCTAAGATGCACCGAGCGCACTTTGAAGCGTTGCGAGAAGAAATGCCCGAAATAGACAAATCGGGGATTAACGAAAGCCGTATATGCTTTGAAAGTTGCGACCCCGATATTTACATAAACCCCAAAGCTGTTGTTTACACCAAAACAACCAAATTTGAGAGGATTGAGCAATTTGACGTTTTAAGCGAGTATGAGAGCATTTTTACCAATTTGCTTACTTGGTTAGCCAACAAGGGAGATAGTTTCGTAGAGGGCGAAAGAAACCTATTTCTGTACAAGTTAGCATCGGCTTGCTGTCGCTTTGGTATTCCACAGGACGTAACGGAGGGTTTATTCCTAAATCGGTTTGATGTCAGGGGTACGGATTTTACAAAAGGGGAAACCACAAGAACCATAAAGTCCGCCTACAAATTCAACCAACTTGGCACAGCGATATTTGAGAGGGAAACGCTGATTGACAAGGTTACACGCAAAGAGGTTGAGGTTGACGCTTCTATCTACGATGAAAATGTAAGACCAAGAGATGTTGTTTACGGTCTTGACGTGAAGGGGGATGCTATAAAAATCTACAACGAAGGGTATGGTTTTGTACATGGCGTAGGCATTGAAGTGCTTGATAGTCATTTCAAAATGAAGCGAGGAGAAGTTACGTTGCTCGGTGGAATTGGTAACTATGGCAAGAGCCAAATGATGAAATGGTACAAATTGCTACACAGCATAAAATATGGTTCTAAGTTTGCCATATTTGCACCCGAAGATAACCCTGCACAAGAGTTTTACCACGACCTTACAGAAATATACTTGGGGTGTGACTGTACGCCTAATAACCCGAATAGACCGCCACAAAAGGTGTATGAGATGGCTTATGATTTTGTATCGAGTAGGTTCTTTTACATCTACCCTGAATCACTAAGCCCGACCCCTGCGTATGTGAAGGAACGGTTCTTGGAACTGATAATTAAAGAAAGTATAGATGGCTGTATCATTGACCCTTTCAACCAAATGACAAACGACTATGCAACATTTGGTGGTCGCTCCGACCAATATTTAGAGGGGGTATTGGGAGATTTTGATAGATTTGCGGTATCTAATAATGTTTACTTTTGGATTGTGGCACACCCGAACAAAATGCACGAAGATAGTAGCGGAAATTATCCATGCCCCAATGTGTTTAATATGGCAGGTGGTGCTATGTGGAATAACAAGATGTACAATATCCTAATGTACCACAGACCCAATCATCAATCAGACCCTATGTCAACGGCTTGCGAATTGCACACTAAGAAGATAAAAAGACAGAAGATAGTTGGGAAAAAGGGTACTGTGTCTTTTGAGTATTACAGAAGCAAAAGAAGATATGTCTTTGACGGAGTAGACCCTTATGTAGAAGCGTTTAAGAATTTTTAACAGCAAAACAACAAACAAAAACATGGAGCAATTCACTTATGAAAGAAACGGTGTAGAGTACACTTTCAACTTTAACCCCGAACTATACGGCTATCCGTATGTAGCGTGTCAGTGTACCAATGTAAAGTTCCGCAGAACGACAGACGACAGCATGATAGAACTGTGGTTTAACAAAAACGGTGAGAATATGACCCTTAACTTCTACGAAGCAGAGGGTGGAGAATATAAGCGTAAAAACCAAGTAAAGGAACTATTCCCCGAAAATCATATATCTTTGGGTTCTATCTTAGACAAATACAACGCTAACTACGCATGAGCAAACCACTAACTCACTTAGTCATACATTGTACCGCCACCCCCGAAGGTAGGGAGGTAACATCAGACGAAATAAGACGCTGGCATACATCACCACCACCAAAAGGTAGAGGATGGAAACAGGTAGGATATTCCGATATTATACACTTAGACGGAAAGGTTGAAAATTTAGTTCCTTACAATAACGATGATATTGTCGATGTTTGGGAAATAACCAATGGAGCAAGCGGAATAAACAGCATCAGTAGGCACGTTGTATACGTTGGAGGTGTAAGTGCAGACGATGTAAAAAAGGCAAAGGACACACGCACATGGCTGCAGGAATTGGCAATGATAACTTACGTAAAGGAAACCATTGCACGGCATCCTAACATATTGGTTAGCGGTCATAACCAACATTCTGCCAAAGCCTGTCCCTCGTTTGACGTTCCTAAATGGCTAAGGGCTATTGGTATACCTGAAAAAAACATTTACAAAGGATGAAAAAGATACTAAGCATTATTCACGGTTGGTGGAATTATATGTTTCCAAATAAGGAAACCGAGAGAATGGCAGCGGAACGTGCATTTATCTGTGGCAGCTGCATACACAAAAGAATGTCATTCACGGATATAATCAAAGACAGACGCAACCCTCAAATATCGGGTAGGCATTGTGAGATATGCCTCTGCCCTTTGGCTACTAAAATACGGTCATGGGAAGAGAGCTGTGCTTTGGATGAGCCTAAGTGGAACGCAAGAGTAAAGCCTAAAAGAAAATAAAGAATGAGTTTATGAACTATCAAGAAGCAATACAACATAGCTTAACAGTGAAATGGAAAACAACACCTTGCCAAAGTAGTGAAAGTTGTTGGTGTATGATAATTGAACCTGAACAAGAAATAAAAGATGATGAAGGCAATGAAATATACATTGCTGGTAGTGGGTGTATACCAAAAGATTATGCCGAACATATTGTTAAATTACATAACGCTTCTTTAAATGGTGGCTAACTTGTTGCTAAAAGTAGTTCAAAAAAT
>Ga0208794_1000453_pt1 | contig 26942 bp, 35 predicted proteins | sample 32_taG_FD_184106 | JGI IMG/M metagenome (GOLD analysis project Ga0208794, IMG submission 184106) | Marine viral communities from the Gulf of Mexico - 32_GoM_OMZ_CsCl metaG (SPAdes) (version 2) | ecosystem: Environmental > Aquatic > Marine > Oceanic | place: Atlantic Ocean: Gulf of Mexico... | reverse complement strand
ACTACTTCCCAACATATTCAACATGCGACATCTGGAGTGAATCGGTTGCGTATCAGGCATCCCTGGAGGCAGACTTCAAAAGGATATGCTTGAACCAAGAGGGTTTATATAACTTAATATGGCACCCTGTTAAGGGTTTCAGGGCCGACAAACTTGCTAGATTCCGTGGCATTATGGGCATGTTTGAAGACAGGAAGATTATCTTCAATCGCTTCCGTAAGTTCACTGCAATGTTTGAAGAGCTTACAAACTTTGGTATCAGTTCTCACGACGATACGGTTGATGCACTGGTCTGGTTGGTTCGTGGATTGATGCGTAAAGGTAATCTGCATATAGATTATTGATCTTAGAATAAAAGAAAAGAGTAGATGACAATGGGACCTGAGTACCTCGCCATTGCACTCACCGCTGTGATCTCTGCATTTGGTGGTGGGACTTGGATTGCCAATAAAATCCTGGATCGTCAACAGGAACGCCTTCAAGCTGCATTGGACTTCCTTTCAGCACAAAAACGAAGAATTGATCATCTGGAGGACCAAGTGAACAGAATGCCTCTTGAATATGTGCTGAAAGTTGATTTCCTTAGGGAAATTCAGGAGTTGCATGAAAACTTTAAACAAATTAATATTAAGCTTGATAAGCTAATAGAAAAGCTTTTGGCAAAATGAGTTACGTTGTTGAAGTTCAGGAAACCAATGACGGCGATTGTTTTATTGAATTGCCGCTAGAATTAACGGAAGAACTCAACTGGCAAGAAGGTGATGTTCTTGAGTGGCGTTTGAAAGAAAACGGCATTTATCTCTGGAAAATTAATGATCCTGCTGAATACGAAGTTCAGGAAGGTTAAAATAAAGGAACTGTAGGACACAGTTATGTATTACGGCGGCGAACAAAACATTCCCGGCGCTCCAGGCAACGTTGGCTCCCTGGTAGCGGGTAACCCTAGCTTTGACATTAACCGTGGTGCTGCTGGCGATTCTCGTAGGTCTCGCAAGGGCTTGAGCGCCGAGGATGTACAGCGCCTGATGAATGCCAATCCTGAGTTTGCGCCACAAATCCAGAAGATGTATTTCCCTGGCCCCCAACTCCCTCAGGTCATGTCTCCTGGCGGTGGTAGCAACCTCCCTGGTGCCATTGGAAATATAGGTGGGATGCAAATGGCTCAGGGCATGCCGACTGTCCCCATGATGGGTGTGCAGCAAAATCCTTTCGGTGTTTATGATCACCCTGGATTACGTGGAAAGCCTAGTCGGAGTATTTATGACGGAGGCAATGACTTGCCTCGGATGTTCCCAATGCAACCCGGAGGTTTAGGCATTCCTCAAGGCATGCCCGGATATGAATTTGACAGGAAAATTCCTCCTGCAAACGTTGTTAGAGACACACCCACTGGTTTTGATCGTAAGTTTGTCTCCTGATGGCCCAAGACGACAGCAAGTATTCCAAGCCTGAACTTCGTGAACGGATTAAAAACCGTATCATGAAAGGCTCAAAGGGAGGTAAACCAGGTCAGTGGAGTGCTAGGAAGGCCCAGCTTCTTGCTTCTGAATACAAAGAAGCAGGTGGTGGATATAAAGGTGGTAAAGGAGAAAAACAAAAATCTCTTGAGAAATGGGGCAAGGAAAAGTGGATGACAAAAGACGAGTACGAAAAACGAAAGAAAGCTAAGTCCGCAGCCAAGAAATACAAGGAGAGTAAGTAATGGAACTATTCCAAGGCCTCTTAAATAAAATAAAGAAAGGTTATTCAGAAGCTGATAAACAGCTAGGAGGATGGTTGCCAGGTGGTGGTACGGGAAACCCTTTGAGCAATGTAGTCAGTGGTGTCAACCCAGCAGATGTTGCTGGAATATACGCACCAAAAATATTAAAAACTGCACAACAAAAAGTAGGAAAAGCAGCTAAGCGAATGGTTGAGTCCGCCAGCGAAGCGGTAACCATGAAGCAATTACCTGCTTTGATGGATGCAGCCTCAAAACGAATGGAGAAAGCAGGATTACCAGGAACCTGGAGTCCCTTTGTTCCAGGGAGGGAAGTGGGTGAAGTAAAACAAGGCAAACCCGGAACGAAGGTGGATCTTTCTGGTGGAAGTTTTGGTGCTTTAGCTGGCGGTCCTTTATTTATGAATGCCAATCCCTTGTTTGGTATAACTGAGCCAACTGTTTTTGTTACTCCCAAAACTCCAGGATGGGTAATTGCACATGAGCTTGGACACGCAGTTGATGCAGTTAAACGACCTTATGACTATTCTTTACCCAAAGGATTTGATTTTGGAAACCAAAAGGCAATGCAGCAAATAGGAAACAGAGATTTAATAAGAGCTTCTAGCCCAGGGGGAGTTGTAGCTGGCTTTGGTTTTTTGAAAAACGAAGATAGATCTCTGCTTGGCGCAGGTCTAGAAGGTGCATTAAGTGGGATTGGTGCCAATCAACAAATGTTAAGGAAAGAAATAATGGCAGATAGATTTGGCATTCCCATTGCAAAAGAGGCGGGCATCCCTTGGAATACAAAGCAAAACATTTTAGCAAAAGGAACTTATGGACTGACAACCGCTGGACCAGGTTTTGTTCAAGGTGTTACAAGTGAATTAATTGATAGAGGTGTTAATACATTAACAGGTTTAGCAGGAGCAGCCGCAAGAGCCTTTCAAGGAAATAAATTAATTAACCCTAAAGGTTTAAGGGCTGAGACAGAAAAATCTTTAGAGAAATATGGCTTTGATCCTTCAGAGTATGGATTATCAAAGCAAGGCAATGAAATAAAGGTAAATCGTCGAAATGCTGCAGAAAGAGCTTTGTATAATTATATCCAAGGGTTGCGTTAACAATAAATGCTAGGTTAATCATGGCAGATAAAGCAATTCAAAAAGGCTACACCAAACGCTACCTCCCAGAGAAAGCCTGGGCCTCATTGTCAAAAGACGAGAGGGAAGAAACTGATCGCAAGAAAAGAGAGGGCAGCAAGAAGGGTAAACAATTTATTCCAAATACAGAACGGGCCAAAAAAGCTGGTAAAGCAGCGAGATCTGCTAAGATGTACAAAGAAAAAAAGAAGGATAGTTAATGGCTGGCGACGCAAAATCCAGACTTAAAGAAATCATTGATTCCTACCTCGAAAAGGATGGTGGGGATGCAATTGATACTGGAATCGTTGCGTCACATTTAGCTCAGATGAAACTTTTCGGCATCCGTCAGGGTGTTGAATTTTTTCCAGCTCAAGATAACTTTGGTAATCAGCGCAAAGATTTTGTCACCCGTGTAATTAAATACAACCAACTCGACACACGCCTGGATTCGATCTGGGATTATTTTCTGTGTGATGGCCAGGGTATGTTCTATATCCGGCCTACACAAACAAACTACAGGTTGTACTATTTCCGTCGCCACGAGTATCGCAGCTTCTACAACATTGACGGCGAGCTGGATGAAGTCGTGATCATCTACAGCTATAAAGTTCGTCGTGGCATGGGATATCAACAAGATATTGATACTGCTAGCATCAATGGTCCAGCAAGCATGGGCAATGCTGGTGCCAAGAGATATATTCGTTTATCAATTAAACGCAAGACGATTGAAGAAACGCATTCAGAGGGTGAACTATCTTTTGATACCAACTATCAGGCGATGGGTGGTAAAACTGAAACATTCAAAAATACACTTGGTTTTATTCCATGCGTAGAAATCTTTAACAATGCAAAAGGTTTCTCTGCAGAAGGCGTCGGTGAATTCGATGCATTAGCAAATCACATCTGCACGCATGATGAAATGATCCGCACCATGCGGAAGAATGTGCAATTTTTTGGTAATCCAACTCTTCTTTCATCCAGGCCAAAAACTGATTTGATGGAAGCTGGGGGAGAAGCAGTTGTCCAACGTCCGTCTATTGCAGCAAACTCAGGGTTTGGTGGTGCCGGACCTTTAAGTCAATCAAGGTTTAAGGCAGATCCTATCTCTAGAGGAATCGATGGTCAGATAAGAGTTCCAAGAGTTATTGCCAACCTGGAACCCAATGACCGAGTTGGTTACATTGTCCCAGATGCTATTACTGGTGACCAGAATGCATTCTCAAGGCAGTATCGAGAAGAGATCAGGACAGCTCTTGGTGGCGTTGATGAACTATCAATTTCTGCTGGCGTAACGGCAACTGAATACAAATCATTGTTTGGTCGTGTGGCCGCAACATCGAAAAAGAAAGCAAACTCGATATATACTTATGGTATCTGTCGTTGTCTGGAGTTAATTATTTATCAGGAAGAAAAGATGTTTAAGGAAACATTGGCTGCAGCCGCAGGGCTGGAGAAACCAATGGATCTACCTGAGACATCTACTCAAGAAGACATGGTCGCTTACAACCAGGCCATGGAGATGTTTGAAGAAAGGGTCAAACAATTAATGATGGCCATTCTTCAGACACAACAGATTCCTCCTGGTGTCATGGGACTAATTCCCGATGGTGACGTTACAATTCAATGGCGTTGGATGGGTCCTGTTTATGAGGACTCTACTCAAGATATCTTGAACAATTCCATCGTTGTACGTAACCTACAGGAATTAGGTGTTGATAGCATTGAAGCACTGAAGTACCTCTTCCCTTCAAAAACGGATGAGGAGCGGGCCGAGATGTTATCCGGATTCCCGTTCAGGATGGTGAACGAACTACAGGGTGCATACGCTCAATTCGCTCGCCTTGTGGGGGGAATGATGCAAACCCCTCACCCGCAATCACCGGATCTTCCGATGGCTGCGGATCCCCGATTAGATTTGACACCATATCTATATCGGACGTTAGAAGCTTTACAAAAGGAGATGAGTTATGCAGGACGCTACCGTCCAATCGACCCAACCGACGAGCCAAGTACCAGCGGCAGTCGCCCCCAGCAGCTACGTGGCGGCAGCTCCGGCACCTCAGCAGGTGGCACCGCAGGCGGCTCCGGGTCAGTATCAAGTGGGTACGAGCTACCCCCAAGCGGTACCTCAGGCAGCCCCCAGCTACCAATCCAGCCCTACTCAGTACGCCCCCCAATCCCAATCGGCGGCACCTCAGGCCAACCCCTGGGAGTCGGCGTTCAACAAGGTGGTGAATCTACTGAGCGCTCCAGTCCAGTCCCCGTTCCAGGGTCAACCCTCTCAGCCGACGACACAATATACCCCGGCGAACTACGGTCAACCCAGCAACCAAGTTACGCCACAATCGGCTCCGCTGACCTGGTCTCCCAGCCAGGAATCCTCGCCCAACTATTCCCAAACCTCCTCAACTCCATCATTGGAGCAGGTGGCCGACCTGGTGGGAATGAGCAACGAGAGCCGTCAGGTGATGGACGCGTTCGGGATCGAGGCCCCAGCAGTTCTGAACCAGTACGCACTAAACCTGGAAGGAATGCTCGACAGCGCCGTGGCGTGGGGAAGTCGCGCTCAAGAGGCGATTAAAGGCTATGCCAACTTCGCTGTAAATGAGCACCAAGAGAACCTCGCTTACAACGAAATCCTGACCAACCCTGATGTTCTGAGTGATTACACTCTGAAGTTCTTTGGTCCGGAAGGTCCGTACCCCGTGTACGAAAACGAAGCTCAGCTTGAAACTCGTGGTTATCCCACCCAGCAAGTTCAGCCTGCAGTTAACAATCAGTTCCCTGCCCCTCCGGCAGCAGCAGCTCCCCAGTCTCCTGAAAACTTCTGGGGCAGCTTCAGCGAACAAATGAATGTTGACCCTCAGAATGCCTGGCGCCTTCTGAACCAAGCTCAGCCTCAAACTGTTGCAAACAAATTGTTTGTAATGGAGTGATAAATAGCCGGTAGTTTAGTAAAATTACCGGCTGCTAAAATTTGTGTTAGATAAGACATTAAAATCGAATGTCTGAATCTTCCACCCGATAACAATTTCCTGCGATCCTGGAGGATAAACAAAAGTGTTCATTGATACCGACTTTCCCAAGATTCTTGGTGCGGAACTTTACCGTCCGCATCCTGCCTACATTGCCGAAATGGCTGTAGAGCCTGTGGTGGTCCATGACTTCACTCGTCAGCCCGGTCAGACTGTTCAGTTAGACCGCTATAAGTTCTGGGGTACTCCTGGTACCAAGGACAGCCGTGAGCGCGTGTCCGACCAGACCATTGGTACCGCCAACAGCCGCAACATCACCAAAGAGAAGGTGCTTGTTGTGCTGAAAGAGTACACCGGCCCTGCGGATCCGGGTGATCCGACCCAGCCTTCTACTTTTAAAATTGCCCGCGAAACTCTCGTTACCGCTCAGCGTCTGCTGCTGGATACCGGTAACCTGAATATGTTCCACCAGAGCATCGGTTCTCTGACCCTGCTCGATGACTATCGCCGCTGGCGTGATCGCGTCTTCATTGACGAACTCTCCAAAGCTGAAGCCAACGGTGCTGCCTCTACTTCTCAAGGTGGTTACTATTTCGCTGGTGGTAAGACCAAAGACGCTTCTGGCCGTATTGCTTACACCTCTGCTGAGTATGGCAATCAGGTCCAGCAGTTCTCTGTTCGCACCGACCTTCTGACTGTTGTCAAGGATCTCCGCAAGCGTAACGTTCCTACCTACGCTGACGGTCTCTATCGTTGCATCTGCGACCCCACCTTCATGATGCATCTGCGTCGTGACAGTGACTTCCGTGAGATCGCACGTTACGCCGGTAATCCTGGTCAAGGCATGTACATGGGCAATCCCATGATGCCTAACAACTCCAGCTTCTACATGGGTCCCCAGGCTGGCCAAGCCTACTTCCTGGCTGGTGAGCCCGTGATGCCTACTGGCGTCCAGTTTGAAGGCGTGAAGTTCTTCGAGTCCACCAACTTCCCGACCAAGAACGTTCAGGCCACCTTTGATTCCGGTGGTGCTGCTACCTATGCTTCTGAAGAGGTTGCCCAAGGTTACTTCTTTGGTCCTCAAGCCCTTGGTGTTGGTATCGGCGGCCCCAACGCTCAGGTGCTGATCAACAACAACGATGACTTCAGCCGCTTCATCATCCTCATCTGGCAACTGTATGCTGGCTTCGAGATCCTGAACAAGGACTTCGTTACAACCGCATTCAGCTTCGTCTCTGATGACGGCACCATCTGATAATCTATAGAAATAAACATTCAGGAGAGATAAATGACCTATTTGTCCGCCAAGAAAATTTACCCCGGTAACTGGGCTGAGCCCTTGAACGGTTGGTATCGCAACATTGACACCAATGACAGCGGTAGCAATAATGCTTCCAAGGGTGGCCCCACTTCTGTCCTTGCAATTCCGGGTTGGCGCTATTTCCAGCAACGTGGTTATGTCCCCGTGACCGCCACTTCTGGTGCTGGCGCAGTTGCCGAAGCAAGTGTGATTGTTCCTTCACCTTATCGCAACGACGACACCCGTCCCGATATCACCGGTATGGTTGTCTCCGGTAGCTCCACGCTGCCTGCCTACATCTATCGCGCAACTATTTCTGTTGCTTCTGGTTGGGGCGACGGTCGTGTTGCTTCTGGTGTGTATGCCGCCACTGGTAACGTGATCACCTTCGGTCGTGACAACAGCGGCCCTGTTGCTTCCACTGGTGTTGGTGAAGCTGTTGCTCAGGCAAACTTGACTTCCACCACCTCTGGTTCACAGGCCGGTGAGATCTACTTCGCTGGTGGTTCTGCCGCTTACAGCACCAACCCCCTGGCCACCAACTCTGGTGTGCTTGGCGTGGGTGTTTCCGGTGTGTATAAGGAGCTTACTGCTTCCACCACCTTCAAGGTGTTTGCCCGCGAGAGCACTCTCTCTGGAACCACCTCCGGTGGCTTCTATATTTCCAGCGGAGACTCCAATGCTGGCCGTACTGGTTACCTGGTTGTCGAGGCTTGCTACATCCAGCCGGATGAAGCTCCTGGCTACGAGGATATCGACGGCTACCTCCTGGGACGCACTGTTAGCTGATAATTAAGGTATTATGGGACCAGGTAATGTTTTATCTGGTCCTATGCTTTATCAGCACAAAAAAACTGGCGCCCGAGTAAAGGTTGTTAGCGAATGGGATGACGGCGATTGGTTTATGGTTGAAGACCAAGATGGTCGTCTTTATACCGCATACAAGACAGAGTTGCTTCCTGATGAAGCAGCAACAAAGAAGGTAAAAACTTTACAAGTTAAAGACAAGGCTGCAAAAGAAGAGCCTCGTAGTTTTCCGCCAGATAATCGCCTTAATTTAAATGCTGCAACACCGCAGATGATTGCTGATCATATCAAGGGTATTGGCCTTAAGACAGCAAGAGAGATTAAAGATTTGCAAATGTCACTATCGGGGGAACGGTTCAATAACCTGGAACAGTTAAGACAAATTAAGCGTATCGATTGGGATGCGGTGTTTGCGGCCAATTTAGTACGTGTTTAACGGATAAAGCCCCTGGAACTACCAGGGGTTTTTAGTTTTAGAATAGAAAATAAAAAGATAATGGCAGGACTAATACCAATTGGAGTTATTGCAAATACAGGAGAGGATATTTTTCCTACGACTGGACCACATCTTGATGTACGTGTCAAGAAAGGAGGCAAGTATATTAACCCAATGACTGCAAGGACAGTCTTGCAAAATGTCCTGGTAGGTAAAGACAAGACTCCTTTATTCAGGCAAGATCAAGGTCAATTTACTCCCAGCTTTACAATCACCTCTCCATACGGTGAGAGAAAGGCACCGACCACTGGAGCCTCTACATTCCATAAGGGTATTGATATTGGCATTCCTGGTGGAACCCAGCTTGCATACAAAGGATATGGAACTTATACGCCAGGGGAAGGCTTAGGTCGATTACAAACACAAGTCAATGGTGATGCATATGAACTTGAGTTTTTACATACAAAGCCAGGTAAACAAGCAAAGGTAGATCAACCCCAGGCAGCAGCAAATCCCTTCATGCCTGAGTTTATTAGCCCAACTGCTGCATTTCCCAGTCAAGATTCTGAATCAAGAGCCAGGGATGTCCTTAAAGCTTTTATCTATGGCACTCAGCTTGGCGGCGGACGAGAGCAAGAGAAACCACAGAAATCATTTCAACAACAACTTAAAGAGGAAATTATCGGTGGAATACTAAATCAAGCAATGAATCCGATGGGTTTCTTACAACAGTATTCTTCACAGGATCCATATCTTATGGGACGACGCACTTCAAATCAAGATTATTTTGATCAGTTCTTTAGTTGATTACTTGCTTTTATAATAAAACAATAGCGAGAAAAACACGTGCAGTTATCCAGTTTTGACAAAAGCCGAGTAAGATACCACCTGGGATACTTCACGGTTTCTGTCCCAGCGGGTGACTATGCTCGTCTTGAAGAAGCTATGAATACCATTCCGGATTCATACTTCTATAACAAGATTTCTCTGCAAATCAGTCGTTGCGATACTGCTGAAAAGAAAACAGAAGTCGCCACGTCACCTTCCACTCGCCTGGAAAGTATTGCAGGTGATGTTGATCGTACGATTCGTTCCAGTAATGCCAAAGAAGCATTAAAGGTCTGGGATGAAATCTATCTGTACGAAACCAATCGTCTTGCACAGATCCTTTATGTACCAAATTACAAGGATCCATTCCAGGCTCGGTATCGTTACGAGCGCTCTGGTGCCGAATTTATCCAGGCATTACCTGGTCCAGCCGACACCTCTGTCGGTTCAAATGTTTATTTAAACCTTAACTGGAGGTAGTCATGCCTATTGGTAATCTTCTTAAATTCGGCGGGCGGGCATTAGGCCAAGCCACAGATCCGACAAACTATAAGTTTTTAAAAGAGGCAGCAGAAGGCGTCTTGAGTCGCACAGTACCTCAAGGCGTAAATTTTGGCGCACTTCCCACTCAGTTTTTAAATACGCTCACTGATATTCAGCAAATGGCTCCAGGGGCGGCCAAGGAAGCAGCAAGAAATAAAGCGAAGACAACTTTGATTAGAGCAGCCAAGGCTCAAGGTCCAGCCCCAAGGCCCGCAGGACAAGGAGCAAGTGGTGCATTAAGAGCACCTTCTGTTGGAACACAACCAGTGCGTCCTACGCCAACTACAGTTGCTCCAAGAACAAACATCCCTGGCAGCCCACTTGCTACTGATTATGCGTTGAGCCGTCAAACAGGCATGACACAAGCTTTGGGACAAGCGAGAAATGCAGCTCAGCCCGCTGCTCAGAATTTTTTGGGCCGCATGATGAGTGCAGGTGGTGGAAAAGTCGGTTTTGGTTTTGATCTTTTAAATCCCGTTCCTGGCATTGGAATGGGTGGATCTCTTGCATCTGCCCTTGGTCTAGGTGGCGCTGCTGGTTTGGCAACAACCGTTGGTGGTGGATTGCTAGCTGCTGGCGCTTTTGACGCAGCCTTCCCACAGGGGGTGGCTTCTGGAACACTGGACGCAGAACGTAAGCGTGGTGGATTCAAGGGCAAACCAATGAGCGCCCTGGAAATGAGGGCAATGTATGGAGGCAGCGGAGATATGGATGCAGGCCCCAGTACAGTTGATGGATCTACTGGACAACAACCCCCAGCAGACACTGGCGTAGAAAAGGGTGGACGCCAAGCAGGATCCAATGGCTCCACATCATTAGATCCCAGGGAACGTGCATATGTAGAGGAAGTTTCTCGCCTGGCGCAACAGGCACAAACAGATCCTTACTTCCAGCAGATGCAGCAGTATGAAGCTGCTCGCGGTCAAGGTGCTCCCGCTGCAGAGTTAGGACGTGCAATTAGTGCAGCCAAATTTGGTACACCAGAACAACGCATGCAGCAAACCGTGGGCCGCTTCAACCCACAGATGGCAGGCATGCCTGGGTATCCTGCAACACGTGAAGCATTTGAACAGCAAAGGCCGTTCATCGCCCCAGAAGAAGAGGCACGCATTGGTGCAATGGATATGGCCTCACAAGCCCTCCAGGGAGCCATGCAGGGTCAAGCTGGTACACAGTTCCCAACACAGGCTTTAGGCGTGATGCAGCGCCCTGCAGGCGTCTCTCCTAACACTTCAGTATTTGCTGGGCCACAGGCTGGTCAAGCTGGAATGAGTATGTCACCAACGACAGATATTTCTGCTCTTCCAGAGGAAGCAAAAGCTGAATTCTTGAAGCGTCTCCAAAGTTTCCGCCCAATGTGACATGGCACCAAGAACTGTACAACAAGCATTTGGATTAAAAGATCCAGAGGTTAATGCCTTAGCCACCCTGGCTGGCCTTGAGGGATATCGTGGTGCGCAAGGCCAAGATGTTGCCGCTGTTGCTGCAAATGTACTTGCAAGACGACTCTCGGGTGACTGGGGTGGACGTGACATTAGAAATATTGCCAAGTCTCCTGGTCAGTATGAAGCAGTTTTTCCATATTCAATGGAACAACTTGGAGATCCAAACTTTGGCGCAAAAGTTCTTGGTGGACAAGGAGAGTTTGAAAAAATTAAAGGAATTGTTAATGATTTATCACAAGTAGGTACCCAGTTTAGGCAATCCAAAGGTGCACAATCTTTTAGGGGAACTGCTGCATATAAATCAAAAAAACCAACAGACTACTTACCGGTTCCTGGAAAAAGTAATTTTTATTTTGATCCATTATCGGAAACTCTTTACCAAAAGGGAGAAAAGCTGTTTGCTTCCCCTGGCGACCAGCTAAATCAAATTACCGCACAATCCTCTGGCTCTTCGGACGATAGATCTGTTGAACAAATCCTTGGTCAGGCATTGGGACTGGTTAAAAAACCTGAACTTGAAAAAGCAAAAAGCTTAACGGAAATAATCAAAGAACAGGTCGTCAAGTCTGTACTACCAACCTTGATTAACCCAATGGGCATGTTTGGAGGTTTCTAATGGCAAGATATTCTGAATACATCTCTGAATCTTACGGCCCTGCCAATGTTTACTCTGGTTACTTGCCGGGGGACGTTGCAAGAGCCGGAACAAGTCAGTACAGACGCAACAATACACCAATGGACATTACCGATTACATTGCATCAAAGCGATTTATATTTTCCCCAGACAAAGAAGCCCCAGACGGCGGTGAAAAGTTTCAAACTTTCTTGGCTCTTCAAGCAAATCCAGATGCTTTGGTTGAAAATAGATTAAAAAATAATCCGGGTTTTTTGAACGCCATTTCAATGTTAAGAAGGTAGACTATAATTAACGAAATAGTTGTCAAAAGAAGTAAATGTCGTCTACCGCCACGAACAAGCAAGCGTTATTTGTAGACAGGCCGTTGTTTGATTCTGTACGAATCACAACGCAAACAGTTGGTAGCGCTTCTTCTAATACATTATTTGTGCAGGGCGGTCAAGCGCCATCCATCCTTGTTGACATGGATGCAGCACTAAGTGATGACAGTAATAGTGGTGGTGTAATTGATTCAATTACCATTGTTCGAAACGATTATTATCGCAGCGCAGACTATACAGTTTCAAGTGGAACCTCGGGTAATGTAATTGCTTTATCTAGCGGTCAAATCGTTTTTGTCCAAGACACCGGAGTTGTTGGCACTGCACCAGCAAGTGGTTATGGGTATTACACATATACAGGTGCTACTACGTTAACTGGAGCAAATACATCACTTGAATACTCAGGTGGTACGTCCAGTGGTTTCCTGTATAACGGTGTTATCTACGACAATCGTCCTGAAGTAACCTTTGTGTTCTATCAAACACGTAACACCACAACCCCTATTCCTGGTTCCGGTGATTACCGAGTTCTTTTTGCTAAGCGTGTTCCAGCAAACACTGATACAGTTGATTGCTCAGATGTGATGCCTCAACTTGCTGTACCTGTTGTTAGCGCTGGTAATACAACTGGACTTGGCGAAGGATCTCCACTACGCAATAAAGGTATTTACCTGGAGCGAGGTGACCGTATTTATGTTGGTGTCTTCCCCGATGGTCCCAACATCTCAGGATACACACCAGGTGCTCACGTAATCGCCCAGGGCGGCTTGTTCTAAAAATGGCAAAAAGGAGCGGAAGTTCCTTTGGTAATTTCGGCGGATTAGGCAAAGCTGAAACCTTTGGACCTAAAAACGTAACACCAATCAGGACAGAGTTTTCTAAAGGTTCTGTTCCTGATTCCATTTATTCAGCAAACAGAGAATCTGCTTGGTCCAGATGGCGCCGTGGTTTTGAGCTATATTGCAATACTCTTATTGACAACACGTATAGTTATCCGTTTGACTACGCAATTCCTTTACCGCCAGGGACAGTAATTCCCCCTGGCTCTAATCCACCAGCAATTCCAGGGATTTTCCAAGGTTTCCCAACACCAAACAAAGAGTTTGGAATGCATTGGGCAGGTGTTCGCGTTGCTGGTAGTTTGCGTTTTGATAACCTCCGTGGTGGGGGAGGTATTGCAGCATCTATACAATCAGTAACCGAAGATACAAACTATTGGTATGTTCAACTTGCTGGTGGATGGAATATTCTCAACCCTTTACCACCGCCACTTTATATTCCCCCGGTGATTATTGGTGGTCAAGTAATTGTTCCGGCACAGTACCCAATTAATGGTGAAATACTTGAGGATCGGATTGTTTCTATTGGCGGCACACCTATAACACAAGAGACAATTGATCCAACAACTCAGAAACGTTACGGATACGTGCAAGCCGTCTTAGTAGCTACTGATGAAATTAATGGCATATTGACGCTACAGAAACAAGGCTCTGTTGAATCAACGCCAGACGCTGTATTCCGTACACCATCAACTACGGCTCCTCACCTTGGTCGATACCTGATGACAGGTACGAGGTACTGCTGCTCTTGCCAAGATTTTACTCGTCGTGATTATTCGTACATGATGGGTCTTGGTAAAGGGAATCAAAAGGTTTTCCCAAGGACCAAAGCTGCGACCATTAAACCAGGTCGGTATGAAGTGATGACGTTGGATGGCAAGGTTGATAACAGTGCAATGACAAGTGCCACAGTTAACAGAGGCATGGAAGTTATTGCGCCATCACCTGAATATGACATACCACCAACCGTTACACCAAACTCATCCATTATCCCTGGTACACTACGAGACAATCCAGGTGTATTCAGAGATTTTGGTGCAGTGTACACAAGAAGCACTCCACTTCCGTCACTAGAAGGCGCAGTGTCAGAAGGGATGCCTTCATACAATGATTACAGCACAACCAGAAATTCAGATGGGTCTTATACAATTGATTCACTAACAGATTTCTGGACGCCACTACTTGATGAACTAAGATATTGCAAACATATCTATGCAATGAAATTTGCAGAGAAAGTATTCCCACCAGAGCCATCAGATTTACCTGTTGATATGGGAAGTATTACGGAGTGGGAACAAGAGCTAGTGGCCAAGCAACAAAGAGATAACGAAAAAGCCGCCTATCGTTTAACCGAACGCAGTCTATCAATCATGGATGTACCGCCATATAACTGTCAGGCACCAATGATGATGCCAATGATGCAAAAGTTGTTTAATATTCCATCAACCTTTGTGTTAATGTCTGGCTTTACCATGTATGACAAAAATGGCAATCCTTATGATCCAGCTAAGGGCGGAACCCCTGGAACGTAATGGCGGATTTTGGTGACATTGTCGACGGAACATTTATCCTTTCTTCTGGGCAAGTTGAAAGGAGAAAATATGGTTTCAGTCCAATCAAAGCAAGTGGTATTCCAACTGTCTATCATGCTGGAGATACGGTGAATTTACCTTACGGATCTGGTGAAATATCAACAATTCAGGCTATTGGTCTTGCTTGGGCAGCTTTTGCTAGTGGCGTTGGGCCTAGCTAAACAAGATTAAGTATTATATACTTACATTAAGACCACGGCGTTCCATCAGGAATACTTGTTAGTCGTGGCAAAGCTTCAGCTAGGTGTATAAGGTAAGGTTAATACGATTTCCATGACCCATGACCCAGCAGCCACCAATTGATCAACGGATAGTAGATGAGTACTTCCGTTTAGCCACCAACAAGAAAACAAAAAACTTGGCTTGGCTTTATGGTATGATCGCCACCTACGGCATTCAACCAGACAGCTTGAAACTTTTTCGTTGGGGTTCAGACGACGAAATCTATCTACAAAACAAAAAGAAAGCCATTTACCCACTGCACCCACAGTGGGCTATTTTATTTGAACTGAAAGAAAAAAAGCCCCAGAAGTTATATGACTCCTGGGACAAAATTTGCTTAGAACTTTACAGGCAGATGGCCTTTCGTAAAGTTGAGTTAAACGTTACCGACTTACTTCTTGCTCATACGATAAGAAGTAAGATGTACGGAAAGCTCAAGCCACAGCCAGCTCTTCAGCTTTCTCCAGTTTTTGCAGGTGTTTCTTGACAGACTGCAGGTGCCACAGGTAACTGTCCCTTGAAAAGGTTACCCCTGGAAAGGCGGCATAATGAGCTCCAAGTTTAAGGGTGCCGTCATCACGGTACTTGAAGAGGGTTGCGCGATCAATGTCAAGGGTTTCGGTGAGGTACTTGGCGGATACCCACCCATCTTTGCGAGCCATGGAGAATGTGAAGGCTTACTCTCATAACCTACACAAAACCAAAGCTAGGTCAACCTTCTTAACAGAAATTTTATTCAATTAAGTTTTGTTAATTAGATTAGCACTCTTAGAATATACTTAACCGCAACTGAAGAGTATGTTCAACTCTGAACAGGATCCCCTTTCCCTGCTCATTGAGTTAACTCCGAAGTTAGCAAAACGGCGTTATCGTCAATCAATCTATGAAGCCTGGGACCACTGCTGTGGTTACTGCGGTGATAAAGCAACCTCTTTGGATCACATAGTCCCAAGGTTCAAGTCAGGTTCTAGCAACAGAAACAATCTTTTACCTGCTTGTCAACGTTGTAATTCCAACAAGGCGTCAATGGACATGAAGCCTTGGTACGAACAACAAGAATTCTATACTGAAGAAAGGATGAAAAAGATTAACGACTGGATCAATCAAGAAGTCATTGACATTTTTGTTTATACTTCTTTTTCCAGTTGTTCACAACCAGCCTAGTTGATATAATTACTAAACGCATTACACAATAAAATGGGAATATATTACGACGCTGGACAAAAAGATATTGTAATTAATTACGAGCCCACAAACTATAAAACAGATTACGACGCCAATAAACCAGAAAAATATGAAGTTGAATACTCGGATTATTATTCGGGAGCATCAATACGTGGCCGATTTGGCGTTAAAACGTACGTAAAAAGAGATGCAAATATCATAGCAATTAGGCCTGATGGGACAAGAACTGTTGTTGAAACGCTTACTCTCAACACCCCTGGACGCTACAACAGACAAAGAAACCGTTGGATAATTTACACTCCATATGATGACGATCCTGAGGAAGAATTTGAAAGTGACATTGAGAGACGATTTAACTACATAGCCAGAAATGTAAACAACAATATAAAATCAAACAACCAAAATGCAGGTTTTAACAGAGATAATGCTGCCAAAAATGCGGCCAACCAAGCAATTAACAATAAATACAACCAGTTCAGGGGTACAGCATTAAGCGCAAGGGGAGGGGATTACGTTGCAGTAAGAGATGCGATTAGAAATGTTGGTATTGGAAACGAAGATGTTTTTAAAAATTTTTACAGAGGAACAAAACTTCAGACTTGGAATACAAACCTTGGGGCCAAACCCCCCTATGGATCTTTTGATGGCTCCTGGTATCTTAATGCCTATGAAGATGTAAAAAACGCTTGGAATAATGCTGTAGCAAATGACGACATAGATATCACTGAAAGGTATGGTGGCAATTCAAACGTTTTTGCCTTAGCCCATTACACCAATAATGGCCAATATGAAAACAGGCGTGGCAATCCAACAGAAGATACAGAAAGAGCAAATAAATATGCTGAAACTCCACCAACAGACGCAGAAATTCAAGACATTAGAAACAAGCAATTAGGCGTTGATCTTGACACCCAAACACAACGTTTGCTTTCTGTTCCAGAAATTGCTGCTCAATGGGATGCAGCAAAAAATGGGGATCCTTATTGGGAGCAGATGGCAAAAGATTATTACCTTGACGTAGAAAAAGAAGATGATTTTGCAACCTTATTTAGATTATCTGAGCGTCCAGAAGATAAACAAATTGCGTTTAACTACAACATTAACGAAGGGTATGGCATCACAGAATTAGAAGATGCCATCATTGAAGCCGCTGGTGAAAAAGCTGTAGTTGATGTCAAGAAGTTTGGTGCTTTAGCTCAAAACGTATTAAAAGATACGATTGATGAAATGAAAAAAGCCAAGGCCAGAGAATCAAATCTTGAGTTATACAAGGGATTCCCAGGTATTTCTGAGGTATTTAATCTTAACCAGACACTAACCAATTCAATTCTTGGAGACACTGGTGTAGGTGGAGTACTTTCGTTTATGGGAGGTAGTAAAGCAGAAGAATCCCTGGAAAAAGCTCTACAAGGCGTGACCGGTGTAAACAATAATGTCACTTATAACTGGCAACAATGGTTTGATGACTCATTAAAGAAGAAATATGGAGAAGCAATTGAGCTTGGGTTGACACGAGAAGAAGCAGAAGAGCAAATTAAAATTGAATCTGAATTTGCAAAAGAGTTTATTGATCAATACTTGATTCCACGTTTTGACACATCCAGGTCCATGGATGAATTTGTTGAATACCTTGATGTCAGACAAGAAGAACAGAATCCATTCCAGACTCAAGATCTTCTTAATGCTTTAAGTCAGACAGCAAACTTGCGAGCAGAACAATTCCTTGATCAAATTAAAAGTACTGGTACCAGGTACTTTGATCCTAATTTTTATTTCAATCCCACTGGCAATGAAGCAAGGGCTGCAGATTATGCAAAGCAAGCCCAAACAGTTGCAGCAGATTGGGAAGCAGCAAAAACAGGGGATCCTTACTGGGCACAACAAGCATATAGATTTGGTGTCGATGTCAATGATAAAAATGCGTTTGCCCGTATGCACTTTGAAGTTAAAGGGCAGGGACAAGGATATGATGCCGCAGAAGACATCTTGACTGCAGGTAGAGTCCAAGATGAAATTTATAACAAAATTCTTCCGTCACTTGAGGAGGAAGCCCTGGAGCAGGGAACTGTATTTGGTCAATTTATCTTGCCCGAAGAGTTTGCTGATGAAATGTTGTCTGGGCTAGATCCAAATGATAAAGATTCATGGAATGAGGTGCTTAAAGAAATGGGGCTTGAAGATTTTAATGGAACAATGGATGAATTAAAAGAATATATTGTCGAAACTTTGAGAACAGGTAGTGCACAAGAGATCAGAGAACAAATTAAATATCTCAATGAAAAACGCAAGAAACCAACCCAAGAAATTCTTGGCGTTACATACATTGAACGTGAAGAAGATTACAAAGATGAACAACCAGTTGCTGAAACAGAGCTATATAAAGTATTTCAATCTGCTGGTTTCCAGGGTACAGAAGATGAGTTTTATGATGAATTTTTCCCAGACCTTAACAGAGAAGACCAGGCGTTGTTAACAAAAGCCGGATCGGATAAAGGTTTAAGTTTTGATTTTGGTGATTACAGTGATCCATTTGCTTCGCTTACATCTATTCAATCTTTCTTCGGTGACGAAGAGGATGAGGCAGATGATGAAGAAGAGGATGATGGTCCCACGACAAATTACTTTAGCTTAGACTTGAATTTAGATGATGAAGATGAGGACTACAAGTCCAAAACAGCAACATCAATCCTTGGCGACTTTACCTCAGGATTTAACCTGTTTAAATAATGTCTGATAAAAGAAAAAAAGCAGCTAAAGTAGCAAAGATTGCCAAGGATAAGATGGCATGTAATAAACCCCAGAAAACCCCTGGGCATAAAACCAAATCCCACGTAGTAAAGGCTTGCGAGAAAGGTAAAGAAGAAATTATTCGCTTTGGCCAGCAAGGCGTAAAAGGTGCAGGCAAAAACCCTACAAGCGAAAAAGATAAAGCAAGAAAAAAATCATATTATGCGCGTCACAATGCACAAGACCCTAACCCCAGTAAAATGTCCGCAAGGTACTGGAGCCACCGCGTGAAGTGGTAGATAATATTTATAATTTTAGATACAATACAAACAACTGTGTCTAAATGAATGCCCATTTTTAACCAGGCACTTGATATTATCAAAACCTATGAGGGTTTTAATGAACGGGCGTACCCAGATCCAAATACCGGGGCAGAACCTTATACCATCGGCTATGGCACACAGTTTTACCCAGATGGCTCACCGGTAAAACAAGGTCAATGCTGCAGCAAATCAAAAGCATTGGAATACCTACTGGGCGAAGTAAAGGTAATCAATAATCAATTAACAAATCTTAATATCCCGATTGATGATTCAATGCGTCAGGCGTTGATCTCTTTCATTCATTCCGTTGGCTGGGAACCATTCCTATACAGCAACATTATCGATGCAATAGAAAACAACAACCTCTATGGTGTTACCGCTGAAATCAATCGTTGGGTCTTTGATGCCGACCATAACGTCATCGGCGGTCTCATGGAACGTAGGCAGAAAGAGGTTGAACTATTCCTCCAGGAAGTCAACGCCAACCCCTGGTGTTCCACAGAAGTTCTCCTCTCTGCATTCAGGAACTACTCCGCAGCTCCCAACCAGGTCAGGGCCATACGTAAACTTGAGGAAAATATAAATCCGTACACCTTAGCAGAATTTGCCAATAACTTTAAAATTGATTCCGTAGATTGGATTGATTACCCCAGCGACGAATTCGACAGTCTGTTTAACGTGTAGGATTAGAATAGTTAGGTAGAGACAATGCAGGAAAACATGGAGCGTTCAGTAGAGCCCAGGGAATTCGAACTCCCGCTGGAGCTTCAATTTTCTATGCGTAAGGCTGAGCTTGCAGCCCAAGAAATGACTTGGGAGCAGCTATATTCAGCGCTCCTCAACTTATACCACCAGAGACTAATGGAGTGGTATGCAATTAAGTCTCTGATGGCAGATGAAAATATTGAGCTAGATTTTGATATCCCAACAGAGATTGAACTCATGGAACTCGCATCTAGCTTTGCATTTGAAGATGACGATGATGACGATGAAGAAGAAGGGAGTGACCTCCAGCCCTTTTAATCACCTTCATCAACAGATGAAATTAGGCGATCAAGATACCACTTGCACTTACGCAAATCTTCAATACCCCCTTTATCACGCCATCTCCACAAGTACTTGGCGCAGTTGCCTTGCAGGAATCCTTTATATCCTTCTGGCGTTAGCTGCGCTTCAATACCTTCGATGCATTCAATTCCTTCGCCGTTGTTGTAATGCTTAGGTCTTGCAACGTTATCGAATAGCTCGGGTTTATTCTCTTTCACTGCCCAGGGAACCGGGCAAACTCCACCAGGACAATCAGTAGTTGCGTCGGTATCTACCGGTTCAAACCACGTCTCTTGCGTGATTCCTCCTTCATCTCCTCGTCCGGCTCCTCCAGCTCCATCACAAGGGTTTTGGGACGTGGTGCTGCACCCATCATCATCCCCTGCTCCATCGAAGGAATGTAACCGGTAAGACCGACTCGATTGCCCTCTAAGTTCAGAGGATTCCTGTCCATTCCCTCCTCGCATGCCGTCAGACCCGTGTTGTACTGATCATATAATGGCACATCATTATTTTCATTTGCAATCGGTTGACCAAAATCCTCTTCAGTCAGGCAACGACGCTTGACTTGGTCTTGAACAAAACCATCTAAAAATCCAGCGACATCCATAACTTTTATGTGAATACTTGATTTAGTTCTCTTACAATAATACTATGGCCAACTTATTCAGCCCCACGGAAGATGATCGGCGGCTCCCTGGAACTTCAGGGGCCGAACTTACTGATCTCAATCCTGAACAAGCGTATGACACTGACCTTCGTCGTATTGATGAAGAAGATAGGGTTTCTGCTCAATCAGTAAACCGCAAACAAGATCGTGTTGCACGTTTTATGAAATCAGCCAAGGCTGCTGGTGCATATAAACAAAGAGCAAGTATTGACGAACCAACAATTAGAGGTCGCACACCTATCGGCAAAGCATCAATTGCTGGTATGGAATTACCTAGTCAACGTAGCGTAAATTATGGTGATCCTGGCGCAGGTGGCACGAGTTACGCCAGGAAACCACAACCGAGTTTTGGTAGATCTTTCGTTTAATTAAACTTTAGAAAACACAACTTCGTGGGGTTGTGATTGATACTTGCCCTTACGATCTTCATAGCTGGTTTCGCAGGGTTTGCCACGATAAAAAAGCAACTGACAAATACCTTCATCAGCATAAATTCGGTTAAATAACCCAGTACAATTACTGATTTCAAGTGTCAAGTGTCCTCGCCACTTGCTTTCTGCAGGCGTGATATTGACCAGAATCCCAGACCTTGCATAAGTTGATTTACCAACTGCAACTACAGTCACGTCTCCAGGAAGGTCAAGATATTCTTCTGCCACACCTAAACAATATCCATAAGGTGGCAAAATAAAATACTTACCCTTCTCGTCTTCAAGTAATTCAGAGGGAACAAGAATGTCAGAATTAAAATCCTTGGGATCGCAATCACCTGATTGAGTGCGGCCAAAGATCAAACACTGTTTAGGCGACAGGCGAATGTCGTAACCATAGGAACCAAGACCATAACTTAAAACTTTTTTATCTCCTTCTTTCCTTACAACTTTATCTACAAAGGGTTGAATCATTCCATGGTTCAACGCCAATTCTTTGATTTCCCAGTCAGCGAGCAGACTCATTTGCTTCAAATCAGTATATTGAATTTAGCAGACAATACGACCCTTTTCTTCGTAAAGGTGGATAAAATCTTGAATTTTTTGTGTCGAATTGTCAATTGGTGGCAGGTAGACAACTATGGAAGTGCACGTTTTGTGTGGCTTGACACCGTTACTGCTGTTACGCATCAAGATTGGTGCAGTTTTTAAGAAACAAATGGGAAAGTTGAAGATTCTTTGGTCGTAACGAACCATGTCAGGACAGTTGCTAAAAAATACCGCCTGCCTAATGTTTTGCTTGTACCACTCTCTATACAATCTTCTAAACCAAACATCATGAGATGAAGTCAAGGTTGGAGATGTTCCACGGGTCATCCTCCACTTTTCTTGCCTTTCATTCCAGTAGTAGGTACCCGCTGGTGGAAATAGATAAACATTTCCAAACCACTCAGTTTCATTCAATGCATCATCGGATGGTGTGTAAAAAGCTTCTGCTTCTACATATTCATTTGCAATCTTGGAGCTTGCTACATCAAGTTCAATGCCACTCATGATGCCATGAGCAGCAGCCACTAGATCATAGTTGGTTATTAGCTCACTATCTTCTTTGTGTTTATATGAACCAACTGCGGACATTACTTTTCTGAAACCTTGTTGTAGTCTATTTCCAAATAACGAATACCCTGGGCATCATTAATGATGTAGCCAGCTTTTTCTTCTGGATTGATCTTCTGTGCTGCCTGAAGAATGCGTCTGAAACTTTCAGCAAGATCATCATTACCTTCTGATTCGCATGACTCCTTGGCGGAGTGCAGCTCTTCAAGCGTCATAAAAAACACTGAACGCCCGCAATCTGGCTGAAGGCACAAGACCCCTGGCCCCTCTGCAGCCCAGAATTTGGAATACTGCTCACCCATGTCACCAAGAATGAGTTTTAATGTGGCATCCAGCATCTTTGCTTTGGTCTCATCTAATTCAGGACCGATGACAGATGCGATGAGTTTTTCTCTACGGCTCATTTTTTAATAAATTTTGCTTTACTAATGATTCCATCAGCTTAGGCGTTGGTTCGTACATGACAACCATTTTGCCCAGCACACCTCTTTTCTTAATTAATTTACCATTTTTATCTCGAACTTTGTCAAATTCCCCAGCCCTAATTAAGTATTCAGCAACACAACGCAGCCTTCTTTTCATTGGCAGTTCAACGTTGGGGAATTTACCACAGATTGTATCCGGTTTCATATCTTGAAATGCCAAGCGCAATCTATTTGCCAGTGTCATGCTTGAATGTTCATCCTCTTCTTCATATTCTTTTAAGTTTTTCAGGTATCTATACAGGCATGCATCATCAAATGAACCACTGGGTGGGAGAAAAACAGAAACTTGATCTGCTATTGTTTTGGGCAGCAGACTCCTATAGTTTTCACTGTTGATCACGTCAATATTGATTTCATTAAATCTATAAGACATCAACTTTGCTTCTGGAATCCTCTTAATTCATACATATTGCTGCGTTTTTTTCTATAATCTGACGGCTTGAACTCCTCATTTTTGGAAAAAGATCTGACGAGGTTATTCCAGGGAACACGTAATACAGCTTTTTTGCCCCTCACTGGAGAAACATTGACGTAATGAAGACCTTCAACCCAGCCTTTGGTCGGATCCTTTTTACCAATCAACATCCAGTTCCTTAACGTTTGATCAGACACCCCCAGTCTCCTGGCACACTCCTCAGTAGAAATATATTCATCTGCATAAGCGTCTGGATTTAAGCAATCAACATCAGCCTCTCCGTACTTGACCTGCCATATTGCCAGCATTACGTCACGAATACCCTTTAGCTCATAAGCTATATCTTCTAAACCTTTACGAATTCCGTATTGCACAGCCATTTTGTTTTTTGAAATGCTAATCTGTAGAAAACGTTTTTGCAACCATGGAAGAGCAAGTTCCAGTAAGTCAGTCGGTGCCGCCGAATCTAGCTCCTGAATTTATGCCTGAACAACCTCAGATCACTCCTGAGACCTTGGCGCAGATGAAAGCTATTGCCAAAGAACGTGCTGTCCGCATGGTTGCAGCACAACAACAGTCATATCCCCAGCAGGAACCAAAAGTTGTTTATGTGCGGCGTAACCTAACCGTTGCCGAACTCCTGTTAATCATCTTGCTTTCTTGCGGTATTGTAACAGGAATTCAATACACTTGGAACTTTGCAACAAATATTTTGCCTCGAATTGAAATTAAGATGAAGTGAATTGGCGGTCCTATAATAAAACGTAGGACTGCACGGTTAAAATAGGTGGCTACCAATAGAAGGATTTCTGAATTTCCAGAGATAGCAGGTACGACTATTGATGAGCCGGATCTGCTTACCTTGGTTCACGTCTTTGAGGTGGACCCAGTCCTTCGTAATAAAAAAATTACTTTTTCTGGTTTTAAAGATTACTTAAACCAGTACTATATCCAAGGTTCAGGCAACCTTTTTAATGGTGACCTGGTAATTGGTGAAAACTTAATCGTTAGCGGTACCACCACTCTTGTTGGGGCTACTACTGCCAACCAGTTAACCGTGTCTGGTCTAGGCACCTTTAGTGGTGTTTTTGTTCAAAACAATTTAGAAGCTGTTGGCACGATTAGCGGAATAACGGTCACAGGTAATAATGGCCAATTTGGTAACCTTACTGCTGTTTCTGGTACTTTTGTTAATCGAATAAGTGGAGCAACAATAACAGGCAATAATTTACAAGCTACAAACATTACAGGAACAAACGGCGTATTTTCTTCTTTTACTGGCACTGTAATTCAAGGAAATAGTATTACTGGTGTATCCGGTGCATTTACATCTCAGCTTTCAGGCAGTTTAATTACAGGAGACACTGGGCAGTTTTCTAACATTACAGGAGTTTCCGGGACCTTCACCTCAAACCTTTCAGGTGAAACCGTTACGGGAACAAATGCCAATTTCACCACTGGTACATTTGGCACTATTGTTGCAGGCAGCCATGCGGTCACAGGAAATTTACTTGTATCTGGTGATTTATCTGTAGAGGGGTCTGGCTACTTTAGTTCAGGTGTTCAAATCACTGGCACCTTATCTGGCAGTACAGTAACTGGTGCTACGGCACAGTTCACCCAAATCACTGGTCAATCTGGTGTATTTACCAACCAAGTCTCCGGAGCAACCGTCACGGGCAATACAGTACAAGGTTTTGCAATTACAGGTAATGTCGGCGTATACACTTCAAGTGTTTCTGGTACAGTTGTTACAGGAAATACAGGTCAATTCACAACACTTACTGGTGGAACTGCAGGTTTTACGACAATAACAGGAACAACTGTTACGGGAGTTACTGCAAATTTTGTTACTGTTTCTGGTACAACAGTCACCGGAGAAACAGCTAACTTTACAGATATAACAGGTAGTACACTCGCAATTACCACACCATCAGGCGCTTCTCCTGCAATTGTTTGTTCTGGTGTTGTATCGGGTGGAACTGGAGGCTTCATTGTTCAAGGACCTTTGGTAATCTTACCGTGATAAATAAAGTAAAATAAGAAGAAAAGGATTAAAAACATGGCCTACGGTGAATTAAAAGTTGATTCAATTACTTTTACTAATGGTGGCACTGATACCACTGTTTCGGTTTCTGGTTTAGTTCAAAATCCAACTTTTAGTGGCGACATTACCGTTACCGGTACAATTTCTGGTGATGTTATTTTAGGTGGAACCACGGTATCAGGCGCGACTGTTACTGGCACCGCAGGCGAATTTGGTACAGTTACAGGCAATACAGCAGGATTTACCACAGTTACAGGCACTACTGTCACTGGTTCGACAGCTAATTTTGTATCTGGCACATTTGCAACTCAAGTTTCTGGCGCAACTGTTACAGGAAACCTGGCGCAATTTACAACAATTACAGGTGGAACTGCAGGATTTACTACTGTAACTGGCACTACTGTCACTGGTTCTGCCGGCCAATTTGGCACAGTCACTGGTAACACTGCAGGTTTTACTACCATCACTGGAACTACAGTTACTGGTACAACCGCAAGCTTTACCTCGGGCGTATTTACCAATATAAGTGGCGGAACTCATACAATTACCTCAGGTGTTTTTGATGATGGTACTGCTGCTGCTCCATCAATCACATTCACTGGTGACCTTGACACGGGCATCTATAGCCCTGGTGCAAATCAAGTAGCCATCTCGACTAATGGCACTGGGCGGTTGTTTGTTGATGCGAGTGGGAATGTTGGTGTTGGAGGCACCCCCAACGCGCAACTGAATCTGATCGCTGGTGTGCCTACTCTGCGGTGGACGGATTCTGATACAAATGGGTACAGCCAGATCCTGCAAAGCGACACTAGTCTCTACATTGACGCAGATAGAGGAGCCACTGGGACTGGTGCGCTGATCTTTAGAACTAATGGCACCAATGAACGCGCCCGCATCACATCGGATGGGAAATTTGGCTTGGGGACTAGTAGCCCTGACGTTCCTGTTGATATTTCCTCAGCCGCAAATGGGCTGCCCGCAACAACTGGCACGACTCAAACACATGGCAGCCTGCGAATCGGCAGTTCAGCTACAACCGGCTGCATTGATATGGGGCCAAATTCTTCTAAGCCTTGGATTCAAGCAACCGACAGAACTGATCTAAGCCAAACCTACAATTTGCTTCTTAACCCAAACGGCGGCAACGTAGGCTTGGGGACTAGTAGTGTTAGCAATCCCTTCACCCTTGTAGCAACAACTGGATTAACAAATGATTCTGATTTACCAAGCGCAAGTGCACTAATTAAAGATTCTGCTAGCGGTAGACGGCTTGGCGCCGGTACGTCTTCAACTGGTAACTGGATTCAATCTTCGTATCCAGGCGTTAGTGGTGTTGCTTACAACCTGCTTCTAAATCCTCTAGGAGGCAACGTAGGGATTGGCACTACTGCGCCCGGAACTGAGGTTCACGTTGCAGCATCGTCGGGTTTCGCAGAACTGCGATTGGCAGGTGCGTCTGGCAGTGGTGGCACGCTTGAGTTTTATAATTCAACAACTCAGTTAGGCGACATCTTCATTGATGCGTCTAATAACATGATCTTTAGAAATGCCAGCGAGGCATTTCGTGTAGATAGTTCACGTCGCCTTTTAGTTGGCACGTCTAGTAGCACTACTGTTAATACAGCAGATTCTGCATTCCAAATAGCCGGAGATGACTTTTCAACATCAACTATATTAATTCGGCGTAGTCAAAACACAACTGCGGGAC
>Ga0208794_1000451_pt1 | contig 27037 bp, 49 predicted proteins | sample 32_taG_FD_184106 | JGI IMG/M metagenome (GOLD analysis project Ga0208794, IMG submission 184106) | Marine viral communities from the Gulf of Mexico - 32_GoM_OMZ_CsCl metaG (SPAdes) (version 2) | ecosystem: Environmental > Aquatic > Marine > Oceanic | place: Atlantic Ocean: Gulf of Mexico... | reverse complement strand
TTCCATAGAATAATTACTTTTGTAAGTACCATCTTTCTTTTTTGTCCATTTATGTTTTGGAGGATTCTTTCTTATCTTCTTCATTTTAATCTCGACCTCTGGCACTTGCAGTCATTAGGACTTTGATTACAATTATGATAATACCCATTGTCGGCATTAACGGAACTAGATACTGAACTGTATCCTCGTTCTGTTCATAGATAGCTTGCCATCCAGCATTAATTGTAAAGTTGTTATCATCCATCATGGTAAAGAATGAACCAAAGATCATAGGCATTAAGGTAAAGGCAATACCATAAGTAATTACAAAGAGAATAAGCGATAGACCGAGATAGACTAAACTACTCATATAGGATTTCTTGAATCGTGAGCATAAAAAGTTTTTACACCCCTAGATTAGTATCTAGGGAGTGTTTTTGGTTTTTTACCTTTTGGAGTAATGGACTTTTTAGGTTTTCTTTTTTTGATATTCTTAACCTTAGCCCTCTTTGTCAATGGTCTTACATTTGGCATGATGATTAAACGATTGTGTTATTGATTATAAACATTGAACAAAAAGAAAAAGGATGTAGCTATCCTAAGATAACATACGAACTACTGCCAATACTACTACTGCAGCCAAAACTATTAGAGTTATAATCAATAGATTATATCCAGCTTGACTTTGAGTATTGTTTTGTTCACACTGTAAAGCCCATCCGGTTTGAAGTCCGTCAAGTTCTGCTGTAGCTGTTGCTCCAGTTACCTCTCCAACACCACCGGTAAATCCGACAGTTGGAGTAGATGAGTAATCTGAACCGGCTGCAGTTATTGTAACTCCAGTTACTTCAAATCCTCCAGCAATAGCTCCAGTTTGAACCGTAGCAGTTGTACCAGCTCCATCTCCAGTGAATGTTACTCCAGTTGGAGCTGAAGTTGTATAGTTACCACCGGCTGTTACTGTAACAGATGCGACACCTTGATCAGCATCATATCCAGTTATAGTAGTACAGTCAGTTGAAGCCCCACCGAGAACTAATGTGCCTATGCCTAAGATTATTGCTACTGCAATAAAACTTCCTACATAGCCCATCAAACTATTTTCCATTAACTGTCAGAGTGGTATGTTGGTTTTATGTGTTGAACATAGAAAGTATAGAGAGGAGGCCTCGTACTCCTCCTCTCTAATGACTCTAGGGTATTGTGTGTCGAAAACTCGTACAATAAGAAACTATATGACCTGAGATAAAAAGACTTTGAAAAAAGAAAAGGTTTGTGTCGTATGTCTCTAGGAGAGCATACGGACAACGGTCAATACAACTACTGCTGCCAACACAATTAATGTGATGATTAACAGATTGTATCCAGCTTGTGATTGGGTATTGTTGGTTTCACACTGTAAAGCCCATCCGGTTTGTGTTGCACCTGCTGTAGCGTTGTAACCAGTGATGGTTGTACAGTCAGTTGCAGCTCCACCGAGAATGAGTGTACCAATGCCGAGCATAATTGCGACAGCAATAAAAGCTCCAACATATCCCATTAAGGAGTTATCCATTAAGAGACTCCATTACGATTTAGTATTTATCCATTGAACATAGTTCAAACTTTTTATTATCCCTGATTTTTGAGATGCTCTATTGGGGCTGAAAAACGATTATTCTCCTGACATTCATCTAGGAACTGATGAACCTGATTGTGTTGATCCTCAGTTAGTTCATTGTGTTTAGGGAATTGATCAGGCACATCTACATTCATCACATAATCTACCAAAGTATCACAACTCCAGTTATTATAAAATGGCTGATTGTCTTGCCAGTAGAACAAACCCCCAAAAACTAGAATGACTCCTAGAACTACTGTAATGACTCCAGAGTAATTCCACTTGTACCAACGCTTGAAAATATTGTATTGTCCTCTCAATATTCTTTCGTTCTGACTATGTAGATTACCCATATAATACCTGCGATACCGACACCGGCTGTTACTATGGCAAAACTCAAGAACTCCTCAGGGAATACAAAGTAACTGAATGGTAACATTACTATTCCTATTGCAATAGGATAAACGATTGTTTGGTATTTGAGATAGGTCATAATGATTAAGACTGTAACTACCATAAGGGTAAAGTTGCCACCTGATACCCATTCAAATCCTACTAGAGTAGCTGAGATATAATCATCTTGGAATCCACAATTTTCCCACATCTCAACACCGGCTGTATAATTTAGAAAGCATGGAGTAGGAGTTGTTACTGTTACATTTGTTTGAGCAAAAGAATCCGGAATGAAACCCAAACTGGATACACCCATAATCGTCATTATGGCTAGAGCCAGTGGCAGTTTCATTGGTTACTTTGAAAAATGGAGACTAATTAAGTTTATACAAATAGATTGTAGCAAATTGTTCTTCATGGCTTGATACTTGATAAACAAGTTCAGCTCCCATATCATTTAGAGTATCAATCTTGGATTGATCCCTGACAAAATTATCATCAAAAGGCATCATAAAAGTATAGAGAGAATTAGTCATAGTAATATTATCAGGATTTCTATTACCTATTTTTGCTATCCATTCAAGCTTACCATAATCCCCTCCAATACCAAGTTCAATTTTATCCCCATGATCTATTCCCCTGACAAATACAATCACATAATCTACTCCAAGTTCCTTTAATCCATCTATTCCACTTTGAGGTTCATCTGTAAGCATATTGGCATAATTTTCCATAGGTATTTTAGCAGAGTTATCCATGTAGGTAGCCCTCTCTCCTACTGTTTGAATCCAATAACCATAGTCCCACCATGCCATTATCTTAGAATCCTCAGGAGTATTGTTCTTAACCCATTCCAAAGCTTCAACCCATATTCCATTATCCATGTTGATAATCTGTGGCCTACTGCTTACATCCTCAGCTAGTTCATATAAAACAAAGAGGCCTAAGACAACTCCTCCAAGAACCATTATGCCAAGTATTCTAGTATTCTTTTTGACCAGTAATACCTCATAGATTTTCCATAGAGTAATTGCAGATAAAATAACCAAAGCAAGTGAACTGAATAACTCAAGCCTCATCATATTCATACCAATGAAGATTGAAGTGCCAGCTAGTATCAAAATAAACCAGTTCATTCTATACCATATCGCTACAAGTATTCCGACAATACCTAAGAACAATAGGACTCCATTGACAAATACAAAGTGCATTAGATTGTTTTGTTGGTGCTCCATTACTGAGTTATGTAAATCAACATCACTTCCTAGAGGATTTAATGCTGATAGGTATCTTGAATTTGTCAGTTCAACCTCTCCAGATACTACCAATACTGTACCGGCTACAACAAGTCCAATTATGAATATGTAAGCTATCTTCTTTGACTTTGATTTAATCATCAAAAAGATTACTGCAACAACCAAGGCCGGAGCTATAAAGTCATTGGCAAGTGCATAGGCTCTAGGGAATAGAAAAGTTGTAAAGTAAAAACTTCCGATAAAGGATGCTAGACCAAACTGGAGTTTGTTAGAGTTCTCCTTTATGACAAATAACCAAAGGAATAGAGGCACAAAGAAGAATATTACTCCACCCCAAGAGGATACTGCTGTACCAAAAACAATACCTCCGATTATTAGTTTTGGTAAGGAACTTCTTTGGATACCACTAATAACTAACCAAAGAGCAAATAGTCCTAAGAACATTCCAAGTGGTTCTGACTTGAACCATCCGACACTAGCCCTTGAGATAATTGTTGGAGTCATGGCAAATAAGAATCCGGCAATCAATCCAATTTCATATCTATGGGTTATTGTTCTAGTAAGTAGGAATACCGGTACGACTGTTAATGATCCAAGTATTGCTGGTAGAATTATTGTATAGTCTTTAAATGAAATATAATCCTCAAAAGGTATGTATGTTATTGCAGTAAAATAATGCAACGTTGTTTGGCTGGTTTCTGTAACATCTCGCCCTCCAATCTCAGCCCAGCTTAATTCATCAATCCATTTCTGATAGGATTTATGACCATTCTCATAGAGGTAAAGTGATGCCCTGTAATTATAGAACGGATCAAACTCATCAAGTTCCATTCCATGTTCTAGCATATTGGTTCTAATCTCTAAGGCAAAAATAACTGAGAGTGCTAGGACTGTAATGATTACAAGCTTCAATATCTTACCACTTGTTCACGTTCACGCATTTGTCTATTTCTTAAAGCACTCTTTGGTTTGTATTTTAAAACACTAACGCAACATGGACACCTGACTGATTCAGTTACTATGGCATATTGACAACTGGTACAATACTTGTTTCCTTTGATATGCCACATACCTTTTAGTCCTAGTCTAATGTTTGAACCGATTTGTCCTAACCAAGAATGATCCTTGCATAATCCTTTACATTCACGATAGGCCATGTTATTCTCCTTTTCTTTTTTCCAACTGTTTTAAGATATTATCTTGTTTATCTAAAATCATAAATCCTATAATTCCAATAAACATTATAACAACATAGCCGATTCTTTCTTCATCTGAATAAATTGATTTGTTGTTGATCAAGTCTATTGTTATTGCTACTGCAAATAGAAGTTCGATAGCAAGTATGAATATTATTGGCCAAAATTTAATGAATTTTTCTAATTTCATATCAACACTCCAAATCATCAACCATATCTTGAACAAAGGTAGATAGTTTATTGTAATCAACTATTCCATTATTCACATCTTCCTTTAACTTACATGGTTCTGGATAGGATGCCATTATTCCATCATCAGAATAATCAATAGCTCCACCGGCTGTAGCTCCCCCTCTTTGTATTCCTTGAGTTGGACTAGGTATTCCTTTGAATCCCTCTTGTATAGTTCCGAGATTATCAGTAAATTCCATTACTCCATCAAAGTATCCCTCATTGGCCATGAAAGCTACTGCAAATACACCCATACCAATTATCAAACCGATTACTGCTATCTTCATAAATGAACCAGTAGGTTTCTCAGGACTGTTAGTTAGTTTTCTTAACTCTCCATTTACCCTATGATAGTTGAGCAGTAATCCACCGAGATAGGATGGACTTGTAGCGATAAGGTCTTTTTGAATAAAATCTGTAATCTTTCTAACTGGAGTAACAACTTGTTTAACGTCAAGTTCATCTAGGTATTGTTTCATTTGCTGAACTTGTTTTGGGAACTCTCCCTCCTTTGATCTGAATATTCTAATTAAATCATCAATATCATGTACATCCCATTTGACCTTTAACATCTCAGTAACCTCATGGCCATCCTCATCAACTGTAGTTATTTTCTTATCCTCATCATTTAGAGAGTCAAGATAATCATTGGCCTCTACCTCAGTATCAAAGGATTGATTTCCCACTAGGAACTTACCAAAGGTTTCTTTTTCCCTCCTACCCAATACTCTTAGAACGTCATGTAACATACGATCTACTGGATGGAGAGCATTTTTCTTTAGCACAATTTCTAATGCTTTAGTCTCAGGTTTGATACTGGAATAATGTGAGGTATCAAACTGTACTACTCTAAATGATTTGGTAGCAGTTTTTCTATGTGTGAGTATTCTAGCTCCTTTCATAGTAAAAGCAAATAACTGTCCGTTTAACTCTGCTACAAAATAATCTCCAATCATGTTTTTAATTGGGACATAGTGAACCTGATCATTTGCATCAGATATTTCTGCAGTAGTATATTTAGCAGAAAGCAAGTCTCTACCGTTTAGAATAGCCATGTCCTCAATAGCATCAAGAAAACTATTCTTATAAAGATTATTCTAGGGAGGGGTAAGAGAGGACATTGAAACCCTCCCTAGATACTAAGTTCAGGCGTGATCCCTTAGCGATTTGATTACGTCTAGTTATGATAAAAATCTTGAACTAATACTCTTTACCGACTGGTCGCCCATTCTTGTTGTAGCGTTGCTTTCTACCTGAGAGGTAAGACTGTCTAATTGTACTACCATCTTTTAGTTGATAAATTTCTCTTGAAGAATTTTTAGAAAAAGATGAGGTTTCTCTATTTGGTCGCCTCTTATGTTTGAATAATTTTTTGTAGGTCAATATTTATCCTGAGCTTTCTCCCAAACTGATTTTCCTTTTTTGGGTTTTACTGCTTTAGACAAAGCCCCTTTACCAGTAACTTTCATGTTCTACCAGCTCGTCTAGTAATTGAAGTTCCGGAGGCTTGAGATCGTCTAAGATGCTTAGGCATTTTACCTGTACTCTTTACGTCAATATCATCATAACTCATAGTTTTAGTTTCTTTCTTTTCTTTTTTAAAGTTTTAGCACTCTGTTCTATTACGCCTAAGGTAAGAGCATATCCGATAAACATTATAGATTCCTTGCCTTTTTCTTTTTCTTCTTTTTCTTCTTAGCAGTATCAACTATGAAAATATCTGAGAATCCTTTTTGATGCCATTTTGGGATTTTCATTGATTAAAAAAAATAATTAGTGCCTAATAAGATTTTGACACTAATGAAATTTTGATATATCACTAGGTTGATGTTTCTTTTTACCTAGTTTAGATTTAGGATCTATTTTTCTAGCTCCACCACTTACCATGCCTAATCTGTAATTATTGGTTATTTATTATTTTAACACTTTTCCATAAATCAATATGACTGTACAGGAATAACTTTTGTTTCTGTTCATCCTTATACTTTCTTTTCCAAACAGTAAAGGATACTCCTGTAGCATCAGGATCAGCTCGATACAATTCTCCGAGCATCTTATCCTCTTGGTATCGACTAATCTTTACGACTATTCGTATTTTCTTCAAGAGTAGTATTTTTAAATCAGTCCTATCTTAAAAAATATGTGATTCCAGAGGGACAGCCAAAGAACCAAGATCTTATTGATGCAGTAATTACAGCCTCACAAAAGACAACTGAAATTACTCAGAAAGACGGAACTATAACAAAAGAACAACTGCTTGATGATGATACTATCTGGACTAAATTATTATCTGTAAATGGCAATACATTAGGCCAATGTATTTTTGAGTTAAAAGAATTTGAAAGAACTGGTAATGATGCTCCAAGAAATATGACCAGTGAAAGAGCAGAGGATCTTCAACATGATATTGCTGAGGTAGGTCAAAGTTTTAGAAGAAGTTTAGATGCAAAATCAGCTGAGACTATGGGAGTAGTAAAAGGTAATTCCCAAACTAACCTACTTGGTATGATTGGTAGAAACAAACAAGAAAGAATTGTCAATTTCAAAGGAGAGGCAAAGAGATCATTTATAGATTCATTACTCAATAAAGAATCTGATAGGACTGCTGAGGATGAATGAGTCTAAAACGTAATTATCTTTTATCACTTTTGGGATTTGTCATGTCAGGATTTGGGGCTGGTATGATAAGTGTTCATTATATTATTGGTAACAGTTCCCCAATCAATAGTATCAATGCTTTAGGATTAATTATTGCAGTAGTTGGTATGGGAATTACAATAGTAACACTTTCTAAACTTAAAGGTAAATGGGATTTTGAGGTTATAGAAGAATGAACTGGGATAGCGAAAAACCAAAAAAGTCTAGTTACTTTAATCTAAATGATAATCTCTTAATGTCAAGAAAAAGATTCTTGCTTACTAATGGGGTTTGGTTCACTATTGGTTTTCTTTGTTACTATATTTTTGTAGCCTAATAGACCGATAACAAAAGTCATTCCACCTAACATCAAACCCTGTACTAATGCTACATCAATAGGCTCTAGGCACATAATATTTGTTATACTTTCTAGGATTAAAATATTTCTCAATGATAAATGCTCTAACGTGGTTGTTTAGTTTTTCTTCCATTCTATTCTCGCCTCCCATAACTTTTTTAGATTTTTTAAAGTAGGAGGATCACTAGGTTTTACCTCCCTTTTTGGTTTGTATTTGTCGTGAAAACAATCTGTACAAATACCGGCTGTAAAATGATATTTGTTGAATAGACATTTTTTACAAATCATGTTTTATCATCTTTCATACTTGGTAAAATATTCTTTGGATCTCTATGAAGTTTGGTATGTTTTACCGTTAAGCCTAAGGCCTCAGCCAAATCAAATATGTTAAACTGTTTTGTCTCTAAGGCCTTATCTAAGAATCTTCTAGCTTGGATTGATGCTTTTGAATAAGTATTCATTCCAGCTTCTTTGAGAGCTTGTTTGATAGCATTTTTGTATAACTGAGGATAAACCGATTCATATTCTTCTAGGAACTGCTTAACATCTAACTGAGATTCTTGACCTTTTGCAGTAGAACAAATAGAGCATACTGGTTGCATCCATTCCCTAGTAGGACTGATAATCATTCTAAGGCTGTTATTATTCCAAAATAATACAGGAATGAATGGGTTTCTCCATTTGTAAAAGAATTTCTTACCGTTTTTCATTCTAGCTGGAGACATGAATAGTTTTTTGGTTACTCCATTTTGTCTATTCTTAGCAAAGAATTTGACCAATCCCATTTGTTTCGTTCCCATAATTCCCTCAAAGTTATCCTCCTCCTCTGAACCTACTGTAGTAAAGAATCTAAAATCAGCTTGTCTTAGGTATTTGTCTAGGCCTTTTGAATAGTGATAATTGTAAATTAGAATAACCTTAACATCCTCTCCTCCCTCCAAGTGTCGAATCTTTGTAACTGCTTCTTTTACTTTGGATATGGCTTTCTTGTTATGTTTTGCATCTAAGAAAGATACATCATCAAATCTTAGAATCCAGTTTGTATTCCCTGTAAGAGTCTTTAGAGTTTCTTCAAAGTTCATCAAGTCCTCCTCATAAAATATCTTAACAGCCCATCCAAGCTTGGAGTTTGAGTGTATGGCATGGGCTATGGATTCAGCCATAGTAGTTTTTCCAGAGTGCATATCTCCAACAATACCTATTCTAGTTACGTCAATTTCTTCAGCCCAATTAACTACCTCCTTACAGGCTGCCAAAAATGATTCCTGTCTAACAAAGGCTACAGGATCTTTTGCTCCCTTGCCTTTCCATTTGGAAATAGTTGGTAGGAACTTGTCTTTCTTTGTTGTTGAGACTTGTTCTCTTACTCTTTCTCTCTGTACAACTACCATCCAAAATCCCTCAGTTTCATTGATTCTTTACATCCAATACAACGAATTTTCAAAATATTATTAATTCTGTAATAACTTACAAAAAATGTTTCATAGTTTTCATCAATTATATTATTTCCACATTTATCACAATTCATTCTGATTCTTCTCCTCCATCAATCTCCTCATCCCAAGCTTCAAACTCCTTAGCGTTTTCCTTATAGTCCTCTCTAAATTGTGTTGATTTTTCTTCAAGTTCTGCTATGAAATTCCATGCCCATTGAGTTACTTTTCTGTCGTATTGGTGTCGATCTTGTAATCCATCTTTACGTCTAGGATACTTTGGGACAACTCCCAAAAAATAAGGTTCTTTGATGGCATCCTCTACAATTTCTGTATCTGATAGTCTATTGGTATAATTACATTTTATACAGTCCCATGTCTTTTCTTTTTCATGTCCTGATAAGATACTATCAACTAGGGGTAATACGGTATCCATAATTTTAATTTCGTTATAATCACAATACTCCTTGCAGTTATTACATTTGGCCTCAGTAGTTATCTTTGTCAGTTCTTCAAACTCCTGATCAGATACTACCACTCTGTACACATATTTACCATCATCATTCTTATTTCTAGGAAGTAAAGCGTTCCAACTTGAGAGACTGCCAAATATCTTATCATAATCCATACTACGAAGTCCCTCAATTACTGAATTTCTATGCTTGATAAATGCTGTATTAACATCAGGAAGTCTCGACTGCACAAAAATATCATCTCAAAAAACTCTATTAAAGATTCCTGTACACGCCTGTACACGATTCACGCACTACCTTCGGAACTGCAAATTATTCATCATTTTTTCTAACTTTTGAGAATGATACCCCTATTTCCACTCCAGTCATGGCCATTTCCACTCCAGTCATAAAACCCCATGACCTCAATTTCCACTCCAGTCACAAACCCTTAACCTCTATTTCCAGTCCAGTCAAGCGTTTCATTGGATGTTTTGTCCAATTAATAAAGGGGTGTCAAAACAACCACCATTTCCACTCCAGTCATAAATCATAGTAAAATCAAGATACCACCATTTCCAGTCCAGTCATAAACTCTTAACCTCCATTTCCAGTCCAGTAAGGAGACTTTAACAAATTCTTAATTTTTTTCTTTGATACTATGAACTTTTGAAAAAATTTTTTTTGAATCAACTTTGAAAAAAATCTCAGGAAAAATAAACAAAGTAAAAGCGTTTTAGAAATTCCTAAAAACTGTTAGATATTCAAAAACGATAATTAGTGATAATAGGAAAAATAAACGCTTGAAAACTTGTTGACTAATATATAATAGCACAATAATAAACTATAAGACAATAATTTTTTTTATTTTCTGAAATTCAATATTTACTTAATTTTATTCGTATTAAAGATAATGAATAAAATCTATAATAGATATTTTAGAAAACCTCCTAGAATATCGTGATAATATCCCCCCCATTTTGACAATAAAGGATAAAGGAAAAATTAGAGACTTTAGAAAATTTTTTTGATCTGTTAATTTGGCCAAATTCCCCCCCATATTTTGATAAGATTATCAAGTATCAAAAACTGATTAAAACACTAAAAACCATTATTTCCACTCCAGTCATAAATGCCAAATTTTCACGCCTACAAAAAACCTCTATTTCCACTCCAGTCAGGAACTTTTGACATTGAAAAAACCCTTAGGCGTGAAAAAATGATAAACAGATTTTCAAAAATGCTGTTTTATGACTGGATAAGAAATAGGGGTTTTAAATAGTCAATATCTAAGTTTTAATACTATCATATACTATCTAAATCATGTCAAAAAACATAACACAAAATCAAGGTTTTTCAAACTCTTGGAATTTTTCAATGAGTCAAGAGTTTAAGACCTTAATGAAAACTGTTAAACCAGTTTCAGAAAAACCAGTATCTTTAGGCGTATTTTTACCAATGTCTAACAATAAAGGATTAATTTTAGTTGCTAGAAATTCAGCTAAAACCGGATATTCTAAAAAAGAATATTTCAACGGAATTAAAGAAATTCCAAAAAAGGAGGCCGGTAAAAATTGATAACCGGATCTCAATATTTAGAAATTCTAAGTAAAACTAGAACAAACCAAGCCAATTATCAAAAAATAGGTAATTGTGAGATTTTATCACACGATAACCTAGAAGCTACTTTTGATCAAATGCAAAACGCATTATCAAAAAATAACCCTGATAAACCAAAGGAATTTTTCAAAGGTTCATCATGCCCAGTCTTTAAAGTTTGTACATCCAAAGGAATTTGGATTAAGACAAATACAGGCTATAAAATAAATGCTAAATTATCTAAAAGTCAGATAATACAAGCTAGAAAAATATGTGAGGAGCTTTAAAAAATTGGATTCTTTAACAGTTATCCGTAATTTTGAGTCAGGACTTAAAGGATCTGGAGGCAATTATTTTACGGATGGAAATAGTTTATTCCTATTTGGAAATATGATCGCAGAGCATAGAGAAAATGGTATCTATTTTACCTTAGCCGGATGGAATAGCCAAACAACAAAAAAAGCACTAAATCGTTTAAGTGGTGTTTGTGTACATACCAAAAAGGGTATTCTGTACAATAACGATCAGGAAATAAACCCTAACGACTGGTATCCAGTCGGAACTTCCGTCATTTTGGAGGAGGCTATTTAAAAATGTCTTACTTTGAATCGGCCTGTACAGAGTCAGAATATTTGGATCGACTGTTTAAAGTGATTAACGGTTTTTCAGATGGAGCAATTATAGGTAAATATATGACCTGTACAGAGTGCGATGAAATTATTATTAATCTACACCATGCTAAATATCATAACATATTGAAGCATGGAGCTGACTGGAAAAAAGAAAAACAAAATTAGAGTTATGAAATATAATAACAAAAACCAAATAATTACTGACTTGACGGACATTTTTAAAAAATCCGTTGAATCTGTAAAATCTGAGGAGGCCTATTAATTGGAAAAATCAGAACTAAAAGAATTTTCTAAGGATGATCAAAAATTGATTAAAGAATTTTTGGTGGATGAATCCTTAGGACTGGATGAAATTGAGATAACAGAGTCAGAATTTTATGATACTGATGCGTTATTTATTGAGACATCAAACGCTGAATATTATCTAGTCAGGGACTCTGATATATTTGAGGATAATGTTAGAGACTTTTTACTGGATGATGCTTCAGAGTATCCTTATTTCTATACTGAGGGAATAAAGGCCGGAAATATTGATCCTGTACAAACTTGCTTCAAAGACTGGATTGATGATATAATTCGTTATGATGGATTAGGGCAAATTTGTTCTAGTTATGACGGTTCAGAGAATGAGCTATCAGGTAAGGCCATTTACTTTAGGACTAATTAAAAGAAGCAATTAAGGAGACTAGAAAATTGACACATGAAGAATTAAAACAATTTACAAAGCCGATAATTAAAACGATTAACGAGAAAATTAAGGAGTCAATGATCGCAAAATTTGATGCTGACAATACGGACACGCCAAACGAAAGATCGGACATGATAAGTTCAATCCATCAAGAAATTATTAACGAACTTGAAGACGTTAAACAGATAATTTCTAATGAATTAAGAAAATCCCAACTTGAAGAATGGCGTGAAAATCTCGAAAAAAATACGAGTTTAAAAAATTGATTTATCCAAACATAGATCAAAAAATGTATCCTGATTTTTTGGAGACTGTACAGGAATTAAACATGAATGACTTGATCAGTTTATTAAAAGACTGGGTAGATTCATTCCTGTATGATGATCTAAAAGATGCTACTGGATATATTGAAGTCTTGACTAATGAAATACGAATCCGTACTGATTTAGTTCCGTATGAAATTTGTTGTGAATGTGGACTAGATATTCCATTGGATAGATTAAAAGATCATCCTGTACTCTGTACACAAAAGGAGGCCTAAAACTTGACTGAATACAGATACAAAAATCAAGTATTAAGAATAGTGCCGGATGAAGTTGATCAAAGTCCTAGAGAATGGGACAATTTAGGGACTATGATCTGTACACATAGAAGATATAATTTAGGAGATATACAGAAAGATCCGGTTGAACATCTTACGGAACTAGGATTAACTGCAAAAGACATAGTATATTTGCCCTTATACCTATATGATCATTCAGGTTTAACCATGAGTACAAGAGACTTTAAAGCATCTGGATTACAAGGATTCGACTCTGGATTAGTAGGTATAATCTATGTCTCAAAGGAGAAAATTAAATCTGAATGGAATGTAAAAAGGATCTCTAAAAAATTACTGAACAAAGTGTACAGGATTTTAAACTCTGAAATTGAAGTATATGATGATTATTTGACCGGAAACGTTTGGGGTTTTACATTGACTGAGGAGATACAAACAGAAAACCAATTAATAGAAAATCTAATTGACTCTTGTTATGGTTTTTACGGTTCTGATCCTGAAACTAATGGAATTAAAGACCACGTTGAAAACTTTGAGAAATTTGAGGAGATTTAAAATTGACTTGGAATAATCAAAAAATTGGAGAGACTTATTCTGAATTGAATCTAGTGTTAAGGGATCTCAGAATTGAGGATCGTTCAATAAGTCCTAAAGAAGCAATACATAATTTAGGTCAAGCCTTAGTTGTTGTTGCATCATTAATAGATCGCTTAGATGAATCTGTACAGATGGACATAATGAAGCATTATTCAAAGTATCACAAGTTAATGGAAAACGTTTGATCGAATAACTTAATACTATGATATACTATCTAAGAATATGAAAAAATACACACACGAATCAATAGATTCAGGGATGGCCAAAATTTCTAAACTAAAAGCCATGTTTGAACAACAAAAAGAAAACGTAGGAAAACTTGAACGATCTCTTTTGAGGAGAAAATACGCCCTATACACGCCTCAGGAGTTCCGTAAAACTTTGCAGTTAGAACTAGCAAAAATTAGGACTGGTTCAATCTCTGTACAGAGTGCTAAGGGACAACATGAGAGAAATTTATCCTATATCTATGGGATTAATGGGGACTATGGGGACTATGCTCACTTGTTAGACTCTGTAAAATCCATTCAAGTAAAAGACCGATCTCATTTTATCAAAACTGGAGAAATAGATCCATGAATATATCTGACATGAGTGATGAATTTCACGATTGGTTATCTGAGTGTCCTGTACAGTGGTTCAGAGTATCGAATGAAAACAAAGTAGCTACATACACTTTCTATGAGGAGGATGAATAATTGACCGATAAAATAATTCAAGAGTCAGAGATAGATGAACCTGAATATTCAAAATGTGGTTTATGTGAGTTTGAGCTCATACCTACAATAGATCAAGCAATTAAAATCATTGAATATTCAAACATAGATGTTGAAGAAGTAAAAGATGATGTTTATCGACTTTCCGATCCTGACGGAGACTGGAAAAATGATTATATCTATGACTCTAATCAAGTTATAGACTATGCTATGGAACAAGATGAACAGATCGTAAATGAAATAATTACAGGAGAGCAAAATGATTGATAAAATAATTCAAGAGTCTTTACACTCTTATCAGTATGGAGCTTTATCTCCTAATGAGCTTGAGGCCATTATGAAAATAGTTGATCATGCTAAAAGAGACTTGGATAAAAATAATGGAAATAGAAGTAAAGTCTCAAAAGACTCTGAGGTTCATGTCTTAATCTCCTTTGAGGATGTACAGGTATGAGTAAAGAATTAGTCGGTTATTGTGGCGTGGATGCTGGTCTTATTTGGCTAGGAGATCCATGCTACATAAAGAATCATCCGGAACTGAATGACGAATCTAAATGGCAAGAATTTTGTGAGTCATTAAGGGACATGAATTTACCACAAGAAGCTTATAGTGGAGTCCTAACCAGTACAGGATGGGGGGATGGAGAATATCCAGTTTATGCCACAAAAACTAAAGATGGAGACATTAAGAAAATAGAAATTGTTTTCATTACAGATGAAGATGAAAAAGAATGGTATGATGATGAAGATGAAAATGACGACTATGATCCTGAGGATATTATAGGAAATTTCCAAAATGTCTAAATTATCAGATAGAATATCCGGATTAAAACGATCCTCAGGTATTAGGGGACTTGGAACAGGATTTAGGAAAAATGTTATGATGAATATCTTAACTAAGGAATTTCCAAACATTGATCCTGATCTAATCTATGCCAAAATATTAGCCGGAAAAAATGACTGAAGATATAGACATAATGCAAAACGAACTATTTGAGATAGTCGGTCAAGCTACTTTGTATCTGAACCGTAATGGCATGAGGTTTGATGCTGTACACGAACTAATCCTTAGAACAGTTGAGGATTCATTCTTACAGATGAAAACAGTATTAGAAAAGGAGAGAGAAAATTGAAGCCTCAAACATGGAAAATGATAAAAGATCAACTTGAAGAAAATCTCAGAAATATGGATACTTGTGATGAGGAGGGGACTTATCAAGAAATGAATATGGAGAATGAGACTATGGGGTGGATCTGTAAATCAGAGGGAAAACTCAAAGAGTTTAACCAATGGTATGAAAAAATCTGTATTAGTATCGAATACGAGGAACTGGGAGAACACTTTGACTAAAAAAGAATCTTATGAATGTGATTCATGTGGATCAATAGACTCTGAATATCCATTCCAAAATATTTCTCAATGTGGAATTTGTGGTAAAGACTTTTGTGTTTATTGTTCTGAAGAACACGCAAAAGATGAAACTGGATTAGTATGGAATGAATGAAAAAATCCAAAGTCTCACATGGGATCTGATTTGCATCAAAGCTGACATTGACTTTGAGACAAGTCCGGACAAAAGAGAACACGCCCAAAAACTAGAGCAAGCTGTACAGGAGTTAATGAAGTGATCCTTGAGTTTATGGGGGATGAACGAATACCCTATATCGTTTTTATCTCAATGCTAATAGGACTAGACTTATTTCTTTTAAAACGTATAGTAAAAAAGGAAAATAAAAAATGACTTTTTCAAACTGTACACACAAAGAAATAGGAGACTATGATAGTTTTGATGGGGATGGAGGATGTTTATTACAACCATGTTCATGTCTTGAATGTGGTAAGAAATTCTACAAGTGGTTTGAGGCTATCAATGAAAAATCAATATGGAGTATGCGTTCAAGTCCAATGTCAAAATGCAACCATCAAATTTATGAGGACTTGGATCTAATGGATTTAGGTAATGTCGTTGTGGGAAAAACTAGATGCAGAATTTGTAATTTTGTCGGGGAAAATCTTTACAAACTTGAAAGCCTAAAGGAGTGGGAAGAATGAAATACATTAAACGAATGACCTTTGAGGAATGGGAGAGATTTAATGTTCCAGCTCATACAGATAGGCCATCCGTAAATACCCGACAGGAGATTCTACTGCAAAAGTACAAGATAATTATCACTGGTCATACCACAAAAAAGCACGTTTGGGTTAGGTATCCAGAACATAAGAGGAGACATAGAGTAAGAATACCCCCCCTATTTGAGCAAAGTTTTACTGAAAAACTAAAGGAAATTCCTAAACATATTACTCAGGAAAACTTTGATAAAGGAATGAAAAAGTTTGATAATGGAATGAATCAGTTTAACAAAGCTGTACAAACTTTTTCCAGTGGATTAGGGGAGTTTGAAAAAGAAGCCAAAAGAGATCAAGTTAATCTCAAAAAACTTATGGGAAAATCAAAAAAATCTCAAGTCAAAATATGGTCAGATAAGCCAAAGAAAACTAGAAAAAGAAAACGTAAAACTAAATCGGATTCATGGGATCAACATGAAAAGAACTTGGAAAAACTTTGGGGGAATAAAAATTGAGTTGGATTAATTGGGCTTATCATGGAAGATATTGTAAAAGATGTAAGCAGTCCATTACAGTTTATCCTTGTTGTTATTGTGGGTTTAACTACAAGCCTTAAACTTGAATATACAGTGGTTAGATACCTCCTCTAGCCACTGAAAATAATTCCAATTAGGAGAGGTAGTTAGATCAATGTTTGTAGAATTTGCGTAAATTACCTCCCTTTCTTGATAAGAAGTATGGGCTTCATCGCAATTATTTCTCATATAATGAATGGTATCAGCTAGTAACATCTCCCATTTTTCAGCGTTGATAGTTGCGTGTTTACAGTTATCGACATAACGATCATGGTAAATTACCCTGCCAAAGTCCCCCATTTTTTCATAGACTTGAACAGTTTTGGCCTTTTGATATGTAGTTCCGTTAATTACAAAATCAACTAACTCATATTTTGAATCAACAGTCATGTCGTTCTGTACAAAGTAGGTATCAAAGTTAGACTGTATTGTAATTGTCTTTACTCTCTCAGCCATGCCTTGAGGTGGATCAATAAAGACTCTCAACTCATCATCAAGATCATAGTATCTCCATGAATTATCTATTGGAGCTTTGCCCCTGTAAAAATATCCATTATCATCCGTTGTAAATTTTCCTGATACATTTGTATCTGAGGTATCAAGTATTACAAGCTGTTTGTATGTTGGACACTCAGAACTAATACCATTTTCCAAAGCAGTAATACAGGTTTGGGATAATCTTACTGCAACATTCTTAGCTAAATTTGAGGTATCAAATTTTTCTGATTCTATTTTTGAGGAAGATAAAATTTTCTCCAGTTCGTCTATTACACTTTCTTGTTCTGATTTTTCATTTAGTAATGAAAATAATTTTTGCCTAGCTTCTTTGTATTCTGTCTCGGCCTGTACAACTTTATCTTCAAGATCCCTTGCCTCCTGAATTGAATCCCATGACTCATTCTTTTTTGTCTCAGCTTCTTTTAGTTCTTTTTGTAAGTTTTCAAGATCATCTGATTTTTCATTAATGATATTTCTTTGATCAGATATTGCCTCCTCCAGATTCTCTATTTGCTCTTTAGCTTTTTCTACAGATTGTTCTAATTCTTCATGCTCTGCTCTAGTAATTCCAAAGGCATCCTGACTTACAACATAGACTCCAAAAATAAGTAATGATAAACCGATAATATAATACCAAGTATCTATACCCATAGCTTTTCTAATGACAGATTTAATCACGCCATAGTATCTAAAATGTACTGATATTTATTTAGAATTGCTCTTTTACTCTTTGAAGTGATGATTTTAGATAATGGTCTTGCGTTATCGAGGGTTTTGCATGACGTAAATGCTTTGATATGGTATGTATCTCAAACGGTTTTCCCTCAATATTAGTTTGAACCCCATCCATCATATCCTTACCTATTGACTTTCTAAAAATATGTCCTACAGTTTTTTCGCCAGTCTCGCTTTGTGGAGTTGTCCATGCCTCAATATCTAACATCTTACCAAGTCTCTTTAACCAAACATAGAAAGTAATGTATTTTAGTTCAGGGAAAACCCTGCCCGATTCTTTTGTATTAACCCATGCTGCAAGTTCCTGATGAAATACTCTAGGAATTAATGCCTGATCATTCTCTCTTGTTTTGGTATGGCCTAGATGAATAACTCTATTCTCAAAATTAAAATCCTTTTTTTCTAATCGTATTGCCTCCATTGGCCTCAAAGCTGACCAATACATTATCTTAAACAAGAATCTAACGTCATTGTTTTTCCACTTTCTTATTTTTAAATTGGGTATTGTTTCTAAAACTCTGATAAAATCATCCTGATTCATATAATTATTTGTTGAGTTCAACTAATCTTTAATAGAAATTGTAATGTTTAAACCTTTTATTCGTGTACAGGAGTGAAAAAATATGAAGAAGAAAATCAGAGTTAGAGGCTCAAGCAGATCAGCCTATTATAGAACAATAGACGTACCTGATACCAAGAAGAAAAAGAAAAAGTAGTTAATCTATTCTCACAGTAAAAATACAGTCGTTATCAGAGTGTCGTTGTTTTCCTTTTTCCTTATTGACAAATACCCCACAGTTATGACAGATGAATAACATTATTCATCTTCCTCAAATATATGAGCATCTTGCATACACGCACATCCTATTGATACAGATTTGACAAGCTCCTCAGTATTTGCAATTTCCTCTAGCTTCTCATCCGTAAATGTATCGAATAGAGTTTTTTGAGCTTCATCAAGTGGTTCAAGATTAAACAGTTTTCTTAACGGTACATTGTTTAGTCCGAAACCAAACACCTTAAAGACATGGCTGGACTCCTCAAACTCCATAATTGCTTTTGCTTTCTCTGGATATTTTTTGAAAAACTCTCTCCATTCAGGCTGAGTTCTCTCAAAACACATATCACATAATGTAGGCTCTGGAACAAATCCAAGATAATTCTTACATATCTCTCCACACAAGTTCCGGTCAATCTTCATATCAATTAATGGAAATTTGTATGTGGCATAACTTATCTTGTATTTTTCTACTGCGTGTTTTCTTTTGACTTCTTTTTTAGAGAATGAAAATCCATAAGAAATTTCAAAATGAACTTTCTTACCGTATTTTTCCCTCAAGTAATTTCTTATTGGTTGAATTTTGAACTTGCTTGAACAGTCCTTTTGAGCTTGGAATGGCATGGCATGACCTGATAGTTTTTTGTCTTTCTTATCCTCAACATGGATGTTTTGATAGTAATCAACGATTGGAAAATACTTTGACCTTATCACAGTAATATTCCAGTTATGGTATCGGTTAAGATGTTCAATAGTGGCTAGGCCTTTTGGATCATCTCCTGTATCAGCAAAGACTCTTTCATCAAAATATTCTGGAGTCATTTTGATACCGGCTGCAATACTTTCCCTGCCCCCAGATACAAGTAAGACTTTAACTATTTCTTGCGACATATCTTCTCCTGTTCCGTTCACTATATCTTCTTTGACTACAATCATCACAATAAAGCTTTAGGCCTCTATATGGGAATGGGTTTTTACAGTCAGGGCATCTTAGGGCATCAACGTGCCTATTTCTTCTGCATTTAGGACACAATCTATTTTTGTTAAATTGAGTTGATAACCTATCAAGATCATATTTACTCAGCTCAATTTGACAATTATAGTTCATGCAGATTACAGGGGCTTTAATTGTCAGGCTCAATTTCTAACCCCCATTTTTTTAAGCTTGGCTTTAAGATAATCTCTTGTTTTGAATCTTGCTAGATATTGGCATCCGTCAGAACAATAGAACTTTCTACTATCAGTGATAAGCTTATCACAAACAACGCAAAAGCGTGTTACTCGCCTGTCTCTTTTCTTATTGCCTCTAGTGTATCGTTCCTTTGTTTTCTTGACTGAACATGGCTTACAGTATCTTTGATTTGAATTGTATTCAAATTTGTTACCACATTTAGGTACACAGCAAAGTCTTAACATTCCGGATACCTCCTGACAAATACTTTGTATTTTCCGTTACACTCTTTTAGTTTGTCAGTAACGTTGAAAACAAAGACTATTGCGTTATGTGTTTTTAGGAACTGGTCAATAGGTTTTCTATCAGCCCACTTGTTTGTTTTCATCTGCAAAAAGAATAACTGATCTCGACCCCAACACATACCATCAAAAAGATTCCATAGATCAGTGGCGTAATACTTGCCATTTTGCGTATAAACTATGTCGTTTCTAGCAGTATGTGGCTTGAACCATATTTGATCATATCCCATCTCTAACAAATAATCCTTGACCATTTGGTTAGATGTTCTCATGCGTTGTCTATTGTTCATAATGCTCCTCCATGTGTTCTCCTAATTCGTGGACAGTTTTTTGACACAGGATACACCAGTTGTTTTCCTTACGTCTCCTAAAGTCCATGAATTTTTTAGTTTTGAATTTGTCCCCAATTTCAAGCTTGGTATCCTTACAGGGCTTACAGTATGGTTTTTGAATACTGAGTTCATCCCAATACTGAGCATAATTTTGATGGCATTGAGAACATCTCAAGAGGGGATTATCCCCCCTTGAGAGTTAAAGTCCGGCAGCCAGTCTTGTCTTAAAGTTCCGACAAGTATCAATCTATATCTCCTCCATGAAAAATTATTTTATGAAACAAATATTTTGTCAGAACTCCAGAATCATCAAAAAATTCTTTATCACAAAGTTCACAGTTCATGGATACTTGCCTCGCCTTTACCTAACTTTATCACAGTTTTAGAAAAAGTGGAGTGGGTTTCCCCCCTCATTTTCCAATATGTTAAAGGACTGTTACACATCAGTAACCCTCCCCAATGGTACTTCATCATTTTCAATCCTTAACACATTGAGCTCCTTTAGAGAATGATGAGAGGTAAAGAGAAACTCTTTGGCCTCCCAAAATTCCTCATCCTCTAACTCAGGATCAGAAAGCATCATCATGCTTTCTCTCCAGCATCAACAAGCTCGTAAAAGTCTTTACCAGCTTTTGATTTACTGGTAGAACATTTTACTTTTCCAGTGAACTTACCTGTATTGATGGCCTCTCTCAATTTTGGTTGAGACAATTTGTTCACTATTGCGATTCTTGTTGTATGGAACTTGTTATGAAACTCTCCGTCAATATCAAAATTCTCAACGGTAGTTATCTTAACGCCTTTTGTAGTCTCATCTCCTTGAGTATAATCTGAATCTTCAATGAATTTCATTGTAAATTCCTTATCGCCCAATTTTGCTAATGAGACTGAATCGCCTGTTTCTGCATAATCTGACAAACTCATTTTTTTCTAAACACCTCCTCTTACATTATCTGCAAGTGAAATTGTGTGAGATTTGTCTTTGGCACAAACCTCTCTGATTCTTCTATTCATCTCACTGTTGCTGGTCATTCTTTTTCTCCTCCTCAAAGATCCAATCTATTGTTCTGATCATACCTTGTAAAAATTGGCCATCAGTTGTTAGATTACAGTTGGACAAAGAATCTTGTAGTTCAATCTTGAACTCTTTGATTTGTTGTTCTGATTTCATTTTGTAGAATCCTCCAATATCGTTCTTACAAATACCGACAAAGGTACTGATCCTCTCTTTTCGTTTAGTTTGTTTAGTGTATTATCACTAACCATAACTTGTATTCTATTCATAATAGTATGAAATAGTATGTACTATTTAAGAGTATGTTTTTTTAATGAAAAACCACGATAACAAACTTCTACCATAAGTGATCCAAAGAATCCAGTTATGGCTACTAGAACTAATCCCTCTACTACAGCTTCCAAAATCCTACTTTGAATGTTTGAGGCTTTGCCTTTTTACCTTTACGTTCTGCTCTCCTTACTTTCTTTGAGCCAGTAATGATAGTTTCTCTTTTGATAAGTCCTTGTATATCATCAAGTTTTACGTTTCCAATAAAATCTACTCTCTTTCTTTTCTTTGAATCTTTCTTTTGTTCTTTTTTCTTTTGAACATCAATAGGAGGTAATATAGCTGGAGGTATTCTTTGTCTTAATGGAGGAGTGTTTGGGGCTTTGAAAGCTAATCGTGCTTTTGGTTTTCGTAACGACTTTGGTTTTGCTAGTTGTCTTGCTTTTGGTTTTTGTGGAGTTGGGGACTTTAAGGCCTGAGGTTGTTTCTGATCCAATGCTGGAGATATTTTTGTATCAAGTTTTGGAGATATTTTTGTATCAAGTTTTGGAGATATTCTTGTATCAAGTTTAGGAGATACTTTAGAATCAAGTTTTGGAGATACAGATGTAGAAAGTTTTGTTGCTGAAACACTGCCTAAACGTGATACTGATTTTGCAGAAATAATATTGCTTACCTTTGGCACTCCAATATTTGTATTAAGTTCCGGTTTTCCTTTTGGAACAAGTCTAGTATATTCAGTTTCAACTACTACAGTATCTCTAGCATACACTCGTCTAGGTTCAATCTTCTTTCTTTTTAATTTTGGATCAGTTGCAATAATTGTAACTTTGGTTTTCTCATCCTTTGTCTTTGAACCTCCAGTAGCACTTTCTGAAATTTTTTCAGGTTTTGGAGGCTTTGGTAATACCTTTGTTTTGTATTTTATTTTAATCTCAGGTTTTTGAATCTGTATTGTTGTTTGTCCTGAACCTCTAATGTTTTGTATAGTACCACCATCACTTCTATCTCCAAAAGTTGTATTAGGAGTATCTTCTTTACCCATTTTCTTTCGTTCTTTCTTTCTATCTATTCCTTGTTTTCTAAGTTTATCAAGTCCAGTATCTTTTCCTTTCATTATTCTTTTAATATCCATTCCACTCGAAAGAGGTCTTTTTGGGGATGCAGTTGATCTTATAATATCAGTAAGCATACCTCTACCCATTATTCCTTTTTTAAATCCAGTTTTCCCAAAAGCCCCCTGTCGTGGAATTATTGGTTTTGATTTATCTATACCAATACCATCAAATTGTTTTGAGGATATTTTTCCTTTTTGAATTTTTGGAAATGGAGTTTTACCTTTAACCCATGTGGTATTAGTAGGATATTGTGGAACTATATCAGGAGTTTTTTTACCCACTAATCTTTGTCGATCAAAAATATTTTTTAATATTCTTTTATCAGTTGAAGTAAGTGAATAAGAATCTTTTACTGAAACTTCAGGTAGTTTCCAAGTTGATTTTTTAAAACTTAATCTTTCTTGAAATAGTCTAAAATTCTTACTTGTTTTTGCATCTAAAGAAGATAATACATTTCTTAAATTAAATGGTTTAGCATAAGATGGTTCATAAAATTTTCTCTTACCTAATTCTTTTACATCTCTATTATATCGTAAATCTTTTGATATTGATTTAAAAAATTCATTTGCCTCTCTTTCTCTAATTAACTGATCAGGAGTTCTTTTAGTTTGAGGATACAACTCAGAGCTTTCTAAGTTTTTCCAAAATCTTCCTGATTTTGACTCTGAATAAATAATATTTTTTCTTAAACGAGCTATAGGACTTTTATCTCTTAAAGTAGGTTCAAAAACAGATGGGGTATATTTCCCAGCCCCTCGATAAAATTTATTTCTCAATGATTGTTTGGTTTCAAAAGGTACTACTGCTTTTGGTTCAGTAGAATATCCATCTCCTAATACTTTTAACATATATTTTTTAGTTGAACTTAATTCAGTTTTAGCTCTTAAAATTAATGGATCAACTCTTTTTGAGATGGCAAATCTTGTATCACTATAAGATAATACAGCCTGTCGTTTTAGAATGTCTCTTTTTTGTCTAAGATCGTCCAGTCCTAATCTAACTCTATATTTTACATCTAGGAGACTCTGAGGAGTTTTGAATGGAGATGGTTTGAAGTTAAGATTTACATTACCAGTTCCTTTGATTGTTGGATCAATGTCTCGTTTTAATCCGGTTATGAAATTGTTTTTTGCCTTTATCAAAGTCTTTTGAGCCTTTGTTATTTTTGCCCTTTGTTGCATTATGAAAATCTGAGTTGGTATCTTTAGTTTTTGATAAGCCATCCTATCAGCCTTTGATATGCCACTTGCAGTAGTTCTTAAACCCTGAACGAACAACTGAGTCCTGTATTTGGCATTAAGAATACTTGATCTTACTGGTTGGAATGTACGTTCTAATGGAACTTGAGATCTGAATATTCCCTTGCTAATATCTACTTGAGCCTGAGTTTTCAAAATACCGGCCTGAGTTTTCAAGTCCTGAGCTCTTAGTCTAAACTGATTACTTAGATCAGTTACGGATTGTGGTACTGGTACGGATGGGATTCCACTTCTTACCTTATCCTGAAATTTAAAAGCAGTAATTTTAGATTGTTGAACAAAACTTCTAACCGGTCTTACTATTGGATTGAACTTTTGAACTACTTTAGCAGTAGTTGGGTTTACCTGTCTTAGTTTTTCAACTACAGTTTGGGCTGTAGTTCTAACAGTGTAAGGTACTACCCTCTCTTTACCAAAAGGATTAGGAGTAGGTTCTTGGAAAACATTATCTCCATATTTTACAATAGTTGGTTCTGTTTTAACAAAGGCTTTAGCTGGAGCATATTCTGTCGCTAATTCCTTAGCTCCTTTTACAGCCGGTTTGAGTAATGACTTTGTTGATTTTAAACCAAAGGCTGTAACAGATTCTCCAGTTTTCTTTAAGAGTCCAGCTCCGGTAACAGTATCAAAAAATACTTGAGGAGCTAATACAGTAAGCTGAGTACCGGTTTGAACCCATCCTTGTTTCTTTGATTGTTTTTCAGCTCCCTCTAAGAAACTAGCAATACCTCCTCCGATAACTAACGGATCTCCTTTAATCTCAGGGCGTTTGAATCCTAATCCAGTATCTATCCATTTAACATCAGTAGCCACTTGTTCATATCCGGCTGACTCTAAAGTTTGAATAGGCATTGTTACAGGGCGTGTAGGAGTTGGTTGTTCAACAAGTGGTAGTAATGATTGTTCCATACCGGCTCTAGTTGGATTGATTACATATTTGTCAAGTGCCTTACCTCCCTCAGTAATGGCATCAAGAGCTAATGCTGCAGTAGTACCAGTTGCAGCAGCTAAGTTTAATCCAATGTTATCAGGATCTTTCTTTATTTTTTCTTGAATCCTTAGATTAAGAGCATCTACTCCTTTGTACACTTCTTGATATGGTATGATTACTCCGTCTTTTGCAGTAAGTGGTAATTTCTTTTGTTCTTGAGCCAAATATTCTTCAGCTTGTTTCTTATTGGAAAATTCCTTAACCTCTCCAGTTACCGGACTTGTAGCTTTCCATATCATTCCTTGAGTAGCAAATTGTGATAATGATAATGGCCTAGAGGCTTCAGTATTTTTATCCTTAGCGTATTGTAAAACATCAGCGACATAAGAAAATCTTTTACCATCTACTGAAAATTCTCCATGTTTATCCGGAGCTCCTTGTATCGGTTTTCCATCCTGACCATATCCAATGAATGATCTTTGTTCTACTGGTATGAGGTAAGGAGCTACAAAGTTTTTCTGATTAACAGATTTGTCGGTAGGTACAGGTTGAAAATTCGTTTGGGTTTGTTTGAATCCAGTACCTAGAATATCATCTCCGGCTGGAGCATAGGCTGACCTTGTAGGATCAGCGTTGATTTGATTGGCGTAATTTATTGCAGCACGTTCTGAAAAAAATCCTTTATCTCCAACTACAAAAGGAGTATACCTTGCCACTTCTTGAGGTTTGTTTAATTCAGCAAAAGCTTTCATAGCTTTTTGTTCTTGTTGTTTTGCTGAAAGCACTCCTTGTTTTCTAGCCTCAAATTTTTCTTCAGGGGTTCTTGGTTTGGATGGCTCTGCGACTTGTACTGTTTGAGTAACTAATACAGGTTGATTCAAAATCATATCCATACCTCCGGCTGGTACATTTGGATCTAGTCCGGCAGCTTTGAGTTTTTGTTCTCTTTCATATTTTGCTATTTGTTGTTGCCTATCTATTTCTGCTTGACCGGATGCGATATAACCATAAGCCCTAGTTTCATAAGTGAAACCCTTGCCAAAGTCCTGAGCTTTCTCTGCAGTTCCTTTAGCTACTGGTACACGACTTGCTACGTTTGTACCTTGTGTTAATGTACCTGACACCATAGTGCCACCACCAAGTCTTTTCATCTCTTTGTCTATTGCAGATTGAATTTGTTTATTACCTTGAGATCGTAGTCCGGCTGACATACGTTTTGCTAATTTTCTATTCCTATCTTCAGCTTGTATCCTTGCGTTCCAATCAGCTTGAGAGCCTCCCATAAAAGCAAATTCAGCTTTACTATAAGCACGATTAATCGCTGAACCCTTACCAATACTTTGAGCTCTACTGTATTCTCTTAAAGCATTTGATACAGCTTTGGTCATGTAAGGTTTGGCTAGTCCTCTTGAACTTACAAAATCGGTTTTACGATAGTCCCATACTGCTTTTCGATAAGCGTATTCAGTTCCGGCTGAAGTGATTGCAGATTTAGCTTGTGATTCACGTTTTTGTTTTGCTTGATACTCTGTTACAGCTCCAGCTTTTCGTTCTTGAGCCTTTGATAACTTTCTTTGTAACTCTTTAATTTCATATCCTTTATTTCTTATTGCATTTGATTTAGCAAGTCGTTGTCCTTTATCTCTAACCTTAGAGGCA
>Ga0208794_1000449_pt1 | contig 27073 bp, 32 predicted proteins | sample 32_taG_FD_184106 | JGI IMG/M metagenome (GOLD analysis project Ga0208794, IMG submission 184106) | Marine viral communities from the Gulf of Mexico - 32_GoM_OMZ_CsCl metaG (SPAdes) (version 2) | ecosystem: Environmental > Aquatic > Marine > Oceanic | place: Atlantic Ocean: Gulf of Mexico... | reverse complement strand
TAATGATAAAGGATATGTGTATGTACCCTATATTCATATGGAAACAATAAGATTCCCAAACATTACCTGTGAGTATGATAAGGATGGTAAAGTAGTATATAAAAAGATAAACAAAGATGAGTAAAGAGTTAAAACCTGTAAGACTAACAAAGACCGAGACCTGTTTAACTTATGTTTTAAGAAGAATGGGGTTGGAGCCTGATTTTTGTACTTATGAAACATTTCACGAACACTTTAATCAATTTACATTTTCTAGATATCAAAAGAAATTAAAGATTGGAGATGTTTTGTTATGGGACAAAACCAGTAAATGGGAATGGTTACCTTGGAGTATAAATGGTAATGGAATCATTGAATGGAAGAATGTACCAGTAAGTTTTCATTTTGCAATATATGAAGGTGATGGAAATTTTAGTGATTGTACAAGACTAGTAACACCACCACACCCTACACTCAGATTAAGAACCATGACAGACTTACAAAAGAATCCAGATTTTGTATTAAGATTAGAATTAAACCAATCAGAATAAAGAGAAGGGGGGTTAGGGGGGATTTTTGTTAAGCCGCCATTTTTTTGGTAATCCCCATAATATTATTTAATGAATTAAACCAAAACAAAGATGAGTAAAGAATTAACTTTAAACGAAAGATATATTATAGCTCAGTCTATGGATGACTTTGAGAATACATGGAACGATCATACTGAATTTGATGATATGGAAGTACCTAGATTAAGAAGTGAACTAACAGAAGAACAATTAAAGTTATTAAAACAAAGAAGATGAGTTACGATGAAATTAAATATCTGGATAAATTTAAAGAAGGTGAAAAAGTAATATTGCCACTACCAATACAAGATGAAGAAAAATGTGGGATGTCTTTAATGTTTAGAGATATGAAAAAGGCTGCAACGCTTACCAATAAGACTAGATATAAAATTAAATATTTTAATAAGGTTAAATTTAATGGTGAGAATTATGAATGGGCTTATGGTTGTTATAATTATGATGGTGAACATAACTGTAGGATGTTTATTTTTGATAGTGAAGGAAAAAGGATATATAATGAAGAACCTGTAAGGATGGGTGATTTTAATACTGAAGATATTAGAGATATATTAGAACAAATCCTTATATAAATAGAATGAAATCAATGATGGGATTGTTGGTTGAAGATGAACAAAAAGTTTATGAAAATAAACCCATAATACTAATTGGTTCTCAGGGAACTGGAAAATCTACAACTTCGAGAGCTTTAGCCGAAAAACTTGGGGTACCATTAGTTGAGACAGATATGTTAATGGTTGATGAAAAGTATGAAAATGTGTGTAAAAATGAACCAGGAGTTGAGATTGATATAAAAAGAGTAAATGGGGGTATTAATTACTCATCAAATAAAGAATACGAGTTTTGTGTAATGAATAAAATATTTGAGAATTACGGTAATCAAAAAGTTGTTTTAGATGTTGGTGGTTCACACGCACATTGGCAAGACAAATTCTCATCTAAAATGATGAAATTATTCAATTCAACACCAAATATTTTTATATTTAATGTTAGTGATGACGAAGATGAAACATATGAATTCTTGAAAAAAAGAAGAGAAGGTAGAGGTGAAAAAATATCACCTGAACAAGAAGAAAGATTCAAAAAAGTTATTAGTGATTTAAATAATTTTTATAGAGGAACTCAGAAAATATCTATTATAAACCCTGACAAATCAAGTAAGACAACAGAAGAACTTGTTGATGAAATTATAACAAAGTTAACATAATGAACCTACAAGAATTATTAAAGAAGAATAGATAATCCCTTATAGAAATATAAGGGTTTTTTATGCCTTTATATATAGTATATAAACTCTCTCTCCGGACATTAAATTACCCTAGGTATATTCTTATATACCCGAAGTGTTAAAACGCACTATAACCCTATTAAAACACCTACTTTAATTTAATCTTTCTGTGGATGTAGTGTCTGGGGGTAGTAAAGAAAAGCAGTGCCTAAGTGTATTATTGTGGGAAAGAGTGGTAAAAGGTGGTCATTTTACCCATTCATTTTATTGTAGAGTCCGAGCTCTCCGCATTGTCCTCTCAAAAAAGCCTTAAAATTTGTTAAAAAATACCACTTTCAGAATGACAGAATAGGAATTACCACTGTCAGAAAGCCGTACCATAATTTACCACTGTTAGATTGTCATACCCCTTTCAAATTTAAATGCCTTTATTTTCATCTTAGGTCCCATATCCCCACCAAGAATCTTCTCTAGGGTTCTGATATATGCCCTCACTGAGGGGTACTTTTGATTTAAGCTATCATGGTATCTAGATTTGGTGTATAGGTTCCTTTCTCTAAATCTTTCACTCAGAAAATGAAGTTTACGCCATGAGGGTGGAGCAAATTTAATCCGAATAGATTCATTATCCAATGACGTGCTACCATATAAGGTTATATGCCTAGCTATCTCAAGAAGTTTATGTCCTCTATACATGTTTAAATCTTTCTACTTCAATATATAGGTGATTTAATTCTCTGGTTGGTTCTGGGTTCTCCATTAACTCTTTTGTTTTTTCTAAAACTTCTGCCTTACTTAAATCTCTTATTACCTGCATTCCTTTTCCAAATACGGTATATACTAATTTGAATTTCTTTTCCATATAACAAATATACGAAAAATATTTGAATTAACCAAATTATTGAGCATTAAAAAACCCCCTCTATTGACAGCTTTTATATGGACAAATTACTGACAGAGGGGGTCTTATTTAAAACAGTCGTAAGTTATCCTTACGCTTTTTCACCCAACCATTTTACAACAGAGTTCAATCCGTAAATCTCTTGGATTTTTTGGACAAATCTTTTTGGGTTCTTTCTGATGTACGTCAAGCTTTGAGTTGGTACATTAGAAGATGTAGGACCGAACAAAGACATTAATTCTTGTTCTCTAGTTGTTTTAGTTGATTGATTTGCTACAGTTCGTGCCATCTTTTTCAATTTTTATTTATTAATTATTTCAACAATACAAGTATACGTATAATATTTTGACCAGACAAGCCTTTTTGTAAAAAAAGATTAAAAAGTTTTGGGGGGTTTTGTTTTAAAGTATTGGCCGGGATTTAATTGGTCATGTAGTTTATACTTCTCACAAATGGTTCCCCAATACTCGGTCCCTTCTTTTGTAGCATACCAATCAAAGCTAGATTCAATAAAGTCACTGAAGTTATAATACTTAATAGCAAATAAAGTACTAGCAGGAATGTGTAATCCCACGTGCTGGGAATGTTTAATGACATTACGCATCCATCGCCGTTGTTCTAGTTCAGACATTGCTCTATAACATTCTTCTCCTGTAACCATACTTTAAATATAATAAATAAATTTTAAAAATAACTTGTTTATGTCAAAAAAATTTTTTATCTTTATAGTGTCATTAGCTAAGACGCACAGGTACAGACCCCAGCATACCACATGCTCTTTTTTTTTAAAAAATAGGATATTTATAAGGAGATGCGTGAACTAATAAAAAAGATATTAAAAGAATCTGACGATTGGAATTGGGCCAAAGATGTGGAAGCCTCAATACCATTTAAAGATGTTATACTAGGAGCTAAGTATGGCATTTATTTCGTAAATCCAAAAGGGTTTACTTGGAACGCAAAACAATGTGGTGTTGATAATGCTAATGATTTATATTTTCAAACTTCATACGTAAAGGCTTGGAGTTATGATAGATTATCGTCCAGTAACATATACTGTGACGATAATAGGAAGACACATTACGATTATTCTAGACCAGCTTTAGAATTAAGTTTCTATAATGACCATGATAGGCTTATACACACAAGATACTGGGTAGCTGAAGGACAAGAGGTAATGATAGTACCTTTATAATTAAAAAAAAAGGCAGGAGTGATGCTTCGGTCCCTTCCTCCAATCTATAATATAAAGATACGAATAATTTTTGACATGGCCAAATAATGGGGTCATTTTTTATGCTTGTTTATATGGAATAAAATGACTATCTTTGTTATATGAAAAAGAAAGTTAAATTTTATAATTACCACGAAGATAATAAAATATGTGAAGGAGTCTTAGAAGAAGACTCAATGTTTGCTGGTGGGTATAAAGTAATATACAAGAATATGATTTTTGCTATTGGGAGTATTAAAATTGTAAAAGATGAGTAGAACAGAAACATACGAAAGAAATGATGAGGTGGCTTAAGAACTTATTTAAAAAGAAGAAACCCCCAAGGTATCAGGATAATGGATACTTGGTAGAGGATTATAGAGGCATGGTTATCACCCAAGAAGAACATAGAAGACAATGGGGCTTTCCAGGTTATCCTACAGGACATGATACTAATTGTGATTGTACACATTGTACAACAGCAACACATCATTATAGAATCAATACTGGTTATAGTATGGTTAGGGGTGATTATACCCCAACAAGAGGGAATGTATATGATTATCTAAATAATTTAAGTGGTGGAATATTTGGGTATAATAGAGAAGGCATTATAAGGGAAGCGGACTTCTCACCCAAGAAAAAAATAAAGTCACATAAGCTAGTAGAAAGAAAGTATACCTTAAGAGGACCTGGAGTTTATACAAGGGAAGTGGACTATAGTACTATTGACTTGAATGGTAATTCTTTTTTGGAAGGAACAGTAAGGAGGAATATATTTGGCCAACCAGAATAAAATTCGTATATTTGTATATGGACAATACAGATAGAATGAGATTTAAATCAATTCAAGACGTTGAAAGATACGCAAACCAATTAATGACCAAAGAGTATAAGGTAGAAGCGAATGGAAAGGTCCACACCCTAACACCCAGCAAACTAGGCTACACTTTTAAATTCGATAACGCTAAGAGACGCTTCGGTCTATGTTCCTATAGAAGAAAAGAAATAAGCCTATCAAAGCCACTGTGTGAATATAACTTAGATAATTTCTACCAGATTAATGATACCATGTTACATGAGATAGCACACGCACTCTCTTATAAGATACACGGTAGTAGAGGCAGAGGTCACTGTAAGAGATGGGTACATGTCGCCAAATCTATTGGATGTAATGGTATCAGATGTTATGATAGTAGTCAGGTTAATAACATAGAGCATAAGTATAGCCTTATCTGTGATACCTGTGGTGGTAACTACCCTAGACATAGAAGACCTAGACAAGAATATTCATGTGCCAAATGTGAGCCAAAGAGATTTAATTCTAAATACTTACTCAGAGTAGAACAAAATTTTTAAGATGATATATAGAATAATAATCCTTTTAGTGATACTAACCGCCGCCATTACTTATATCATAATAACACGGAGTAAGTATAGAAGATTGATAGAGGAAGAGTTGGAGAAGATAAGAATGGGAAATATAGAAAGACATAATAGAGAACTAAGAATGAGAGAGACAGCAGAAGATTTCCTAACCACCATTAATAGAGATGAAGAAAGTGGGATTGAGCCACCCAAACATATAAGACGACATAGTATAAGATGAGTGGGGAGATAATAGAGATAATGATACTGGTGGGGATACTATTAATACCCATTCTATTCTCTGGGAGGCTAGACGATTAGAAGCTGGGGACCACCCTAAGATAAGGCTGGGGAGTATAAGAATACTAGCTGGAGAGCCCACACAACTTAGAGTGGGGACCCACACAAGAAGGGGTGTAGAGCCCCCCATTTTAGCCTAGGCGGGGAGCCAAGGGGGTAGGCTGGGGAGAGCCCCCTGGGATAGGCGTATCCCCCCACCCTGATCTACGGGTAGGCCGTACCAGGGGGTCGGTTCCGTTTATATTGTAAAACCCTAAAAAGTCCAGAAAAATTTGATCAAAAATTTTTTCTGAAAAAAGGTCTTAGTATATATGAAAGAAAATTTAAACAAAGAATTAATTTCGTGGTATCAAACTAGATACATTTACCCCAACTGTTATAATATTATGGATGACCCCAAGATAATGAAAAGTTCTAATATCTATTTTACTTTAGAAAGACCTAGGAATCGTAAACCAATGGAACCTAAAAGAGTAGTTCATAAAGTCCGTATATGGGATGGAACTCCGACTCAAAGGTTTTTCGGTAAGAAAAAAGGGAAAAGTTAAAAAATTTTTTTGATCAATTTTTTTCACCATATTTATTTGGTATGGAAATCTTTCAAATATTAATACTTACACTTATATTTTATTTATGGACTATGGATAAGTGGATATTACTATATAGATTTATAAGAAGGAAATATAATAAATACTGGGAAAGTTAAAAATTTTTATTAATCTTCTTTCATATGACTTGCGTGTTTAAGGATTCTAGTGATTACGTTATCTTCTTCCTCATCACCCTCAAGACACTGTTTGTATCTTCCTCTATGTAAGTCTTCTTTAAATCCTCTATAACTTATCCTATGAGGGTGTAATTGGTCTTTCCACTCAACCTCAACATTAATGTACCCTTCATCATCTGGACCTCTTTCTATTTCTTTTATAGTCATTTTAGTTTTCCATATACTCTCCGTATCTACAAAACAACTACCAACCTCTAATTCGGGAATAGGGTTAACATCCCCAATCCAATCCATATCATTAGATTCCTTTATTTGACGACCTGTTAAATCACTCCAATAATAAACATTAACTCCCTCTTCCTTTCGGTCTTCTATTTCTTCTGCTGTACGCTCGTTTTCCCAATTATCTTTCGGTAGGTAATAACCGAATCTACCCGAATGATTTTTATGTGTTCCACCACGGTGTGAAACTGCTAAAAATTTATTGGCTAAAAATTCTTTATCACCCGTTATCCACCTAAAACCTTGTTTAAATAAAAACTCTTGTATTTCTCTACTCACTTCTAAACTATGGGGGTCAACGTCATTGATTATCCACCAATCTTTATTTTTCGGAAGGTTGTTAGGTACTTCTTTCACCCAATCCCATTCATTAGATTCTTTAAGACCTTTCTTTAATAATTCACTCCCTTTCATATACCTTAATCCATGGGTGTCTATTTTATTATATCTTTCGAAGCTTCTTTCTGTTCTATAAAGGAATCCAGCGGAACCATCCATTTTTAAATGGGTGATATAACCCCTTGTTTCACTCCCTCTCCAACTATCTTTACAATATTGTCTTTGTAATCTTGCTCCAGCTTCTACCCATGAAAATCCATAATCTAAAATAATCTGTTGTACATTACATCTTTCTTTTTCACTTAATCCTTCTAGGTCTATATAATATTCAGCATTATAAAGATTATGTGAAGGAATCTCTTTTACCCAGTCCCATTCACTAGATTCATTTATTTCTCTTTGGGGGAACATCTCAGAAAATTTAATTATATTCTTTACATCTATCACCCCTCTCCATATATAAGGGTCTATATCTTGGATATTAAAGGTAAAGTTATCTTGTTTATCTATCACTAGATATTTCCACCTTCCATTTAAGATTTTGGCCAGTCTATTAAATCTTATATTATCCATTGGTTCTACTCTATTTGCTTCTACCAGTAGATTTAATAAAATCTGTGCTTCTTCTTCTGTAGGGTGTCTATCTATGAAAACTCCTAAATTATTATTCAGAAATGGGTTTGAACTAGTATCTTTTACCCAGTCCCATTCTTTGGATTCATTTAAAGAATCTATATCTGCTACCTCGTCTCTATGATACCATCCTTCGTGTTCTTCAGACCATCTGTAACCATAATTGATTGCTAATTCTGCCATGGTTATTTCTGCCATGTTAGTTGTATCGTGACCTAATTGGTCTAGGGTATAATACATTTCATCATCACTTCTAAAAAAGACGTCAGGTGAGGCTTTTAATATATCTGGTTGAATATCTTTCATCCACTCTAAGTCTTTAGATTCCCACATTAGTTCTGTTTCCGATTTTGATACGTTTCCGCCATCGAAATAGTCTCTTGATTGTTTTAAATACTCTTCTTTAGGGGTTTCTGTGTCTCTTAAGTATTGGAACATTCCAGTGGTTGTGATTACAGTAACACCTTCTTCTTTATTTCTACTTATGTCGAAATAAAGTGAATGAACGGCTCTATAATCTGATATAATATCTCTATAAATCATTCCTAAGGCTTTATTACCTTCTATTACTTCATCACTTTTCTTTATCTTATCGATTAGATACTTTAAAATCTTTAGTGTTTGTTCTTTTGAGATGTCTCCTAACCAGATTTTATATCGACCTGGCTCTAGGTATTCTAAATTTTTTAATCCTTGTGGGATTGGAGTTATTTTTCTTGCCCATTCGAATTCGTCTGATTCCGTTAAATTTCTTTCTCCTTTCTCTAGTTTTGAGACTATCATATTTCGGTCTGTCTTGGTGAAGTAAGTATCTATTCCCTCACCATAATCTGACATACCTAAGAAGTCATTGTATTTCTCGTCCATCGGTAAGAATTTTGAACTTTTTAAGTAATTATATCCGTCCTGGCTTTCGATTTTGGTTATTTTGATTTTAAAATCATCGACCACTTTTTTATCACCTTTTTTTCCTTCTAGTTCTCCTGATAAGACTAAAACGTCACCCGGATGGATAAGATTTTGGTCCCATAATTCACCGAATGTAAGTTTAACGTCTTTTATCCATTGTAATTCTTTGGACTCTTTTAAATCCTTATTAAAAGGTGAATTTATATTTCTCCAGTAACCTTCGTTTATTAACTCTTTTGCTCTGTTTATACTTATACTTACAATACTACCTACCTTGTCATTACTTGGGTATTCTGTATTGTTTTCTAATACTTTATAGTTTATTTTTCCACCCTCTGGACCATCTTCTTTAACTTCCGTTATTTCTAATACCCATGATGATTTTCCTGCTCTAGGTGTGTCTACTTCTATTATATCACCCACCTTAAAAGTATACCTATCTCTTGGTTCTATATTTTTTATCCAGTCTAAGTCTTTGGACTCATTTAAATTGTACCCTGCTTTATTTTCCATTTTATCCCAGAGCATCGTTAGTAAATTTTGGTAAATTTTTAAAACATCCTTATATGAATCTATTCCCCATTCATTATATATGTAAGTGGTAAATCCTTTATTAAGGTCATCTATGTATCTTTCTTTTATAGGACATTCTTCTGTTTTCCATGGTACGATTACACTCTCTTCATTTCCATTCTCATCATAACCCCACGTTATTTTTTTAAATATTTCTTCTGCAATTCCTCTCTTGGTTTTAATATTGTGTATCCATTCGAAATCTTTATTTTCATTAAGATTACTTTTTGATTTTAAATTGATTAGAACTTTTAGTTTACTATAAATTTCTTTTGCGGTCAGTAAATCATAGATACCCCATTTCTTTTTTAGGTATTCCGTATACCCTTGGTTTAAGATAAGAGGAAATAATCTAAGTTTATCTTTTTTAGTGGAAGGTTTAACTTCTAATTTAACATCTTTCCATGGTGATTTTAAAAAGGTACCTTTTTTTGTTCCATCTTTTTGAAACCATTTGAAATCTTTAAAAATTTCTTTTGCGATATGATTACTAGATTTAACGTCTTTTATCCATTCTAATTCTTCTTCAGATTCATTTAAGGTTCCTTTTAACTTTTGAATAATTAATTCTTCTAGTCTATCTACAATTTTAGATCCTCTTTCACTATGAAAAACTCCATAAACATTTTCTAAATATTGTGGTAACTTTTCATGAAATTTAATAGAATTAAAAGTTCTCACTATAATAGCACTCCCTTCAGGGTTGGAAAGTGATAAATTAGTAATAGATGTGTTCCATGGGGTTTTAACAAGTTCTGAAGAAGAATTAGGTTTTTTTAACCATTCTAAAGAGTTAAAGAGTTCTTTTGCTATTTGTTCATCACTCTTAAAATTTCTAACCCAGTCGAATTCATTTTCTTCTTTAATATTTTCTTTAGGTCTGATTTCACTCCAGTTATAAATTGGTCCAGCAGTGGTTTCTAAATGGTCCTGTGCTCTTTCTGCTTCTCTACGAGCGGGTCCTAAATAACTAAAACCATAAAATCTTCCTTTGGATGATTCTCTAGGTGTATTTATTACTACTAATATTCTCGTCTCTAAAAACTTTGACCGACTTGTATACCATTTATAACCTTGTTTAAATAAAAACTCTTGTATTTCTTCACTTACTCCTAAACTCTCAGGGTCTACATCATTAACTATTGTCCATTTTTCACTAGGATTTAAATTAGCACTTACGTCTTTAATCCATTTAAAGTCATCTTTTTCATTTTCTGAAATTTGGGGTATCTCACCCTCATAAGGTATATTAAAAAGTTCTCTACCGTCTATTTCTGTGAAATCTTCTCTGTTATGTTTCCACCCATGTCCTAATTTATTTGAGTAATCGAATCTTTTTAATTCTAGTTCTTTCTTTCTTAATTCTATTCTTTCTTTTGGATAATTTGATAAATGGATTAATTCTATCGGCCTTCCCTCACCAGTATAAGACATACGGCCAAAACGGTCTATAATAAGTGCATGAAGCCAATGAGTACCTATACTATCCTGTTCGAAAGGCATATAATCTCTAGGAATTTTCCCATCTTGCCATTTGACTTGGTTTTTTTCATTGTTTCTGTTTTTTAAGTTGTATTTGGCTAAACCTTCTAATACTTTTCTCCACTCTCCTTTATCTAATTTTGGTTCGAAAAGTATGATTGTTTCTTTAAGACTAGCTGCCGTATCGTCTATCCATTCGAAATCATTTGTTTCTTCTTTTACAACATTCTTTAACTTCATACTAATAAATATGTTTAAAATGTGGAATATGTAAAGAAATAGCGGCTTTAAAATGAACCCCCTTACCCCCTTTTTTTGTTTACTCTTTTTGGTTTCTATTTAAATTTTTATAAAAGTGTGGAATTAAAAAAAATTGGCGGCTAAAGTTGAATCCCCCCTACCCCCCTTTTTTGTTTTGAATAGATATTTATAATAGAATGAAAAAAATAATCAAAAATATACTATCCGAAAAAAAAGAACTTGATTGGATTAAAAATATTGACCCTAAAAAATATACACCTAAGATGGGTGAGTGGGTTAAGGTTGTTAATTTAGGTTCATCTTATGATTTTTGTCAGTGGTTGGATGATTTTTGTTACCCCTATGAGAGTGGTGCTTATGGAAAAGATATTATTGGTTTGGTTACTAGGGTATATAATCTCCATAAATTAGCGTCATTGACTTTGAGGGTATATAATCGTGACGAGAATGAGTTTGATGAGATAGACTTCCCTATTTTGGATTTGTGGGATTCTCCTTATTATGGTGATGCTTTTCATGATATTGATAAACTTAAGATTAGATACATCCCTGTTAAAAAACCTAAAGAGGCAAGTTTTATTAATGAAGATAGTGATTTGGGGTGGATAAAAGATGTTTCAAATGAGTTACCAGAATGGGGTAATCGAGAAAAAATAGATTTAAATGAGTGGCTTTTGGATGTTGCTAAAGGTTCTTATAATATAGTCGACTCTCTATATACTGATGGTGTTATTACATTATCAGAAAAAGCTATAGAGAAATATGGACTCACAGATGAAGACTCAATCGATAATTTTATCTATGTTGAAATAGATAAGGTAATGGAGGCCATAGAAGATAGGGATAATTTTAAAATTTTACTTAAAGCTGGTAGTGTTAATCCAGATAATTACTTTGATGATATAATAGAATCTTATGAAGGTCCTTGGAAAGAGGTAGATTGGATAACTGTTGATTATGATTTAGAAGGAGGGAGTTATACAGATAGAAGAATATATGAAAGAAAAAAAGACAATAGATATTTTGCTCTAGACTATAGTGGGCAGGCTTATCATGGAATGCACGATTTTAATCCTTACTTATATGAAGTTTTCCCTAGGAAAAAAACCCAAATAGTTTATGAAAATAAATTAAAGGAGGGTGATTTTGATTGGGTTGATGAGGTTGAGGTTACAGAAGATTTTATATTTGAACCGAATATAATATATTTATTTAACCCAAAATTAACTAGGAGAGAAATTTTTCATATGTTACCTTATATAAAACAACCCCAAATAAGGAAATTTTTTAACCATAGATTAGATGAGAGATACCAACCTATAAAGTATGTTGCAACTAATGATGATATATACCATAACACATCAACTAAAACTAATGAAATAGGAATTTCTGGTTGGTGTTGGAGCGAAACACCTTTAGATAGCCCTTACGTTAAAGAAGTATACCCAGACCATAAAATAGTTGATGTTAGGAAAGATTTCCCACATATTTTTGAAGAATTTGATTTAAATGAATCTGAGTTGGGTTGGATTGAGGATACTTATAAAAATAAGTGGACTTTTGAGGATATTGAAAAGTTATACTACGATGGTGAAATAGAATATGTTAAAATAATTGATTTTAAAGATAAGGAGTGGATAGAGGGGGCACTTGAGTGGTGTGAAATTTCTGATATGAAATCAAATAAAAAAGGAGAATTATTTAAAGACCCTTACTTCAAAATCGGAGGGGTATATAAAATAATGGAAATAGATAAATGGTATAGGGGAGATATAGATTGTGGTTGGTGTAACGATGACCCTAGGTCAACAGGACATGCATGTGAGGAAGAGGGTGATTATAAAACAATATCTTTAAAGGCTAATATTGACCTTCCTTTTTCTTATTTACATAATGACTTTACGTTTGCTGTAGATATGTTAGAACTAGAACCAGTTCTTAAGAATTAATTTTTTTTATCTTGGGTAAATACTTTTTCAGTCTTTTTATTAATTTGTTCTACAAATTTATTTATTTTTTCTTTTAGACTAAAATCCCCCTTTCTACTTTGGATCGAAATATCATCAAACCAATTACCATTTTTGACAAAATATAATTTACCACTCATTTTCGAATTACCCTTCTCTTTTATAAAACGTCTTACACCATTTAAAGCTAGTTGTGCATAATTTGTGTTACCTGGAAAATATTTTTTAAAATACATTGCTGTCTGTGAGTCTGTTTCAGATACCCAACCAGAACTATTAAAGGAGTCTTTAATATACTTTAGAATGTTGGTACCAACTTTATACTCTTCCGTAGTTATATATTCTTCAGTAGCATTTAAAAAACCTCTTAAAAGAGAATTAACTTTCTCCTCAGTCCCTTCACTAAATTCCCAATGACTATTTAACTCATCATACCAGTTTATTTTAACAAAAGGTTCCATAGTTGCCTCAAGTAAATTTGTGAAATCGTCTATATTTTTTTTACTTCTTAATTCGTTAACAACATTCATAGGTATAGTTATTGTAAAATCACCATAGAAGTCACGTTCAATCTCAATACCTTTATCTAATAATTCTTTGATTTCTCTATGTACCGTTTTTGAGGTTTCTATCCATTGTTGTTCATGAATACCTACTTCTATTACCCCAACCACTTCATCAATTAAAATAATAAAATTATCGAATACATCCTTATTGGTAAGGTATCTACGAAGTTTGAGTAGTCCATTATTTCCAAAAATATTTGTAAAATCATCCATAGTCATTTCATCGTTCATCTCAAACCATAGATAGATAATTTTTTCTTTGATTTTGTTATCAAGGAAATTATCGATATAATTAAACTCATCTTCTTCAAGTTCAGAAACCCCCTCATGCCTTCCATCGTAAATTTCCCCTTCAAAAACACCTTCGTCTGAAAGAATCTTTGGTACTTCAGTATTTTCATCGTCAATAAGATTTAAAAAATCATTCTCAGTAAGAAGAAATACTATTTCATTCTGGTTTACATTAATATCACAAGATGTGTCAGAATCAAAACAAACTTCGGTATCACTATCAAAAAAAGAACCCCTTTTAAAGGGGGTTACATCTTTAACCCAGTTAAAGTCATCACCTAATTCTTCTTTTATCATTTTTTTTAAACCCATCTTTAGATATTTTTTGATTCTTTCAAAGCCATTTTAAAATGTACCTCATCAATTTCTCTAACACCTTCAAAAGCAACTATTTCCTCTAATTCCCTTGGTGATATCAATTGTTTCTCTATCACATATTCAATAACACCTAAACCTTCATCACCAGGTCCACCAAAATAATCAACCCAACCATCCCAGATTTCATCAACCTCATGTTTGGGTATTTTTACAAAATGTGCATAGTCATCATCACATTCTTCTGTTTCATAATCATAACTATAACAAGCCACAACCGCAAAATACCTATATTCTTCACCATACTCCTTTGTACCAGGTATTTCTTGAGCCCAATCCCAATCGGATTCTTTAACTATCTTTTCGACACTATTGACTTCGAAAACTATTTTTTTCCTAGGGAAAACCTCATAGAGATAATCATTGGTATTTGCTGTACCATCATAATCGTTACCGTTTACTCGCAAAGCAAAATACCTATTATCACTTTCCCTTTCAAAAATAAGAGCATCAGCCCATTGGTCTCCGTATTGTTGGGTCTCTATGGATTTACGTTCAATATAATCCCAAGAATTAGAACCTCTACTTAATAATTCAAATATATCCTCAAAAGGTATACCATCATCATAATCCCATGAAATATTTTTTTTATCTTTCCAACCACCTTTAAACCAATCCTCTAGAATACTATCAGTTGTGGATTCGGTGTCTATATACCTTCTTTTAAATTCTTCTGAGGGGTTTATTATATCATAATGCCATAAGTCTTTTACAAATTTATTTTCACTTACCATAAAATCATATAGAAAATCTTCTAGACTTATTTTTTCTCTTTCCTCTATTTTTGGTAATTCCTTGGGTACATCTTTAATCCAAGACAAATCATCAGATTCGTTAACATCACCACCACCAGAACCTCCAGCATCACCTTGTTTCCAATAAGATCTTTCTGGGTTCAATTCCCAATCTTTGTCCTTAGACCAATTAGGGTCTTCTTCAAAACTTTTATCTTTTTCATCAAAAGGAACATCTTTATCGGACCATTCTAAAGACTCATCTATTTCTAAATCTGAATTACTTGGGTCGTCCAGCCAAACTAATTTATCTGGGTTTACGGGTTCTTCATTTTTGTCATATAATTTGTAATTACCATTTTTTATATGTGAGAGTAACCTAACTTTGTCTAAGATGTTATATAAATCTTCACCATCGTGAACCCAATGAATCTGAACCTCAAATTCACCAATGTAATCTTTAATATAAAATTTTCTATTTAAATGGTCATCTCGCCAAGTAAAATAATAACCAGATAAAGCATCTATATTTATACCAGATTCAACACCTTTAATCCAATCAAAGTCGTCTATACTTTCTCTTATAATTTTATGTAAACTCATTATATTAATAAATATCACTTTATTTATTAAATGGTTGTCATTATTATTCTAGTATGGAAAGAAAACTTATGTTAGCTTTAACCCTTTGGGAATATATCGAATCGGGTGATTATAAAGACGACACTTCTTTGTTGGAGTGGTACTTAGATTTTGAAGATGAGTGGAAGTTTAGAAACCAACTCCAACCAATAACCATTATACCCAAACATAAATTCTCACTTAGATAACCATTTTTCTATAAATAAACTATTATATTTTTTTATCCATAACATTTTTTCACCACCATAGGTACTTATTATTTTTTCTGATATTTCAGCTTTTAACTCTATATTTTTATTTAAAGTTTTTAAAATTTTTTTAAGGAAAATCTCTTTTGGTGTGTTGTGATTTAATACCATATGGGTTTTAATTATATTAATCCCTTCTTCTAACAATCGAAATTACTACTACAATTAATATACAGAAAACGAATCGTTCAAATTCTTCCATTTATTTTAGATTCCCTTATAAATATATTATTTTTTTAATAAAGTATGTAGTTTATTTTATTAAAATAATTACTATTTATTATAGTATGAAACCACTTAAGAAAAAAGTTATAAAAGAAGATAATTTTGATTGGGCAGAAAATGTAACAACAGACCCTACTGTTTTTGACCATTATATTATAGATTGGAATGTGTCACCAGTGATGAATAAAGACGAGTGGTTTTTGATTGAGGTGGTTGATAGGTTTACAGATTTGGAATATAAGGAGATGGGAGATGAACACATTTATTGGAGGGTACATTCATATAACTTAGTGGACCCACAAAGATTCAACCCCTACGATTGGTATAACGAACCTCAAAAAATGGAATTAGAAAAATTCCATGAATTATTAGGTATAAAAGAAGGGACTTATTCAAAAAATAAAAAATATTGGCAACCACATGATGGTAATATAAGTCAATTACCAAAAAACCACAACTTTTATATACAACCAGATAAGTTAAATGAATCTAGTGAATGGGGGTGGGTTAAAAACCAAAAACCCAACTACACTAAACTATATAAAGGTATTTACAAAGAAAGTGGTTCTTTACCTAATATAAAAATTATTTTCACAGAAATAGAAGGTGGGAAATTAGTAACAAGAAGAATAAAATTTGATGAGTGGTATTCAGAAGATATTGATTTCTATAATAAGGATGTTATGTTGTATGGTAAAGATGAAGGGGGTAATTATTGGGAGGTCGATGGTATCGCAACCGTTATAGTTGCTGGTGAATATGAATGGGACATCGATTGGTCTACTTTAAGACTTTCACACGAATCAAACCCTATGGATGAATCTGAATTTATATTAGAATCTATTTTACAAAGATTATCTACATTAAATGAAGATGGTAAAAAAGAACCAGACATGGAATGGGATTTAACTAAGTCAGAATTGAATAAGTCATTTAATTGGGTAAAATCCAAAGAAGATATAAAAAAATATTTAAAATTATTTTTTAAGAAGATTAAAAATTTACCTAAAAAAACAAAAAAGAATATTATAAAATACGTTCTTATTTCTTTTCTTGGTTTAGTCACTGTTTCTGAGTTACAAAAAATGGTTAATGAGGTTTCACCAGAAAAAATAGAAATTAAAAAACCAACAAAAGAAGAACTACCCACAGAAAAAGAAATATCCAATGTAGAAGAACCACAAGTAGAAAAAATTAGAAAACCTAGTAATGTTTTAATAGATTTTTTGAAAAAAGAAGAAGGTTATGTTAATAAAGGTTATAAAATAGGTGATGGTAAGATAACTATTGGGTGGGGTCACGCTGAAGATATTGAAGATTCTAAATATAAATTGGGTCAGGAGATTGACGGTTCTGAAGCCGAAGAGTTGTTAAGGAAAGATGTAGAAAACGCCTCCAAGTCTTTAAATCGTTTGTTAAATAGTTGGGATAAGAAGGGTATTGACGTAGAGATAAGTCAAGGTATGTATGACGCTATGACATCGATGGTCTTTAATATGGGTATTGGTAATTTTAGAAGGTCCGATTTTATTCAAATGGTTAAAAGAGGGGACATGGAAAGAGCTAAAGAAAAAATTAAATCAACAAGCTCACAGATGTTTAATAAGTTTCCTGGACTTAAAAAAAGAAGAGAACTAGAGTCTCAACTGTTTTCTTAAATTTCAAACTTCTTCTCGAACCAAGGGATGGGTTTTAAACCATCAACCAAGTTTTTAATTTTTATATTACCCTTGACAACCCCGTTTATTAATTTTGATTTTGTAACAAAGAAGGTAGACCCATCAGAAATGTCTAGGAAAATGTCATCACCATTTATTTCTCTTATAATACCGTAATAACCATTATTATATTCTAAAACATCGTTAACTTTAAATAACATAATTACTTTAATTTATGTTTTTCTAATGAAAAAACAACGCTACCATCAAAATAAACCTTATTTTTTTTAATTTTTAAATCCCAACCGAACTCCATCATTAAAGATTTCGTTTGTCTGTCCATCTCTTTGAGGGCTTCATCTTTATCCTTAAAAAATGAAACGTAATTTGGACATTGACCAGTTCTATCTAGTACACCATAAATAAACATCAGATAAATTTAGTTTTTACTCTTTCAGAAATGGGTATTGGTTCTCCTTGTTCATCTATTCTAACGAACTTAATATTTGTCTTTAAGATAATGTTTTGTCTCCCATTATATACGTTATGACTTCTTGACTCAATAGATAGTGTTATTGATGTTGTTCCTATCACTTCCACCTTACCATATATTTTTAGTAAGTGTCCTTCTCTGGCTGGTTTTTTAAAGACACATTTGTCTATACTAACAGTAACCATTCTAGGGGTGTCAGCTATTTGTGAGGCGTAAGCTGCTCCAGCAGCATCAACCCAAGCTAGTAACTTACCACCAAATAAATTTCCGTGGAACCCTAAGTCAGACTTTTTGACTGGGTGGGTTGATATAAGTTGATATTCGTTATTATTCATTGTAGTAAAAAGATATTACTGGAAAATTAGTTTCTTCGTCATTATTTAGACCGCTTTGAAATATAGTCTCTGTTGCGTAATACGTTTGACTAGATGTAACAACCTCTCTAGTTGATACCAAAACATCATCAACGTATACCTCCATTACAAACCAGTAGTGTAGTTGTGGATTGACAATGAATTGTACTTCATCACCATTTTTTAGTTGCCAAAACTCATAGTCCCACTCGTAACCTGGTGTTATGTAATCTTTGTATATCACTGGTGGGTCATTATCATAATTAGGTGAACAATTAACTTCGATAAAATCAGAAGCTCCTACTGGTGGTACTTCTTTAAATGTTAAGTGAAATCTAACTCTATGAAAATTATTATCATGTTTTTCACAAGAAGTTAGACCTAAAGTTAGTATTACTACTAAAAAGAAAAATATTTTTTTGAACTGTTTTTTCATCTTTTAACTAATTTATTAATACAAATATAGTGATTAATTTTCGATTAACCAAATAGATTACATATTTTTTTTATTTAAAGGTGATATTTATAATAAAAAACATATGGCAGCACCCAAACCTACTTCACCTGGAGTTTATACCTATGAGAAAGATTTAAGTTTAAGGGGGGGCAATAATAGTTTAGGTTCTGATAAGGAAACTTTAAAAATAAACGGTTCAACTAGCTCAACCTCAACAGTTAAACCCACATTTTGGGTATTAGAGTGTGGTATTTGGGATGATGAGGGTAGTTGGTTAAGTTACGCTAAATGGGAAGATAGTCCAATATGTTAAAAAAAAAGTATGATGACAATAGGTAATATTAATAATAAAGAAAGTGGAGCTTCAGTTAGAAATAAACTAAATCAACTTATTAAAGAAGTTAATACTCTAGCTTCACAAATAAACTTTGGTGGTACCACGGGAGCGACTTTAGAGAATAATATTATCTCTTTTGATACAACATTACAACAAGATGCTTATAGTGTTGATATAAGTGGAGCAGGTCCTTTTGCTAGTATTTCTGATTATGGATTTACAGTAATATCACCATCCGCGACAACAGCAACAACAATAAATACAAACATAACACTAAGTTATCCTAGTGGTACAACCGTAACTTATCCAGACCCTTTAATCATCGGTGATAATGGTTCTGTTGTTATACCTGATGGGGTAACTTTAATAATAACAAGTGGAACAACTTAAATAATAATAAAATAAAAAAAATAAAATTATGCCAAGTACATTAAACGTAGATTTCATATCTAGTTATAACGCATCAAACCCAGTAAAAATAAATGATTCATTATCAATAGGTTCATTTAATAGTGTTAATGGTCTATGGTGTTTCGCGGGACCAGGTCAACAAGTTACAGCTAACGGTGACAAATCTCATGTTGAGGGTTTTGCGACAACAACTGGTGGTGATTATTCTCACGCAGAAGGTAGTGGTTCTTATACTAATGGTGATTATTCTCACGCGGAAGGTAGAAGTACAGCATCTAATGGTCAGTATTCTCACTCAGAAGGTTATCAAGCAAAAGCTAATGGTGAAGGTTCTCACGCTGAAGGTGTTAATACCATCTCAACTGGTCTATATTCTCACGCTGAAGGTTCTGGAACTGAGTCTATTGGAACTAACTCTCACGCTGAAGGTCAAAATACAATAACAAATGGAAATAGTTCTCACGCAGAAGGTGGGAGTACCCAAGCTAATGGGGGGGCTTCTCACGCTGAAGGTCAAAATACAATCTCTACTGGGGGGGGTTCTCACGCTGAAGGGTATTTTACAGAATCAGTTGGTGGTTATTCCCACACGGAAGGACAACAAACAACAGCTAATGGTGAAGGTTCTCACGCTGAGGGTAAGAGTACAAATGCTAATGGTGATTTTTCTCACGCTGAAGGAGAAAATACAATAGCTAGTGGTAGAGCTTCTCACTCAGAAGGTGGTTGGAATTCAACAGCTAGTGGTGAAGGTTCTCACGCGGAAGGTAAAGGTACAAATGCTAATGGTCAGTATTCTCACTCGGAAGGTTGGAATACAACAGCTAGTAGTGAATATTCTCACTCAGAAGGACAAGGTACAACAGCTAGTGGTGACCAATCTCACTCAGAAGGACAAGGTACAACAGCTAGTGGTGACCAATCTCACTCAGAAGGTTTAAATACATTAGCTTCTGGTACTGGTTCTCACGCAGAAGGTGTTGCTACTGTAGCTAGTGGTCAGTATTCTCACTCAGAAGGTTATCAAACAGTAGCTAGTGGTCAGTATTCTCACTCTGAGGGTAAGGATACAATAGCAAATGGATACAGTTCTCATGCAGAAGGTGGTTTTACAATAGCTAATGGTGATTGGTCTCATACATCTGGGTTTTACACAGTAGCTAATGGTAATATTCAACATGTCATTGGTCAATATAACATTACTGGTAACACAGAAGGAGCTTTCATTATAGGGAATGGTTCTCAAATCGGTGGTAGAAGTAATTTATTGTTTGCGGCAGGTAACGAAGTAGAGGTATTTGGTAATACAAAAACTGAAACTATACAAATCACTAGTGGAGCGACAGCGGGATATGTATTAACTTCTGATGCTTCAGGTAATGGTACATGGCAATCAGTCGCTGGAGCTTCAGATACTTATGTCATAAGTTCCACATTAAATGGTACTGATTTAGAAATAAATCGAAATAATGGCCAACCACAAATTGTTGTTGATTTATCACCACTAAGTAGTGGGGATGTTTTCACAACTGGTGCCACATACGATAATGGAACATCAACTGCTACCTTCAATAGAAACGATGGTAACTCATATACTTTAGATTTGTCTTCTATAGATGTTAATGACACCTTTGTAACAGATTCAACATTAAGTGGTACAACACTATTAATAGATAGAAACCAAGGAGAACCACAAATTAGTGTAGATTTAAGTTCATTAACTAGTGTAGATACCTTTGTAACAGATTCAACATTAAGTGGTACAACCTTATTAATAGATAGAAACCAAGGAGAACCACAAATTAGTGTAGATTTAAGTTCATTGGCAGACGACACTATCGTAAATGGTTTTACTTATTCAAATAATAACTTAACAATTAGTCAAAATGGTCAATCTGATTTAACAACTAACATAAGTGTTATGACAGGGGTAACTGTTAATGGTCCTGCTGACTTTACTGATGAGGTTTTAATTAATTCTACAACCTTATTTGGAACAACTACATGGAACCCATCAGGTGTAAGTAGAGCAAGTCATAGGCTTGATGGAACAAATACACCAACCCTTTCAGATGGTACTGACGGACAATTATTACATATCTATGTAGGTGATGTTCTAAGTCCTGGTAGTTCTACTACTGTGACGGTTACTAGTAGTACAGGTTTCAATACAATAGCTTTTAACGCGGCCGGTGATACTGTAACTTTAATGTTTAACCAAGGGTTTGGTTGGATGATTGTTGGTAGTCATAATGTAACTATATCATAAAAAAACCCACCTATTCAGTGAGTTTTTTTACTTGGGGGAGGGTATTTAACCCTCCACAGTTTCTCTTCGTGTTGTATCTTTAAAAAGGCCTTCAATACTAACCTTATCATTCGAAACCAACCTATTCGTCAATAGGTCGCATCTACATTTCGCCACCCAAGATACTCTAATATTATTAATAAATAATTTATTTGTCAACCTTTTATCTCTAAAATTTAAAATTACTAACATAATTTCTTTTAATAGAAAAAGGGGAGAAACTCATAAACTCATTTTTTAGATATTCTGTTTCTGCTATTACATCTTCTTTTGACCAATTCTCTAAAGTATCCATATAATGACAGGTATCAAAACCAAAAACCCAACCATCTTTCATTTCTTGGGTTATTTCAGGCCAATCTATTTCATTAGCGGGATGAGAAAATGTTAAGCCTCCGTGAACATTGACATCTACATCGTAATAACTTTTACCATACGATGGATGTCCTTTAAAAACCACAACATAACCATTCCCCCAACCACACCCAGTTCGGAAACGAGGATAAGTATGTTTAACAAATGATAAAATTTTCGTTTTCATTCTACGAATATACTACATTTTTTTATATAAAACAAGATATTTATGATTATATAAGATATAAAATGTCAGATAAAAATTTTCCAATAAAGAAAACCCACTTTTTGAGAGAGTCGGATTTTAATTTTGTACTTGACCCCAATGAAAAGCCACTAAACGGTGTTAGGTTTGTGATGAAAGGTAAGAAAGACCCACAAATTTACTATATAGTAGATGAAGGTTTACAACGTGTTAAAATAAAATGGCAAGGTGGTGGGGAATTAACAAGAACATTCAAAAGAGATAGAGTAATGGAACTATTTAGAAGGGGTGATTGGATACCTTATTTTGGTCCTATTACAGAGAATGAAGGGTCTAAAGATTTTGATTGGATCGAAAAGGAGGGTAAAGACAAAATTTATATCATAAATAAACTAAAAGATTATTTAGGAAAAACTGATTTATCTTTTGACGTTGACTATGAATACGATTATAGTACTTCAGACTTTGGTGATGTAGAATATTTTGGTAAAATTTGGTTTGATACAGATAATGGGGAAGAACATTATGTAGAACTAATTGAAAACTCAAAAGGTAATTTTCGTTACGATGTTTACAAAACCGGGAAGTATGGTCAACAATATGTAATCGATGGTTCAAAATCTCCTGAAAAATCAGCTGATGACTTTTGGCGGATCGTGGCTTTTAGAATTTTAACCCTTAAAACCCCTAATATTAAAGGAAAAGATTTCCCACAATTAGATGAATCAAAAGATTTTGATTGGGTAGAAGATGTAACACCAAGAATGGATGCTACCTTATTAAAACCTGGACAAAAATTCTACGATAAGTGGGGTGATGTTATAAGAGTATTAGAGTACTTGGGTAGAGATGATGAAGGTGAAGTTTGTTATAAACCACCTTGTTCATTATTAAGATTTAGGAAAATAAAAGACCCAAGTGGTTACATACCAATTCCTGGATTACCAGCTGATGACCTACAAAACACCGATATGATAATGATACCAAGTGATTTTGATAAGCATATTGAGTCTGGTAAGTTAAAGTTAGTTAGTAAACGTACAATGTATGAATCCAAAGATTTCGAATGGGTTGGTGATGTTGAATTAGGTTCGATAGATAAAAATAAAAATTACGTTTTAGATGTTAGTAACCTTGATTTATCTGATGTAGAGGTACACCCAAGAAGTTCGGTTAGTAAAAGGGAAGCTCTTTTAGATGAAATTTTACGAGATTTATCTGAACTAGGTTACGATACAAACACTGTAAGAAGTGAACTATCTAGAGGTTTACAGATATACTATTTATACCTAACTAAATCTAGATATAATGGTCGTTTAGTAGTTGAATACGATGATCACGATGTTGACGACCCAACGTATGATGGTGAGTATGAAATTGTTGATAGTGTTAAAGATTTTATTTTCATGATTAAAAATAAAATGATTAAAGAGTCTAAAGATTTTGATTGGATTAAAAGTGTTGGTTCCTCAAAGATAGATAAAGATAATAATTACGCTATCTATTTGGGGAAAGACCTTGACTTTTCTGGTGTAAATGCTGATGACCTTGGTGTTCACCCTAAGAGTAAACTTCGTAAACTCAATAAAAGAGAAATGTTTATAAACGTTTTTTTTAATAATCTAGAAGAGTTTGGTTATGACGTTGAAACAGCCAGAACCCACTTTAACTTCATAAAATGGGTTTATTTAAATGGTAATAATCCACCCACTACTTATGACATCCCTAAAATGTCTTTAGAGTATGATGACAGATTTATTGAAGACCCTTCTTGGGAAGGTAATTATGTGGTACTACATAACCCAATAGAGATTAATCATTTTATTGAAAACAAAATACTTGGTGAGTCTATTGATGATTTCGATTGGGTTAAATCTGATGATATCGATAACATTAAATTGAATAATGTGTATTTTGATGATGTTTGGGGTGAATACTATTATGTATATAAAATAACTCCTTCTAGTGAAATACTTCTCTCACAGTTTTATCCAAATGGTAACTTAGTTTCGGAGATTACTACTGAAATTAGTTTGAATAGATTTTTAGACTTTCTTAATGGTGGTAGACTAAAATTAGTTGGTTCTCTTGAGGTTAAAAAGAGTCCCATGGGTTTCACCAAATATCATATAAAAGAATTAAATGAGTCAAGTGATTTTGATAGTTTGGATTGGGTTAGGGATGTTAAACCAAAAGGTTTTGAAAAAAATAAAAGTTATGTTGTTGATGTTAGTAACTTAATGATAGATACACCAATGTCTGTTTCCCCTACTTCTGAGAGATACACTAAATTAACAAGAGCAGATATTATAGACAAGTTTAAAGAGTTAGGATATAATGTTGATGGTATTCCTATTAGTGACGCCGATTATCTATATATTGAACCTAACGATAAAGCTGGTTATTGGGATGATGTTAACAACTGGATAAAACAAACTCATTGGTTAGATTATGATATGAAACACAACACACCCGACCCAACTTGGGGTGGCAAGTATGAAGTGATAGATGTTAATGAACTTATGTTTTTACTTGATAATAAATTTATTAGTGAAGATACAGATTTTCAATGGGTTGAGGATGTACCTTTAACTATGAATGTTTGTGAAGCTTATCACGTTTTAAACCCAGGTGATGAGATTATTATTGATGAAATTGATAATTGGGTAGACAGTCCATATCGATGGGATGGTGAAGACGGAATACAGACCCACCATAATGTTAAAGCTAAAGTATTAGCTTTGGATGAATGTAGTAATATAGATAAATCTAATGAAAGTAATAATAACACAATTCTAGTATCAATAGATAAGGATGGGTATTATGGTTTTGATGAAATGTGGAGTAGAGATTTTGTTGGTGACCTCCCAGCAAAGTGTCGTAACAACAATTGTATGTTTTTAATCTGTAATGGTGATGAACCAGATTATGAAATAAGATTAGTAGAAAAAAATAAAAAACCAATAACTGAAGTAGCGGGTATTTCATTTGAATCAAGAGAGTGGGCTAAAATAATAAATAATGAAATATTAAAAAACCCAGATGAAAAAGAAAGGTTGATCATTGATGGTTACGATTATCCAGAAGCCTTTAAGAGTTTCCCAATAGACTATGTTGTTATTGATTTTTATGATAAGTTAACTGGTTATGGTCAAGAACACTCTGGTTACGATAAAGATGGTAATTATGTTGTACTATTGTATATACAACCTAAAGTAATTAGTGGTACTGGTGGGTTTAACCTAAAAACAGTACTTAATCATGAAATGAAACACGCATGGGATGATTATAATAGAATATCTAAAGGTTTACCTAGTATTGATAAGACCAAAGAAAATAGGGAGCTGTATAATAAAGATTTTATATTAATGTTATCTGATAAAAACATCACAGGTCCAATAAAAGAAATATTAAAATATTATTATTATCTATCTGAATTAGAAAAGACAGCTTACCTAGAAAATGTTTATGATGGTAATAGTAAATACGAAAAGATAGTTAGGAGTATTCTTAGTAAAGATTTTGATGGATTTAAAGAAAGGTTTGATTTAGATGTTAATTGGCATCTTATAAATACAGCTTACGATATACCTTTCTTAAAGAAATTCGAGTCCCCCAAAGAGTTTATTGACAAAAGTTCAAAAGATTTAAAAAGAAAAGCTTCTGAAACAATCAAAAAAATAAACAAAATGAGATATGTTCACAATAAAAATTAATAACTGTTTATTTTTTCTATTATCTTAAATTTAATATCTTCATTAATCCCTTCTTCACTCTCTAGTATTTCTTCTAACAAAGATTTTATTTCTCTTTTTGACCTTTCTTTAGACTTCATTCTATTTGTTTCCTCAACCGAATATAGGTAATAAGAAACCTCATCCACTTTTTTTAGTTTATCTATATATTTCTCTATCCTTTGGTCTAATTTTCTTTGTCTGTTTAAATTAGTTATGGTTGGTATCGCTTTGTTCAATTCGTCCAACCTACCCTTCAGATATTGTATTTCACCAAATCTATGTATTTCTTTTTCTGTCATAAATTATTTTTTTAATGGTATTCTTAAACCAGCATTAATAGCGTTAGTCACACCGAGAGAAACATCTGCTCCCGTACCTAATTCACCACACAGAACAAAGTGTAATTTATTGTTTTGCCTAATATTTAATTGTGAATAAACGGATAATGGGTAAGGTCTAACACCCATAATAAAACCAATGAATTCTTTATCACCAAAATAAGAACCAACCCCAACCTTTCCAGATACGATGTAAGGATAAGTAAAACCAATCTGTAAATCTATTAAACTATAATCACCCATTGGGATATTAGTTCCGAACAACAATGATACGGTTGGTTTGGTATTGTCTTCATATGTTACACTCATATCGGTATAATCTATAACCTCATCTTCTGAGTTAATTGTTGTACTTACACCACCATTAACTTCAATATAATATTGTTTGTTCTGTGAGTGTGTTATAACCGAAGTTAATAATGTTAATGTTAATAGTAATTTTTTCATTTGTTTTTTTAGTTTAGTTTAATTATTTAAAGGTGCTTTAATTGTTGGGTGTGATTGATAGTTTTCTATTTCAAACTGTTCAACCTTTAGATTTTTAAAAACCTCATCTACATCATTTAAAGACTTTGTATATTTTAATGTTGGT
>Ga0208794_1000446_pt1 | contig 27306 bp, 25 predicted proteins | sample 32_taG_FD_184106 | JGI IMG/M metagenome (GOLD analysis project Ga0208794, IMG submission 184106) | Marine viral communities from the Gulf of Mexico - 32_GoM_OMZ_CsCl metaG (SPAdes) (version 2) | ecosystem: Environmental > Aquatic > Marine > Oceanic | place: Atlantic Ocean: Gulf of Mexico... | reverse complement strand
GTTGGAGAGGTACTGCTTCCCGACGCTGAACAAGCCAGAGATTATGGGTCCTAGTATTGGTATCATCTTATATATCCTCTGACCAAGTTATCGAAGCATCACAATCGGAAGCAGCAGCGGGGATGATAGCCAAGGTCACCAACTTATTCCGGTTGATAAAGAACTCACCTAACTGTTCTCTGGTTATGACAAGCGTGGCGTCTTTGGCAGTGGCGTAGGCGTACTCTTTAATACCCCCTGTTATGCTGGTGGCAGAGGTATCATACATCATCATACTGTCACCACCTTCATCAACAAAGCTGGCATCGTTGCTTAATGTGCCATCAACGATGATCTCCACCTTGAATGGTTTGGTACTGTCAAGGCCGAAGGATATCTCCTCAATCAACGCTTCCCCTAGATTAAGAACACCATTGTATATCTGTTTAGGTTTGACAGACAGAAGAGGCACAGTATTACCGTTTTGTCCAGAAGAGGTAGACTTTGCCACATCAGCACCGTATCTGATAATAGGATCAACACGTGGTCCCTGTGTGTATAGCGCCGCCGACGCACTCTTAATCTCAACTGCTGCACCAGTGAAGTTATAGGCCGACATTAACCAGACAGGGGATACGTTACCCAGACTTGGAATGGTGTTGTTGTTTGCGTACCTTTCACAATGGAACTGTACAAATCTTCCTGTCTCTGGATTCTCTACCCAATAGTTGATGGCACCAAACCCAAGGTATTGAAAGTCAATCTGGAACACATTACCCTTTGTAGGATCAAGAGTCATACCACTGGGGCCATTACCGTCCAGCGTATCAACATTGAAGTTCGATTGTAGAACATGGTTGCCGTTCCCTTCAGAGACTGTGGGCGAGACTCCAGCAACTGTTTGGGCAAAGGTCCCCACAGCTGTTGTTGCCCCTGACAACGTAAATGAGCCAGTCCTAGGGGCTGTTTGAGAGCAGACGAAGATTACAGTGGACCCTTCAGCAAAGGCTTCATACCCAACATCCCCCACATTAGAGTAATCGTGCTGTGCAATTTCCCATGCAGTGGCAGAGGTGGACCCACTATTAGTCACGGTGACATCAGTCACAGCGTTCCCGTCAAGGGTGATGGTGATATCCTCAGCAGTGCTTGATCCTGTGGTCACAGTCAGTGTTCTAACTTCCCTGATCCCGTCGTACTGCCGCCATACACCGAACTCTGTGTTGAACCTATACCCCATAAGGACACCGTTCTCACCATTACTCAGACCAACAGCCTGAATGCTGGATACTGTGGGTGTGTCAAACAAGGCTGTGAATCTTGTCATCACCCCCTGTCCCGGTCTGTACTTCACCCACCTCTTAGACGATAACGCAGCCAACCCAAGGTCACTTGAACCACTATTACACACCGCCATCCTATCAGTGTTGGTGATTGTGCCGCCAGTTTGTGTGGTCTGTGTATGGAGTTGCTCATGATTGACAGTGTAGATGAAGTCAGTCTGGTAGACAGGATAGTTCTCAGCTACCTGAAGCTCACCAAAGGCACTGGACTGAAAGAAGTCTTTGAAAGATTCGTTAGGGGTATAGCTCATCTTACATAATCACCCAGTTGTTACCGTCACTCTGGAGACGGAGGGAAACCCATTGTGTTCCTATAGATGCAGTGGTGCCGCCATCAATAGTCTCTGAGGCGTACCCATCCACGATGACATCGTTGGCTGTGGAGTCCACCTTCTTAATCGTAAGTACCCTACCAACCATTGATCCTGCACGGGGGAGGGTGAAGGTCACATCACCAGACGTTGCATCACCCAACACAGTACCATTCTTGTCTGTCAGTTGCTTATCAGCGGTGTACGTATGGATGGCGTACCTCATCTGGTCTGTACCTCCACCACCGGCTCTGCCACCACCACCGAACTCAATCCACTTACCCCATTCACCATCAGGCTTCTGGAATCTGATAGAATTACCCCTGATTTCATGGTCTGGCATGGGGCCTGTCTCACCTTGGATACCATCAACACCATCGATACCCCTCAGACCGTCCTTTCCTGGCTCTCCACGGGGTCCTACAGCGCCATCTCTGCCGTTTAGGCCGTCTACCCCATCAATTCCATCACGCCCGTCTACACCGTCCCTAGGCTCTCTCAGCTGTATCTCTTTTACAAGCTGAATTGCCTTGGTAGCCATCTGAACGGCGAGGGTTGCGAGTTCTTGAGAGGTAGCCATGGTCTAATCCCTACTCCAGAGCCTCACTTGCTGCACGGAGGGCGTCAGCTGTGGCATCAGGGCGTTCCACACCCACGTAATCGAAGGCACGATCAAAGTGACGGGCCAGAACAGGGCTAGGTTGGGTGTGATGAAACTTCATGTAGAACTGACGGAGGTCACTCTGTTTCATCTTACCTTTTGCCAGCTTCTTAAAGGCCAGATCACTACCATTCTTGCTGAACCAGTTGGCAACAACCAAAGCTTGCTGTTGTTCGTAGTTCAGATTAGACACGAACTTGACATGATCGTCTTTACTCATACGCCCGGCAGCAGACTTAACCCAGTCCTCAACAGAGTCACCTGTTTCTTTACTCAGGTTAATCAGAGACTGGGCTGCACTACGCCGGGTATCGTTAACCAGCTGGAAGTAACCCGTGGCAGAGGTACGATCATTGGTTGCTGACTGCGGGTTCTCTTCTCCACCACTCTCAGCCATGGCAATGATCTGTGACATCTTATCAATGAAGTCTTCATCGATAGGTGACTTAAAGGTGGGACGTTTCTCATTGGTGACAGCAGCATTTACCACCATCTGAGCATGTTTATCCATAATCAAACTTCCTTCCGTGTTCTGTTTGTTAGTCTCGATACGCTCAGGGTTCAAGTCCCATTTGATATCAGATGCCAGTGCTTTGACTTCATCCCAAGTCTGTTCAGCCCCTTTACCGACGAGCTTCATGGTACGTTTGAACTGCTCAAATGTAGTTTCAGCGCCCTCTGCAACCAGTTTAGCTGTCTTCTGTACCTTCTGTACGAGGGAACCTTCTTCACTGATGTCTTCAAGGACCTTCTCAACAGCAGGGGCAGCTTCAGGTTTCTTCAGAGCAGCTTTCAGGTTATCAGGCATTGGGTTTTGAACATCAGCTAAAGCCTGTGCAACACTCATACGCCACTTGGCCTCATCCTCATCCAGAACAACCTCCACTGTGCCATCAGGTTTGTAGTTGGTGGTGGTCCCATCTTCATTGAAGACAGAACGGGTGCCATCAGGCTGCGTTGCTTCAACTGTCTGGATGTTATCGATGTTGAATACCTCTTGCCTTTCGACAGGGGCTGGGTTAGGAGCAGGAGTAATGGTGTCACCGATCTGTTGAGGTTGAGCCTGTGCCCTATCTCCGAAGATCAACTTCTGTTGTGTGTCTCCAATGTCTTTCTGGAAGTCCTGGAGTGCCTGTTGCAGGGTTACGTCTTTAGAACCTTTACCTTCAAGGGCCACACGTACACGTTCACCAACAGCTTCTCCATTCTCAATGGTGATATTGGAGCCGATAGCCCGGCGCAGTTGTTCAGCCACCAGATAGCCACGTTCGATGTCCGACAAAGAAGCAAGACGTGGGTCGTCCTTACTTGCTTTCATCATATAAGCCATCATGTTGTTCATGGTGTCTCGTACTTCAGGTCCAATACGGTTCAACCTACGTAGTGCTTCTTCATCTACAGTCTGACCTTGATCCGTGGGGAACTCAGTGTCAGTTTCCTGCGGAGGGAAGTAAGGTTGTGCTTGTTGGACGTTGAAGGACCACTGCCCCGTGGCTGCGTTGTATCCCAAAGTGCTGGGGAGGTTGCCGCCAATACTCTTAGCCGCTTTACGTGAGACTTCCAGAGCCGTGGAGAAGACCTTGGCTTCCAAAGCTTTACGTTGGGTGGGGTCAGCTTGTGCCATGATCTTGTCATGTTCAGGGCTGTTATAGAACCTGAACAGTTTATTAGCATTAGCTGTGTTCTTCATCATCTGAAGACCATCAAGCACGTTAGACACCGTAACACCGTAACTGGGAGCGTCTTCAGGGTTGTAGTTACCTTCTTTGTGTCTCTTATTGAGAGTCTCTACCAAGACTTCTGTTGAGTGAAGACGTTGGTTAGCCCCTTTGATAGTACGGAGTTGTGCTTCTCGCTTAGTGGATGCCAGAGTCTTGGCGATGTGAGACTGAGGTCCACTTTCGTTAGGTTTAACAGAGGCCATCCCACCTTGCAGAGTCTGTTTAAGGGACGTACCAACAGTGTTAACCTTACCAAGAGACTCCGTGAAACCAAGTAAAGCCCCCTTCTCCTGAATCATCTTATCAATTATAGTGTTTATGACTCTCCCTCTATCGTCAGTCAGGAGCATCATCTGACCCAAAGCGTTACCTGAGTCTGCTACCTTTTGAATCTGGGAAGTGGCTGCATACTGAAGAAGCTTGACTTGGGCCTCTTGCACCTCTTTAACGTTACTTCTGAGGTTGTCTACAACACTCTTAAGAGGAGACATAGCCTTACCAAGGGCTTTGTCAACCATCTCTGTGCCGTAAGCATTCTGGTGTAAACCGTGCTGCTGTGTCTTGAATACCTCGCCTACCCCTTCAAGCTGTTGCGCTATCTCCAAGGCTTGCTTCTGACCTTCAGGAGTGTTAACATCTACTTTAGAGTACAGACCAACAGCCGCACGAACATGGGTATTGATAGTATCATTGAAGTCTTGGGTAGTCAAGTCAGTGACAGCTCTTGTCTTCCTTTCATCAACCCACCCTTGGACCTCTGAGTCCCTTTTCAACTGTGCATGAAGCAGTGCACTCCGACGTTCCTGTAGTACTTTAACATACCCAGCTTGGAACCTCTGCTCAGGATCAGGGATGTGTTGGAAGTGGGTGTTGCCGTAGATGGTGGCGGCATTGTTGAGATCAGATGTTGACTCTCGTTCTTCAGCCACATTCAAACTCTGGATACCAAGCTGTTTCTTCACAGCATCAGCCATACCCGGAGTAGCTTTCTCCAGTCGAGTCTCCCACTCACGCTGTTGGGTGGTCAGAGCAGAACGGTTGATGGAGCCTTGTCGGAAACCTTCGTGCATGGTCTGGTACTGCGTGACGAAGTCTTTCACTTCGCTGTCTATGGCAGCCTTCTCCATCATGGGGCCTACTTGAGCAGCAAGGTTACCCAACACACCAATACCTTTGGCGACAGAGGTCATACCAGAGTCTACTTGTGGCACCTTACTTCCACGAGGAATCATACCCACATTAAGGGCAGAAGGATCGCTGATCAAACCACCAAAATCATCACTCATCTTACTCTCCTAAACTCCTGAACTTACTATTGAACTGTTTCTCGATAAGGCCAAACCAGTCACCGTCAGCTTTACGTACAGCCCTGTTCAAGATATCCTGTTTGACTTGCTCGTCCCTGATACCGCCAAGGTGCATGTTCTTAAGGTTCATCACTCTTATCATCTCTTGCTTGTACTCTTCATTTCCTGTCGCCCAGTAGTTACGAAGATGACGAGTCTCTTCAATATGGAGGCGGGTGATAGTCTCACCAAGCTCAGTCACTGACTTGTTGTAAGCATCAGTCCTCTCTTTCATACGGATGGCATCTCTCATCTTAGAAGGTGTCATCCCTAACATAACAGCCAACGCCTGAGTATGATCCATACCCTGAATCAAGTCTTTGGCGTTCCGAGAGGAGAGGTACTCACCAGTCTCCATAATCCAGTAAGCTTTCCATACATCATTAAGGGAAGCAATATGTTCAACTGCAAAGGATTGTACGTTGTCAACGAACCAGTCAACAAACAATCCTGATCTCTCAGCCCTGATTGAGTCCATCATGATAGAGGGGGCTTCGACACTACTGCTTATAAGGACATCTTTGAACATAGTGCCAGCCGGTCCAAGAACCATATCAAGGAAGCTTGTGTCTCCGATATCCTCACCAAGGATACGACGACCAAGATCATTGAAACCTCTGGCTACACCAACACGATGGGAAATCTCAGAGCCGAACCAAGAGGTCAACAGCCAATCTAACATACCTCCCCGTGCAGCTGCAAAAGCGTCCCTGTTCTCTTCAGGGTCCAGTCCAAACGCTTCCAACACAGAGTCAACAGTGCCAGCAGACATGGGGGCTATACCCGCAGAGCCGTAAAGGACAGCTTGGGTGACAGCCAATCTCACTTTCTCCCCCGCTGAGAACTGCCGATTGAAGAATACGTTCTCAACCAAACGAATGGGGTAGGTCAAGAACTGGGTAGGTAGACCAAGGATACCCTTCTGGAACCGGGCAGCACTGGCATTGGACATGTTCATCGAGTACTTGGAGGCAAGGTTGGCCAACTGGTTCATGTTGTCAGCTTTACGCATGTCTGCCAGAGACACAGTCTGCCGTAGTTCATCCCATGCTTTGGCGTACCCAACAGACTTGTTGAATCTCTCAGCCGCCATCACAATAGAGCGTCCGTACTTCATCACATTCGACGGAGAGATGGGGCCACCTACATTGAACAGACGATCATGATCCAAGTCACCCATGTCGCCAAATAGATCGATGATACCACGTTCCCGTCCAATACGCACCATCTCTTTGAAGTCAGCAGGGTCATCAAAGTTCTTGGCCATTGCATTCAAGGCGTCATCACTTGTGACCCAGTTCATCTGTTGGAACATGAAACCACGGTACAGATGTTGCGGTGCTTTAACAGGGTCCATCGCTGCAATAGACACAGCTGTCTGTGATTGTACAAACAACTGATCCAGTTGGAACAGACCAAGGTGTACGTTGTAAGCCAGAGAGCGCATAGCCACAACAGGGTCGGCATGACGCCAATCCATCAACTTACCACTGATAGCGTCTGAGTACTTACCTTTACCATCCATCCACCGTGCGGCTCTGGTGATACCCCCTGCCAACCAACGTCCGTAGTCGTTGTATGAAGAGAGTTGAAGCTGCATGGCAGAGTGGCTCTGCATAGCTGCCCTGACAAACGACTTCTTGGCGTTCGGATCAAAGTCAGCTTCAGTCAGTTTCTTACGAGTGATCATGAACTGATCTTTACTCATCCCATTATCAGGACGAAGAAGCTTACCGTACGTATTCATCCACGCCTTCGTGGCCACAGCCCTGTAGTTGGCCAAGTTACCACGGTGCAGAGAGTCAGCCAGTGACTTCTGTAACAGACGCATAGGATCAATGACCTTGGCTATCTCATCATCAGGTCCACGTAGAGGCTGATCACCACGACGGCCATAGTAAGGCTTACCTTGTGTCTCCACATACGAAGTGAAGGAATCCACATTACGGATATCTACCTCTTCAAGGCCATACTTATTAGGTACTGGGTTCTCATCCCCTTCAACGATGGTGAACTTGTGGTCTTTGTCAATCGTACCACCTTTAACCTTATCATCAAACTCTTTGAATCCGTCCTCAAACCCAAGACGGCGAAGGATTGAGTCAGCATCTGGGCCAAGGTTGTTGTAGGCTTCCAATGCCTTGTTCATACGATCCACGTATTCAACCAAAGACGAACGAGTACGTCCCACAGCATGGGTCAGGGGGTTCATCACATATGAAGTACGGTCAATGATGTTAACCCGACCTTGTTTAACAAACCAGTTACCATCAGGGCCACGGTGACCGCCTTCCCTCTTAGGTAACTGTCTGTACTTCAACTGACCGGGGTTCACATCACCGTTCTTGACCAAGATCGCATTGGCGTACCCTGATTTGTCGGTCAAAGCATACTGTGAATCAAGGGTGTATAGTTTATGAGTTCCTTTATTGATCTTGTCTTGGAGATCGGTTGCGTTAACAGCCCGTCCGGAGAGGACAGAACCGCTGTCTTTGTCGTACAGCATAAGACGAGCAGTATCTCTGACCTCCGGGACCTCCTTCATATCAATACGGTTGTGTTTGAAGTTGGGAAGATCAATACTACCAGTTACATACCCCTGTGAAAACTTAAGCACGTAGAGTTCGTTGTTACGAAAGGCCCAGTCAATGTCATTCAGATTGATGAAGGCACGGTAGGCTTTCCACGCTTCATCAGTGGGGAGAGTATTGTCTCCGTTAGAGTACTTGGCATCAAACTCTGACCTATCATACCACTTGGCTTCAAGGTTACCATCAATCAACACACGTTGAAGCCTCTTATACTGAGCTTTCTTCAAACCTGTAATAGTTTTGATGATAGGCTGCATAGACTTAACGTACGCACCCTTCAAAGCACCGGCCCCTTCAGCCCTAGCCTGTACCCAATCAGGGAGGACGCTGGCAGGAGACTTCATAAACATAGCAATAGGGCCTGACCCAGATTCAAGGAACTCCTGACCTGAGATGATGAAGTCCTCATCGATATCTCGTGTGACTCTGATGAACGTCTGTCCACTAGAATCTGTAAATGTCTCAGCATCTTCAGGAAGCCGTCTACGTTTGATAGCCTCAACTGCCTCTTCGACAGTGGCAAAACCAGAACCGTCTTCTTTACCGATTGCGACAGATACCTTAGTCACACCATCCTTTGAGAAGGGACGGAAGTCATTGACGACAGAGGGGCCGTACGTATCACGCATCTCAAGCAACGCAGCTTCAACAGCAGCAGGACGGTCAACATCAAGAATACGTTCATCTTTGGCAACAGAGTCAATGATACGTTGGGCAAGTTCATCATTAGATGAGGCAGCCACACCTAGACTGTTGGACACATCTGCATTACCCAGAGGGTCTACTACGCGTGTGGCGCTCGGCAGGGTTCCTTCCACACCAAAGACTCTGTCTGTTTCACGAAGCAGGGAATGTCCTTCTCCTTCAGCCCCCAGCAGAGTATCAAGGATAACCTTGTCAGCGGCTTTACGTTGGCGGAACCGACTCAACATCATAGCCTTGGTGGCTACACCTTTGATAAGACCGACACCAAAGAAACCTACATCCGTTGCATCCACATAACCCCAGATGTCATTGGCAAATACTTCACTCTCGGACACGCTTTTTAGAGACAGAAGAGTGTCCAGCATTTGATCTTCGTTAATACCAATCAACGCTGAAGTGTCTTCCAGTTTCTTACGGAAGTCAGAGATGAAAGCTGGGAAATCCTCAGTGGTATAGATGGTATCATTAAGGTTTCTGGCCATCTGACCTTGTTCAGAACTATCACTGGAGTCAAGGTTGAAGAGTTGGTACCACTCACGAAGAGGAAGGAAGGAAGCCACATTCTCAAAAGCAATCATGAACATGCTCTGCTTCTGCTCTTCTTCAAAGACTTCAGAGATCATACGCTCAATAGTCATCGACCTCTTGTTCATGTCTACAAGACGATCAAAGACCTGACCTTTCTCATTGTATTCAATAAGGTCTTGGACGAGTTCAGCGTTGGCAGGGTCAGACGCAAGAAGGTCAATCATACGCTCCGCAAATGCTTCCTCAATAGCTACCTCTTCCTGCTTGGCAGCTTCTTGCATGTTGTATTGGAGAGTTAGTTTAATAGAGTCACTGAAGTCTTCACCACGTTCAATGGCGTCTCTGGCTTCCATCTCAAAGATTGACATGGACTCCATAGTTTGTTGCTCAGCAAGCTGCCTCTTGAAGTTCTGGATACCCCCTTGTTCAAGATTGGTGTATATACCAAGGTACTGTTCTTCAGCAGCTGGAATAGCCTCATCAGTCCCGATCCCAGGTGTAGTGGCAACAGCAAGTTGAGAGGCAATGACACTCCGTTCCCTGTCATTCAGATTAGACGAGGGCGTAAGTAGAAGTTCCTCTTCAGGCTCAGGGGTGTCGCCCTCAGCCAGTAGGACTTCTTCTTCTTCCGGAACGTCGAACATAAACTCTGTCATGCTTTCAATCCAAATGCTTTAGGATACTTGGCAGCTGTGAATGCAAAACTACCTGCTGTACCTAGTAGAGAACCAAACGCACTTAACCCTTGGCCGGCTGTGATAGGTCGATTGGCTATCTCATCAGCACTTAAGAAGGCTGACCTAATCCCTTGGTTCAAGGTTGTAACTTGATTGATGAAGGCATTGTTGAAGTTCAACTGACTCTGGGTATTTCCTTGAACGGCAGGTACAGTACTACCCGGCGCTCCTATGGCACCACCAGCCCCTCTATTGGCAGCAAGGTTGACAGCCCGTGCACGGAAACTCCTTGCTTCAGCAGCAGCACGACGGCGTTGTCTGGCCGCGATAACATCTTCCCTACGCTTCTGTAGTTGGGCAGCACGACGGCGTTCAGCAGCAGCCGCAGCAGCTTGTCTGGCAGCAGCTTTCTGTTGCTTACGTTGTGCTTGCATCTGAACAAGAGTACCTGCCGCTGACACAGCAGCGCCAATGATGATTGCAGTTGCTACAGCTTTACCCATGATAGTGTCTCTTCATAAGTTTGATATCCATTGGTAACCAGTCTTTCTTGCTGAAGAACTTAAGTAGAGTAGGACTTGACATCTGGAAAGGGAGAGTAAGTGAACCTAAGTCAGCTTTGTTATCTACTAAGAAACGATCAATCTGATTGAGGAATGTGTTAAGGTTACGTAACGAACGGTACTCTTCATCAAGCACCCACACAATCTCTTCTGCTGTCCTAAGTTCTTGACTGTAGGGGTATGGGATTAACATGGCAGCATAGATACCCACCATACTTCCTTCTTTGTTATACCCTACAATCCCTTTCAGTATCTCCTCATCTGCTAAGTACTTCAACGTGTCTATGTCTGGAGTGTATGGGACATCAAAGGTCTTACTTATGTCTGATTTGTCCCAGTCGTCTCCGTACAGTTCGAAAGCTTCTTCAATATGATCCTTGGTAGCTGTTAACCAGATAACCTCAGAGTCCGTCTTGGGCTTCGACAACTGATTGCCATCCGTAGATGTTGAAGTCTTTTCCTGACTCTGATTCGAATCGGTATTGGACTGCATGTCCACGTCCTTTCACTTTCTCTCTGGAGACGATGACTGTCTCACCGGGTAGCTCATCTGTTATTATACCAGAATCGAACTCTCTTTGCAAGGAATAAATCTGCCTACGGGTACTCCACTTATTCGCATCAGAGGTATTGGTCCAGTCCCACTTGGCTCTGAAGTAGCACGAAGAGGGTGAGAGTAGAGAGCCGTTAGATGTCCCAGTCTCAGATTTACCAAGGAAGAAGTAGATGTACGGCAGAGTCTTCTTCTTAATGAAGTCACCAAAGGTTTCGTACCCAGTCTCGATGTAACTGGAGTAGTCCGCACCTACTGCGTCATCAGTCTCCCAGTCAACGAAGTCACCATTGTTGAACAGGGCAAAGGTCCAGTTGTGGTTCCCTGCTCCGTCTGGTTTCATGCAGAACCACTTAAGGAAGGTGTTGGAGCCGGCGATGGTGGTTACATCAGTCACCACGTTGTTACTGGAACTATCCACCACAGTATTGCCGCTGCTGTCAACCACATTCTCGGTACGCACCACCGCATTCACCGTCTGAGTATTGAACCCAGCTAAGATGTACGGAGAGTTCGTGTTCAGGTCACTTACCTTCCAAGGGTAGAAGGCACCAATGCTGGTGTCAAAGATGAGGACTGCATCATACCGCCACTTGTACTCGTCATTGGACGGGGCAGTGGTATTGTAGAGCCAGTACACTCTCTTCGTTGCAGGATCAAAGATACTCCGTGCATACGTCTTGGACAGGTTAGGGATGTCGTCTTGGTAGAACGTTTCAATAGTATTCTGAGACATGGACTGGGCCTGTAGGCGGCCACTGACCTGATCCGTGTCCAAGGTGTAGATACCTGTCTGACTCCACCAGTACGGACGACCTTCCACTTCAATGATTGAGCCGGTGCTGTTACACCCAACAGGGCTTATCTTGTTAACTTGGAAGTCAGTGGCTTTGAAGCCGTCTTCACTGGCACCAGCTATAGACCAGACACCATTAGATGCAAAGAGGATAAGGTTCCTTCCTAGGACAAGGGAGCCACGGATAGTCCCAATCTCAGGAATAACAATAACACCTCCGTCAGAATCCACCAACTCATTCAATTCCTCCGTGGTGGGGTCAGCTTCCTGATAACACCGGCCAACACGCTGAGTATCTGTCAGAACCTGACTGAAGTACACATGACCATTGATAGATGAAGACTCCACACCGAAGTACCACACCCGTCCGGAGAAGAAGTTGATGAACTCAGGACGATTATCCTCAGACTCAACAGTGATGCCAGCAACACCAGACACCGTACTCCTGTCCTTGTAGAAAGGATTGAGTAGGTAATGACCTCGTGGGGCAAGGGTGTTACCACCATCATACTTGGCCAAGAGGGCAGCATCAAAGTCATCGTTGCTGTCTTTACCAACCCACCATTGCTTGGAGTTCGGAGGATACTTAGACTTGGCAGTGAAGTACGTGGATGTGGGATCAGAGATACCTTCACCCGGCGAAGACCAGCCTTGGTTCTTCAGGTTGTAATCGTGGGTAGTGGAGAGGCTGGAGGGTTCTTCATCAGGGTCCAGCGCAGGGTTCTCTTCCAACCCATCAAAGTCCCTGATCTCCAGACTGATCTGTGTCTCAGTGATTGAGTCACCAACCGGATCATACTCAACGAAGAAGGGTTCAATCTTCTTAGATGCACAGAACATCAACCCCTTACCACTGGCAATCGTCACCGGTTCAGAGCCGATGTCAGTTGCACCAGAGGCAGCGTAGGTTGAGAGGTTGGTGGTGAAGGACTTCTTCCCATCACTAAGGGGTTCGGTGCTGAGATCATAGTAATGGAGGGTGGAGTCAGCCTGAACGATGAGGAAGTTCCTGGTACCGTTACCCGCCACCGCAGTCCATACCCATGTGTTGATAGCCTGATCTCTGACCTGTGCCGTGGTCAAGGTGGTGGACGACAAAGAGTAGCTATTCTCATAGTCCACACCCAGACGACGGCGACGGTTCCCCTTACGGAAGAGGACACAGTTAAGCTCATCGAGGCTGGCATTCTCAGGGAAAGTGAGAGGACCAGCTTCGGTGATCAGACCAGCAACAAATGTGTTGTATGGTTTGGTGGCTATTGCCATATTGGCTTAGTCCTCAGCGGGGGTTTCGGCTTTCTTCTTCTGATTCTCTTTCAGACGCATGTCCGGTTTAGGGGCGCTGAATGCAGCAACGTATTTACCCCATGCTTCACGGACGAACTTCTCTCCGGTGAACTGACCTTCAAGCAGTTTAGGGAGACGACCACCGGCTACAGCGGTGAAGCTGAAAAGGTGATGGGGGTGGTGAGGTTCGGCTTTATATTCAACTCCTTTAGGGTCGGTAAAGGTGAACATAGATTACTTCCTTCCATAGTTTGGGTAGTATTTAAAGTTTGCTTGTTTCAGACGATGGCGGTTATTCTGGTTACGGGTGATATGCCGTCTTGAGATGGCCGACGCCGCCTGATTAGGTTGCTGCTTAAGGGTTACAAAAGCAACAGCCTTCGCCGTTGACAGGAGGAGGGGGAACATGTCCACATCCATATCAGCCACAAAGGCATCTGACAACGTGAAGGTAGGTTCGACTTTACCCCATCCTTGGGTCTTGGACTTCTGGAGGGTAGAGTCAATTGTACTATCGTACGAGTCACATACGATGTACTCATCATCGAACGAAGTCCACCACGTAGGGTTTAAGTCCGTACGAATCAGAAGGGTGATACCACTGTCATCTGTGACAGAGGTTATATTACTTGCGGTGCTGTCTCTGGTGTCAAGCATGTTGATGAAGTCTTGAGGGGTGATGTAGTCAACCTTGGTGTAATTCACCTTGGTATCACTGGCACTTTCCCTCTTGTCATACTTGAACCAGTCAATCTCAGTAACCGTTGCAGGGTACTGGAGGTAGTTAGGTTTGGACGAGTCAGCCAAGGCTTCGAACTGAAACAACTCACGATGCTCAGGGACTGTCTCGTTAGCCACCAAGTCATAGAACGTATCACGGACCAGACTGGCAACCTGATAACTCTCATCAGTATCAGTGATGGAGTTCACAGTGTCACTGTCCATATCCCGAAGGATACGTTGTGTCATATCAAGCAGAGTAAGCTTTGGCATTGCGGTATCCCTAGAAAGATAGGTGGTTCTTAATCCATGAGCCGACGAACATGATGACGGTTACAATCCCTGTGATCTTAACACCCATCACAGCGATCCTCTTGTCATTCTGTCCTACTTCCTTCTGAAGTTCTTCAATCTGGCGGTCATGAATATCAATGACTTTTTCAGTGGACTTGATAACCTGCTCACCAAGCGTCTCCAAACGGGTAAGACGTTCAGACGTCTCCGTCATATGCGCCCTGACTTCCGGATGGACTTCAGAGCGTCTGTCCTGCCCGTCATAAACCATTGTTAGGGTTTAGTCCCGCGCAATACTTTCTTGTCAGCGATCTTGGCTTTGCTGAACGCTGGCATGGCATCTTTTTGCTCTTGAGTCATAACGTCGAAGATGTCTTCAACGACACGGGATACTTCCTTGTCGCTTTCCTCCATTGCAGCCAGCCAATCATTCATGGGCTTGGCGGCTTCAGCGGCGGCGACTTCCGCATTGTGCGCTTCTTCACGCGCCATGCATTCGTCGATTTCGGCTTCGGTCAATTCGACACGTTCGCCGTTGACCATTTTGTGGGTGTAATCTTCACGAGGCATAGTCTTGTACTCCTTGGTTAAGCTGTTGCAACACTGAACAGGGAGGCTTCAGCGGTGGCGATATTTCCTGACGAAAAGTCCAGTTTGATTGCGTCAATGTCGTTCCCACTCAAACTGTAGACTTGGAACGACCCAACGGTTGTCGTGGCGATGTCGGAGCCATGTCTGATTTGAGCTTGGAACATACCCGACGCTTCCGTACTATTCTGCGCGTCTCGGCAGAACTCAATCCGCACCAGAGACCCGCCAGCGCCATTGGACATATTGGTGTTCCCGTGTAGCTGAACAGGTGAAGTGCCATTACTGCCAGAGTTATGTTCTCCCCCAACACTACTGGTGATCTGGTTTGAAACCCGAGCATAGGAAGTACCGGCGATATATGTGGAACCGTTGTCCGTGCTGGCGTGGAACCGAAAGTCTACGTTGTTGTTCACGGGTTGCAGGTTCCACACATATATGACATGCATTTGCTCAGACAGCGAAGTCCACTGGATGTCTGCCGTCGAAGAAGTGATCGACGTATGGTTTACCAGCGACATTCCCGCAGGAACATTGGTTAGCGATGACGCATCGTGCGCTCCCAACGCTTGGGAAGTATCGAACATGCGGGGATCAATTAGTGTCTGTGTCATGTCGATCTCCTAAATCTTGATGCCGTAAAGTCGGCAGTCCCAGACGGTGATATTCCCACTGGTAGGCTGGAACCTGAACCCGTCAATGTCGCCGCCGTCCCCGAACTCTCCGGTCAGATACGTGGCCAATCGGTTCGCAGAACTGGTAGTGCAGTGGTGCAGCATCGCAAAACCAATGCCGTCACCGCCCGAGGCATACAAGGCACCGTTCAATTCCCATAGCGTGATTTCCCCCCACATACCCGCAGAGGCATGGAGGCCAAGGCTTTCATCAAGCCGCCAAAACGTTCCGTTGTCAGCATTAGGGTAGGCAGACGCAGCACCGTCGGCGCTAAGGCCCTGCTTGAAATAACCAGACGTAGTTTCCCACGTGCTAGCCCGGCTTAACTGCATCGTGATACCTTGCCCCGCCGTATCAGGAGCCATGTGGACAAAGATTTTGTATCCTTGGTACGTTGAGCTATCTAGGCCGCTAGTCACTTCAACACCGGTCACGCTGTCACCGGTTGTGTTTGAGATGTACTCAAGCGCCCCACCATTGTCTGTACCCCACTCAGGCGCAGTCAATCCACTGTTCTGTTTGAGAACCTGACCAGCCGTACCCTTGGCAAGACGTACCCAATCACCGCTGGCGTTGCAGTACATGATGTCGCCTTCGGCTTGGGAAGTGAGAGCAATCTTGCCGCCGGTCACGCTGTTGTCTTGGATGACCGGGGCGGTGCCTTGTTTGTGCAGCACCCAAGAGAACACTTCGATACCAGCCGTGACACTGGTGGTCGTCGTGACCGTCGCGCCGCTGACCGTGTAATCAACGCCGGGTTCTTGAAGTACGCCACCAATTGCAAGCAAGACGCTGTTGGTCGTGGCGTTGACATCAAGGGTAAAGCTGGTTCCACCGCCCGTTCCGTGGTTCTTGAACGTGGTGCCTTGGTTTCCGGCGAAGTTTAGAAATTGGCTCATGTCAGTCTCCTAAACTTTCTTGATGCCGTACATACGCATGTGATCGACATCTAGGGTGCCGGTATCTGCAAACAACCGAAAGCCCGTCACCTCCGCTGTCAACTCACTGGCAGAACAAGCACCGCTAATCTTCGTACACGCATACAAAGCGCCGGTATGTCGGTAATATTCCAGGCTCTGTTGGAACTGGAGAAGATCAGTATTTGAGTTCCATTCAAACCAGAGTTGGAAGAAGGCATTGACGTTGACGTATAACCCCTGTCCACCGTCTAGCGTCATCTGTGCTTGAGATGTGTAATTCGGGTAAGCGGGGCCACCTGAGTACATGCTGATGCCCGTTCCATTATAATTGGACGAGGTGATGTATGTCGGGGTTGCGCCTGTGGCTACACGCCAACGCGGACTTGCAACTGCCGTGTTCACGTTGAATACACCAGTCACGTAGTATTGCCCGTAAGTCGTCGCATCCATCCCAGCCGGTTCAAGATCAACTGTCGATGCCGCCGTGCCGGAAGTCTCACCGAGGAACACCATATCGTTTTCACTGGTGATGCCGAGGAAGGTATCAGATGGTTTCGTGTTTGCCATGTCTTCCTCCTACCCGTGAACTAGCTTCAGCAATGTGAAGCGACCGGCTGCGATATTACCGCTGGACATTAAGAACCGGACTGCATCAGTGTCTTCTGGTGAATTCAGATAACCAGCACCGTGTAAGATGAATGCATCCCCACTGGTCGGCTCGTACCCGCTGTTCCATTGGAATAACGGGTGCGTAACAGCATCAGATGGCGTAGTGAAATAGATGTTGAACCCGGCCATACGCGCCGTGCTGTTGGCGATTTTGTAGTTTGTGCTTCCCATGTCGAGAATGAATTGGCCAGCGACAGATTGAACATTTGCATGTTCAGCATTACCGCTACGGTATCCATGCCGAACATCACGATATCCTCCAGCCGCAAAGGATGACCCGCCATCCGTCGAAAGGCGCATCCAGCAGCTAACATCATCTGTGACAGAGCGAAGCCCATCAATAACAATCCACCAACGGTCTGCGTCTGACGGCGTGAACGTGATGTCTACATTCGCTGTTGAGCTTGTGACGTCAGTCGTGGAAACGACTTCCCAAGCGGCGCTCGTAAGGCCAGTTAGCTGGGAACCATCAACAGCCGGGAGCCGTGCCGAGCCATCAAGCTGGACAAGGTTATTTGCCGACGTACCGACGCCCATTGAAAGCTGGTCAGCACCTACCGAACCGTCCGCTGGCTGGGTCGCCGGGATCGTCGTGGTGAACGTGGCCTCGACGTTGGAGACGCCTGAGCCAATCGCTGCATCGAACGTGACCGTGGTGCCGCTGACGCTGTACGTGTTCCGGTGCTGTTGGATGCCGTCGAACGTGATCTCGACGTTATCCTCGCTGCCGGGATCAGCAGACAGGGTGAGTTGCGTGGTTGATCCAGCCGTGAAGTCCACACCCGCCGCAAAGTTATCCGTCGTCGGAGTGCGGGTCTGCCGTAGACCCGGATCAGTGCCGTTGAGGAAGCTCATCAGGTGATCTCCAGAATACTGATCGTAGCCTCAATAGCCGATGCGTTCTCAGCCTGTATCTGGATGTAGTCTCCCGTCTCCAGAACAAGTTTACCTTGGATCGGTGCCAGAGTATCGTTAACTGGTACGCTGATTTGGTTGGCGATGATACTCTCAGAGCCACCACCAGACTGCACCACCTTAACCGATACCCAGTTCGCATCAGTGGCGTGTACGTTGGCGCACTGCAAACCAATCACAATCGAAGTCGTTGAACCGGGAGCCGTGTACGCAGTCGCATAAGACCCCGTGACATCGTAACTCACCATCTTGAATGTTTCAGCCATATTAGCCTCCTAATGCCAGAACAAGGCCGACGCTTGCGCCACCCAGATTACTCAATGCCGTAGCGGCGTCAGCCACATCAGACAGGTTATTAGTTGAAGTCAGATCACCAGCACCAGGATCACCTTGGGGACCTTGAGGACCAGTAGCACCAGTTGCTCCCGTCGCACCCGTAGCTCCGGTGGCCCCAGTGTCGCCTTTCTGTGCCAGTAGTTCCCAGTTGTTTGCAGAGAGGTCAGTGGCAAAGGTACCAGAAGTGTGGGCCACAAGACAGATGTAACTTGAACCGTCTTCGTAAACAACTTCGTTTACTTTGTAAGCTGTGGCTGTCAACCATTGTCCTTGCCAACCGAAGTCAACGGCACCGGCAGGGTATACAGCATTCAGAATCTGGTTACTGTTCATATCCAGATCAGCACTCATCGTATTCGGAGTGGTGCCGTCTCTGGAAAGGGTATTCTCCAGTGCTGTTTCAATCAATGCGTTGTTGGCATTGATCGTGTTAACAGCAGAGACTTCGTTGGTAAGTGATGTGAGATCAGTGGTGGTTAGTTTTGCCATCAGCTTACATCCAGAAGAATTGAAAGTTGAGCATGAGCGCCAGAGGTTGTGGTACCCCCATCGCTGGCTATTTCGATAGCCTGTCCTGCTGACACCGTGTTGGCAGCGGTTGGGGTACAGGAGTCAACGTCACCAGCAGCAGAACCTGAGTACGCAATGGTGATGGCTCCGTTGGTTACGTTAGTTCCACCAATCTTCAACTGGAGGGTGGTGTCTGCGGTTGCAATGGCTCCATCAATCACACTGTAGGCTGCGGTGATCGTACCTGCAATCGGGGATACAACGAAGTGAGAGATGGCAGAACTCAAATCGTCATGGTGGACATTCAAGACAACCTTGTTGGTATTCTTGAAAGTGGAGTCAATCTCAGATGTGGAAATCTTCTGCCAAGTTCCGGAACCTGCGCCGTTAGCCACGTAGACTGTGTTGGCAGAAGCAGCAGAGACACCTTTAGGTTCGTGCAACTCAGCGTTTGGGAGATTGGCGTGTTGAACGTCAGGCAAGGTAGCCTCCTAGGAATTGGAAAGGAAGAACTGGGGAGGGACTTACATAACCCACTCCCCAGTACTGTGTGAGGTTATCAGGCGATTTTGTACTTGATAACCAATTCGGCAACACCCGCCGTGAAGGCAGCGGTGTTATAACCGTAGGAGACAACCAGCGGAAGACCGTTGGTGCCGTCCGTGACAGTCGTACCGACCTGCGCACCATCGCAGCTGACGGAGTAGTTGTCAACCAGCGTGGCGACCGCGATAGCAGCATCGATGCCGTTATCGTCGGAGGTGGAGTACGTGCCGTCGTTGTCGTCCAACATCAGACCGATGTCGAGCGTGGCGGAACCACCCGAAGTGAACGCAGTCGTCACGTTCAGGTAGGCTTCAGCGATGTATGCACCCGAGGGGATCATCACCTTCTTGTCGATGGGGGCATCCGTGCTAGGTACATCCGTACCCGTAATCGTCACACGAACTTCCTGCTCGTCACCGAACACCGACAGTTGACCGCCTTTGTAGGCCGTAGCTTTGGAAGAGCCGAAGCGAACTTCCAAGCCGTCGTCATTTACCCAAGTAGTCATGATGTCCTCCCTTAGACCTGATCCGTATCAGACAAGATGCAGACGAGGTTCTCCGGACGGAACAGCTTAGCGCCGTAACGAGCCGTGACCACGTATTCATCACGCTGATAGTCTTTGTTGTACTCAGAGTCCACCTGCGGCATCTGACGCCATGCACCAACGAAGGGCAGGACATCCGAAGCAGCGGAGAAGAACAGGTTGGCTTTACCAGCGGCAGTCGTGACACTGTCAATGGTTTCGTTCGCATCAGCAAGGTTGTTGCTGACGTAAACGTCGAAGCCGTAGATGTTCTTGGCGAAACGCATACCGGTGGCGATACCGTCCGCAACGATGCCTTCCCACATGGGGTTGTTGGAAACGTTGCTGAGGTTCGTCAAGGTGTTCATGGTGTACTCAACCGAGGGGTCAACGATGGCCACCAAGTTGGTGTCCGGAACGTTGGCCTTCTTGAGGGCGTACCGCGCTTTGGCGAAGTCAGCCGTGGCGAACACTTCGTTCGTACCGGAGGCCACGAAGCGGTGATCGGCACCGTTGATCGTGTTCAGGTCGTTCGAAGTCTGACCGCTTTCAAGACCAAGAATCTTGGCTTCGACAGCTTCCATGATGGCCCGTTGTTGTTTCGGCACGAACTGCGAAACCAGCTGGTTCATGTAGTACATGTCCTGCTTGGCTTTGTTCGTGATGTAGATGCCCGAGGCTTTGTACTCATCGATCGTGAACTGGAACTCACCAGTGTCGAGCGGGTTGTACTGGATGCCATCGTTTTCACTGTAGTCGTACGACTGCGCCTGACCGATAGACGGAATCGTGAAGGTATCCCCATCCGGGAACTCGGAGAGCCAGTCTACATAGCCCGTCGCCATCAGGTCGTCTTCAAGGACATCCTTCAGCTGCGAGGACCAAACTTCACTGCGAGTCAGATGGGTAACGTTTTGAGTAGTAGTCATAGCTAGTTACCTCTGTTAAAGTTACGTATAAGCTCCACTGGCTCGGGCTTCCATGATCGCGTTCTGAGTCTTTGGGTCCCAGTAGAGTTTGGGGTTCTCTTTACGCATTTGATCAAAGTAAGCTTTCGATCCAGCTTTGGCCTGTGATGCTTCCCCTTGTTGTGCCAGTACCTCTGTGTTCACGGTACTGGTGGAGACTTGTACGCCACCGGCCTGTTGGTTAGCGTTGATACCAACCGTATTGAAGAACGCTGCGGGGCTTTGCATTGCTACTGAGGCGAGGAAGTCAACTCCGACTCCCAGTTCTGCTGCCTTCTTCTGAAGCTCTGCGTTTGCCTTATCACCATACATCTCTTGGAGTTTCTGGTCTACCGAGGCGATGTTGGCTTGACGTTGTTCTTCGGTACGAGTCGATTCCAAAGTGGACTTAACCAACTCTGCAACTTTGTCTTCGCTGAGTGAAGAACTGGTAGGTTCCCCATTGCTCTGATTGGCAGAGTTCTCTTCACGAATCTTAGTCAGAACATCTTCGGCGGTCAACCGTTTGTCTAACTCTTCTCGTAAACCTGATAGTTCGGACTGTAGTTGTTCAATGAACTTATCGGATTCAGCCTTACCTTTGGCCAAGTCTTCTACGCTTTTGAACTTCTTGTCTTCACCTACCAGGGATTCAAGTACCCCAGGTTCGGCTTGTTGTTCTTGGGTAGTCTCAGTGTTCACTTCCGGGGTGGTCGCCCCATCGAATGCTGACATGGAAAAGGTCCTTTCCTAGGGTTATATTCTTCTGATCTTACCTATATTATAACACAGAATAAGATCACTTGTCAAGTGCGAAGTTGATTAACTTCTGTATTTCTTTGATTGCTTGGTTGTAACCGTTTTGGTGCGCCTGGTAATACGCCCACGAAGCTTTCTCATAATCCGCTTCTTTGTTCTCCTCAACTTTATCTTCAAGGATTTGATTCAGCCTTTCGAAGATTGTGACTGAGTTACGGATGTAACCCTCAAAGTCCTCCTTCTCCTTGCCCTTCAGGTGGGACGTCCAAGTTGTCGCCAGACGGCGGGACTCCTGCGAGTTCGTCTTGGAAGGCTGCGCTTTCATCTACTTCCCTTTGTGCTGTGTTGACTAACTGTTGAGTTTCCTGTTGTTCAAAGATACGGACATTCTCTTGGTAGATACCATGCTTCTCAAGGTCCATCACTTCCTCAATCAACTTGGCAATCTTCTTACCACTGAGGTGGACGCTGACGCTGGGGTCTTGACCGATGGCAGAGTTTGCCAGACTTGTCAGGTTCTGCATCAGGTTGGCTTTGGCGGCGAAGTGTCTGGCACCTATGGGGTACAGCCGGCCTTTACCGTTGAGGTCGTCAGCAGTGACATCTTGGAATATCTTGACACCGAGTTCGTTATCGATGGATGAGATAACATCCTTGGAGTTCATGTTACGACGGGCAGTCTCCAACATGTCGTTGAGGATCGGCTCGACAAACATCTGTTCGAAGTAGGTTACCTTGTTCTGGAAGATACGACCACTGGCGTTGTCAAGAGTTTGGACTTCAAAGGCGGTCTTCTCACCCGGCGTCCGAATACCCATGGCGTTCTTAGGTGCACCGGCCATCTCCTCCATACGCATGGCCAACTCAGCAATCTGGTTGTCTGCGTTCAGGGCAGTGGCATCAGGGCGAATGAACTCAACATCACCATCATCACCCACATAGATACGCTCGTTGGGGCCGTACTCAAAGTCTTCCACATACCCCTTGACCTTCATAACAGGGTGGGCGATGAAGTCGAAGACGTCAGCCTTCAGGTTTTCCAGATGATCGATACGGTATTGTAGACCAACCAGATTATCCAGTGGTCCCATGGCATAAAGATTATCAGGGCGAAGACGCCAACCAACATGTCGCACCAGAGACTTACGCCATGTAGGATTAGGGACTTTACGTATAATATGCTGTCGATCAACGACAGTGATGATGTGGTCTTTGTAGAGTTTTCCATCATGGTAGATGTCACCAATAAACTCTAGGAGTTCAACATATCCGGAATCGTAGTAGTGGTAGATAGAACTGAATCCGTCTACTTGGTACGCATCATTCTTGTTGATATCATTCTGAGAAATCGACTTAACACGCGTACGATTCTCCACGACGAGATCGAAGACATCAGCCAGATAACCTTTCTCCGGGTTCTCTTCAAGCTCAACTTTGAGTTCACCCAGAGTCTTAACCGAGCGGATGATCTTCGGAGATGAGTCAAAGTCCGCAGCCACAGGATTGAAAACGATATCATTAGGACTGATACGGACTGGCTTAGGTCCGACATAACCTGGGATAACTTCACCATCTTCACCCTCCATAGACTCATCAAAGTAATCCACCATGGCGAAACAGTTACCCCAATCGATGAAGTCATAGACCAATTGGGAGATGACAGAACGGAACTGTCCATGGCGGGTCTTGTTACGCATGTACGCTTCAATGGTGGAACGTTTGGCACCATCAGCACTCTCACGGTCCTCTGCTTCCCAGTTGAGCCAGTTGTCACTGGGGAAGAGGGCAGCCATATAGTTGGCGTGGAGGTTATCCCTGATCTGTGTCAGCTTGGGGCTGGTGGTGGAGTTCTTCCACGGGAGGGCAGAGTTACTGGTGTCGCGTGTGGAGGTGGCGAAGATATAGTTCCGGAGTTCTCTCTTCTCCTCCAAGAACTTCATTCGATGGGTATTCCATTCCTCGTAGTGGTTGGAGATGGCTTCAGCAAAGTCATCCTTCCCATCAATGATCTCGTTGATCTCTAGTGCTTTACCAGCCATCCTTATCTCCCGTTGGCGAAGGCGACACCGCCGAACTTAGAATTGTAAATGGGGACTACGTTGTCCCGTGATTTCCTTTGTGATCCTGAAGGCGCAACCGCAATCTCAACAGCAGAGGCCAGAGCATCTTTGACATCATCATGCGGTGGGTTCTCAAGACTGAGTTCATCCTCAAGTACCTGACAGTTCCCACCATGGTAGTGCCACATGTTCATGTTGTCGTAACGGGCATCAAGTACAGAACTGATACGCTCTTCCTTGGTGCCTTGGTGCCGGGTGGGTTTATGCTCATCAATCGACAAGGCCAAACCATTCTCCCGGATGTATCCGTTCTTCAACTCAGTTACGATGGCCTTCTGTGCAGCGGTAACCTCAGCCCTGAGCTTGCGGAAGTCCCACTTGTTGTGCATCCGGAGGATCGCTTCGTAGTACTCTATGATCCTGTCCGTCTTGAATCGGTCAATGTCAAGGACGTAGTAGTTATGATTGTGGTCAACTCCAACCACAACCAGTGCAGTGTAATCAGCCTTCTTGGTCAAGGAATAGGCAAAGTCAATGGCCGCAACGATGTTTATACGGTTACCTTTATGATACCATATTCCACCCTGTCTTGTCAAGTGTTTCTTGTCATAGTATTGAAACTTGGATTGATCGATCCCAGAACCTTCAGGGTTGTTGGGGTTGTTGTAGTACTGGGCGAAGAACTGGGACCTGTCCAGATACTTACCCTTCTTCCTTGCCAGAATCTGTCTGTCGAATCCAAACCACTTACCATCATGGCGTTGTTGCTTGGGCCAGAGGAACTCACCTGTGCCGTCGCCCTGTGACTCTACCTGCTTCTCAAACTTCTCGTAGATGGGTTCTTCATCGATGATCTCCCCGTCATCTGAGAAGATACTCTCCTGCATCTCCATCAGGTCGTTGTAGAGATCAGCAGGGTGATACCGGGTACCCACAACCCATTCCTGTGCATCAGCACCTTCAATGGACGACAGGAGGGAATACTGGAGTTTGACTTTATCTCTCCCCTCTTGGGTGAATGCGTTCTCCCTGACGACCACATCATCCATCACGGCAACGTCACAGTGCATACCGGTGATGGAGGTGGTAAGCCCGGCAGTGAAGATGCTGGGGTCCCTGACACCCTCAGTCTTACGGAGTGGGTGGTCAAGGCTGATCTCCCCCGATGTCCACCGTTCTCTCTTGGACTCTTCCTTGTTCACATGCTCAGGCCAATAGCGTCGGTATATCTTGGATGTGAGGATATCCTTGATAAACTTCAGCTGCTTCTCAGCAAGGTTACTGGTGGAGGAGATGTAGAGGATACGGTGGTCGGGGTGTTTGGTAAGGTGCCATGCAACTCTGTAGGCCACCATCCGAGACTTCTGATGATCTCGTGGAAGGAGGACCAACTGCATAGGCTTGGCATCTTCCCGTGTCCACCAATGACAGAGTTCCTCATGCACATGGCCGAGGACTGTCTGTGGGGCTATGAGTCTGATGAAGCTGAGGAGGTCCGCTTCTGCGGCTTCTCTGATCTCTTGGAGGGTGGCCATCTCTTAGTCTTTGGAACCATTAAGAACGCGAAGGCCAAGCCGTTCAGCATCCTCACCAACCTCGGCGTCGACTTGGGCGGCGATCTTAAGTTCACGCTCAACCTCCTCTTTGCTGGGACGGCCTCGCTTCGAAGGGGTGGACTTCCACTCTCCTTTGGCGAGGAACTTGGCTGCGGCGAAGGGGTTCTTACCTTCCTTGGCTTCATGGGATACGGCTTTGATTCCTTCTGATCTTAGCTTGATCTCAAGTTCATCTGGCCAGTATTGTACCCACTTCTGCATGGCTTTGGAGGCTTTGATCTTGAGCCACTGCTGCCACGAACCAAAGGCTTCCATGGCGAACTCGTACTCGGTGGGGTCACCAATCTCCATGTAGAGACGTTTTAACGAAGGGAGCTTACCTTGAGGATCATCATCTTGAAGGGACCAGAGGGGTTCCAGTTCAGAACCTTCAGAGTTCATGTAGAACTCACGGAATAGGGACGTGGTCCTAAACCTGTTCATCTTATCCTTCAGAAGGGGTTTATGCTCAGGGTAACGCATTATACACCTTGGCCCTGTACGTTGGCGATGAGAAGGGTGTAGTATTCCTTATCAGGTTTGGTGGATTGGAGTTGCACCGCCCACACAGTCCCTTCTTCTGTCTCCCCTTCAATCAACCTCTCTTCAACGTGGACCTCGATAGGGCCTGGGAATGGCATGCAAGAACCCAGTTTAACATACATCTCAAAGGCTCTGTGGAATTGGTGTTTACCTTTGATTGCGTTGGCAAGGAGATTCTTGATAGCTCCTTTCTCAAGACAGGCGAAGATGGTGATGGCTCTGTCACCTTTCTCAGGCGGGGCAGCCTCAACCGTTGTTGGGACGAAAGAGAGAACGAAGAGGAGGGAGAGTAGGAACTTCATGGTCAAGTAATCCTTTCTATGGTTTATGCTAATAGTATATCACATATGACCACCAGATGTCAAGTCCCAATATAAGCGGCGTCGACTTTATGCCCTTCTGGTCTTGTGTAGGTACAGCATAGTCACTACGCAGTCTGCTACACAGTCTCTTTCATAAGAGGGGAATATAAATGATAGTTAAAGAGATAACGTCTCAATAAACTATACTGTTATTATATACTAAGAATAACCTCATGTCAAGAAGAAACTTCATAGGCGGATTTCTCCTAGTAAATCTGTTGGTGAGAGAAAAACATAGAGTAGACCCCATACCCCCTTGCCCACCCCAATTGAGAATGCTTCGCAGTCGCAACGCCGGGCATTGAGAATGCTTCGCAGTCGCAACGCCGGTGGTAGTTTAGAATGCTTCCAAGTCGCAACACCGGGCATCGATAATGATTCTCATTCGCAACACCAGGGCCGATGGAACAAAACATGAACGTCTACTTGCGAGTGATTCGCATCGATAATGATTCTCAGTTGCAATGATAATGATTCTCATCTCTATATTTCCAGAACTATGGAAATGTTACAGACATGCAAGAACCATGCCAACAATCCCATAACCCATTGGCTATGCAAGAACTATGCCAACTTTGCCCATCCATTACAGTTTTATGCAATTACCATGCCAATTCACACATATTCATAGGTTTTGTAACACGTATTCATAAATTGGTTAACAAAAAAGAGAACAAATGATGAACTTCTCATTTTGCGTCTCAATATGCGACAATTCTCTCAATTTGCGTCTCAATATGCGAAAAACAGGTCAAGGGCAAGAACCATGCCAATTAGACATATTCTAAACTACACTCTAACCCATTGATATCCTTATATGAATTCATGTTAATTCAAACCTGGCACGCCATTTGCTACGTTAGGGGTGAGGCCAATGGCCGACATAGCAAATTGTGCACCGCAACAATGGTGTTGCACCGCACACAAGCCACTTAGTGGCACTAAACGGAGACTAAAACAGATGACCAACATGACCCAAATCACCGAAACCCTCATGAACGTCACCGCCTCCATGCGGGATAGCGAAGCGGCTAGCGAAACCGCCACAATGTACAAGGAAACGGGCTTGTCGCTTTTCTTGACCACCATGCAAAACGCTGAAGCCGCTGACCTTTACCTCTCAGAAGTCAAGGCGGCTCACTTCGCAGCCGAAGGTTGGGCACACAAGGTTTACTGCCCCGAGGCCGACAAGATGATCACCATTGAAGGTGACAAGGCCGAGCCTAAGATCGCCACGGCCTACTCGGAAGCCAAGCGCGCCGTCAAAGCTGGTTATAGCT
>Ga0208794_1000445_pt1 | contig 27317 bp, 27 predicted proteins | sample 32_taG_FD_184106 | JGI IMG/M metagenome (GOLD analysis project Ga0208794, IMG submission 184106) | Marine viral communities from the Gulf of Mexico - 32_GoM_OMZ_CsCl metaG (SPAdes) (version 2) | ecosystem: Environmental > Aquatic > Marine > Oceanic | place: Atlantic Ocean: Gulf of Mexico... | reverse complement strand
TAGCCTCGCTCGGTGATCTGCGCGACCGCGTCCCGCTTGAACTCGTCGCTGAACTTGCTGCTGCTCATCATGGCCTCCTTGCCTCAAAATTAGCGAAGAAGGCGTCCACAAGACACGGGGCTATTCACCCAGGCCGACTTCGGCGAGGCGGTGGTCGTCATCGGCGGGGTCGAGCAGAAGGCGCATTTCTTCGTCATGGACTTGCCGCACAGCGATGCCTGTTTCGTGCGGGCTTACCCGGCGGCGACAGCGGAAGCCTGGGTCGACGGCCACGTTCATGCCTTTGCATTCTTCGGCAAGGTGCCCGCCTCGGTCCTCTACGACAACGACCGCTGCCTGGTTGCAAAGATCCTGCCGGACGGAACGCGCAAGCGTGCCACGCTCTTCAGCGGGTTCCTGTCGCACTACCTGTTCCGCGACCGCTACGGCCGTCCCGGCAAGGGAAACGAGTGAGCCATTGAAGGCGCCATTGGTTCGAGCCCAATGGCGAACGGCAACGCGGAGGGCCTGGTCGGCTACTCCCGCCGCAACTTCATGGTGCCGATCCCGCGGTTCGCAAGCTGGGACGCGTTCAACGCCTATCTGGAGGGACAGTGCCGCAAGCGCCAGGCGGACATGCTCCGCGGCCAGTCCGAGACCATCGGGGAACGGCTCGCGCGGGATCTGGCAGCGATGGCCGACCTGCCGGCCGCGCCGTTCGATGCCTGCGATCAGGCCACCGGACGGGTCAGCTCCCAAGCCCTGGTGCGCTACAGGACCAACGATTACTCGGTGCCGGTCGCCTATGGCCACCGCGATGTCTGGATCAGGGGGTATGTAGACGCGGTCGTGATCGGCTGCGGCAGCCAGGTCATCGCGCGCCACCCCCGCTGCTACGGCCGCGAGGACATGGTCTTCGACCCGGTCCATTACCTCCCGCTGATCGAGCGCAAGATCAACGCCCTGGACCAGGCGGCCCCCTTGGCCGAATGGGACCTGCCGTCGGAGTTCGCGACCCTGCGCCGCCTGATGGAGGCGCGAATGACCAAGGCAGGACGGCGGGAGTATGTGCAGGTCCTGCGCCTGCTGGAGACCTTCGACATCGACGATCTCTACGCCGCCGTGAGGAAGGCGCTGCACTTGGGCGCGGTCGGCTTCGATGCCGTGAAGCATCTCGTTCTCTGCCAAGTCGAGAAACGGCCGCCGAAGCTGGACCTCGATGTCTATCCCTATCTGCCGCGCGCGACTGTCGGGACCACGAAGGCCGCCAGCTACATGGCGCTCCTGTCGGGGGATGCGGCATGATCGACACCCCGAAGATCCTGCTCGCGGATCATCTGAAGACGCTGAAGCTGCCCACCTTCCTGCGGGAATACGAGAAGCTCGGCCGCCAATGCGCCATCGAGGGGCTGGACCATGTTCAGTTCCTGGCCCGCCTGGTCGAGCTGGAGCTGATCGACCGCGAGCGCAGGATGGTCGAGCGCCGCATCAAGGCCGCGAAGTTCCCGGCGGCCAAGAGCCTCGACAGTTTCGACTTCAAGGCGATCCCCAAGCTGAACAAGATGCAGGTGCTGGAGCTCGCCCGGAGCGAATGGATCGACCGACGCGAGAATGTCATTGCCCTCGGCCCGAGCGGAACCGGCAAGACCCATGTCGCCCTCGGGCTGGGGCTGGCCGCCTGCCAGAAAGGGCTGTCGGTGAGCTTCATCACGGCCGCCGCGCTGGTCAACGAGCTGATGGAGGCCCGCGACGAGCGCCGCCTGCTTCGCCTGCAAAAGCAGCTGGCCACCGTCAAGCTGCTCATCATCGACGAGCTGGGCTTCGTGCCCTTGTCGAAGACCGGCGCCGAACTCCTGTTCGAGGTGATCTCGCAGCGCTATGAGCGCGGCTCGACGATGATCACCAGCAACCTGCCATTCGATGAGTGGACCGAAACTTTCGGCACCGAACGCCTGACCGGCGCGCTGCTCGACAGGTTGACCCACCACGTCAATATCCTCGAGATGAATGGCGACAGCTATCGGCTCGGTCAAAGCCGGGCTCGAAAGGCCGTAGCCGCCACCTGATCCTCGCCGGATGAATTGGCCCCGCGGGCCAATGCGCCATGCCACGCGCCAGCTATGGGCAAGCGCGCGCGGCATGGCGCTTGCCGCTGCGCCGCTGGCCTGGTTTTGCGCCGCCGCGTGGCCGGTTTTTAGTCCGCCGTTGACAGCTGGTTCTGGCTGCCACGGCCTACAATCGCCTAACGGGACGGGTTTACCCCTTCCGGCAGGCGGATACGCAAGCAGACCGAGACGGCCAGCGTCTCGGGCTTGCGACTGAGGAGTTGGAAGCATTGCTGGGCCGGTTCAACCAGTCGGCCAACATGGGGGCGGCGGATCTGGGTCGCTTACTTGCCGCGGCCGAGGAAGAGGCCGTGCGGCATCGCTTCAACGGTACGAGCTGTGCGGACGTGATGACCCGACCGCTGATCATCACCCTCGCGAACGCACCACTGTCGGACATTGCGAAGCTGTTTCGCGAGAACTCGATCAAGAGCGTTCCGGTCGTCGATGCGGAGGGCCGGCTATTGGGTCTCGTGCTGCAGGCGGATCTGCTGCAGCCCCTGATTGCGACCGGTCCCGTATGGCGGCGGGGCTGGAAAGGCTCGGAGCTCCGGGCCGCCGATATCATGCGGCCCGCCACCGCCACTGTACCCCATGACCAGCCGATCGGATATCTTCTGCACCAATTCGCCCGGCAGGGTGTCCAAGTCGCGCCGGTCATCCGCTCCGGACAATTGGTGGGAATCCTCACGAGGTCGGACCTCATGAGGCTGCTTTTCTAAAGCGGTCGTGGACAGGTTCGAGAATAGCGGGGACGTGGGATCACCGGGATTTCGAAGACGCAGACTGCGTGACCGGCTTCCCTTGCCTGGCCGCCGCACCCACCGGCATTGTCATCGTGAAAATGACAAGACCGTCCTGCATCTCGGCGGTCAGATGGCCCCCATGCGCCCGAGCGATCTCGGAGGCGATGTAGAGCCCCAGCCCGATCCCCGATCCCTTGCTGTCCTCGCCGCGCGAAAAAGGCTGAAACAGACCGTGCAGAATTGCCGCCGGGATGGGTGGGCTGCCATTCGAGACCGTGAGCCTGAAGACCCCATCCAGGACCTTGGCCTCGATCCGCACCTCGGTACCCGGCGTGCCATGGGTGACGGCGTTGCTCACGAGGTTCGAGAGAAGCTGGCCCATGCGCGCCCGGTCGCAGTCCAGTCGGTCGATGACGAAGTCGGAGCAGATGCCACGATGCGTTACGGCCTCGATCTCGGCCACCACCTGTTCGAACTCCGATCGAAGATCGGCCGCAGGATCGCGATCGACGGGCAGGCCACCGGCCAGGCGGCATTTCGCCAGATCCAGTAGGTCGCGGATCATCGTCTCCATGCGGCTGGCGCTGACGCCGATTTTCTGGATGATCTCCAAAGCGTCGTCACGCTGCGGCTCTCGCGCCAGGAGACGCGCGCCGGCCTGGATCGCCTGCACCGGATTGCGCAGGTCGTGCCCCAGCACCGCCAGGAATTCCTCGCGCAACCGGCTCAGTGCTCGCTCGTCCGCCAGATCGTCATCCCGGCGCGCCAGCTCCCGCTGCGCATCAAGTTGAGCGGAAATCAGATCGGCGAAAAGTGCGGCCGTCTCCCGGACCGCAGGGGTGTCGATCCGGCGCGGCTCGGTGTCGAAGCCGCAGAGCGTGCCGAAAAGCCCACCATTGCGACAGGAGATCGGCACGGAGAGATAACTTTCGATCCGGTGCCCCGCCAGAATCCAGCCCGACCGGTCCCTTCCGGGAGATGACCCGTCACTCTCCGCGACCAGCAGGTCCTGGTTCGATAAGCCGGGGCAGGGGGCTTCTCCGAAGGCAATCATGTCACCGACTGTGAGACCAAAGCCGATCTCGTCCACGCAGGCGCAGATGACCAACCCCTTCGAAGTGGACCGGGCGATGGCTGCGAACCGCAGCCCCGTCATCGCACAGACGGTCTTCAGGATCCGGCAGGTGGAGGGCAGCCGAAGCACCGCATCGAAGTCGTTGTCCAGCACATGATCGTCTGCCACCGCCCCGATCCTCATTCCCTGCGCCAGAACGCCCCTGATACGTTCATGAACAAGTAATCACGGCGCCTTGTGATTGCGTCGAGTATGGCACCCTTTTTGCGGATCTCTGACTGAAAAGAATGCTCATGTCATGCAGTTCTGCCGCCTTGGCAATGATCGGCCGATCATCGGATGTCACGGGGAGTGAACGGCGCCCCGCAGGGCGATGAGCAGGGAGGAGAGCTGAGTTTCGGAAAAGGGCTTCTGCAGGCGAGGCCTGTCGCGGAAGGCCGGCTCGATATCCGCGTAGCCCGTCGAGAAGAAATGGGGGATGCCGAGCATGGCCAGTCGTTCGGCTAGGGGGTAGCTGGTTTCGCAGCCCAGATTGATGTCGAGCATGGCGAGGTCTATGGGCTCCCGATCGATGAGCGACAGCGCCTGATGCATCCGTGCGGCCGGGCCCACCACGATACATCCGAGATCTCTCAGCATGTCCTCGAGATCCATGCAGACGATCATCTCGTCCTCGACCAGCAGGACCCGCAGCCCTCGAAGAGACATTGCGGTCATAAGTATTTCGCGGGGTCGGGGAGCGAGATCTCGCAGCTCATCCCGGAGCGGGCCAGGTGGACCCGCACCTCTCCCCCAAGCTCATGCGCGAGCCCTTTCTCGAGCAGTTGGAGGCCGAACCCCTGGCCCTGCACGACGTCGACCGGGGGGCCTTCCTGCTCGACCCAGGACAGGTGCAGGGTGTTGTCGTCCATCTCTCTCCAGCGGATTTCGATCCGGCCCTGATCCGACCGGAGCGCCCCGTGCCGGACGGCGTTGGCCACCAGTTCGTGAAACCCCATTCCGAGAGCGAGAGCGACCTTCGGGGCCAACCGAATATCGGGCCCGTCGAGCTGCACGCGCTCGGCTCCACTGACGGCGTCGAGGAAGGGCGCAAAAGCCGTGTGCGCCAGCTCCCGGAGATCGACCGGTCGCCAGTTTTCCCGCATGATCAGGCTGTGGCTTTGCGACAGAGCCAGCAAACGGTTCTGGAAGGTCTCCATCGCGATCTGGTCGGCCCGCCCCCGCAAGGTGCGCTTGGCAATGGACTGCACGGTCGCGAGCATGTTCTTCACGCGGTGATTGAGCTCCTCGATCAGGAGCTTCTGATGCGCTTCCACCTTTTGGCGTTCCGCTATTTCCTGCTGGGCCGCTTCGAACAAGGCAGCATTGTCGAGCGCGACCGAGGCCTGGGCCGCGATCGCGGTGACGATCCTTTCGCTGCGCTCGGTGAAGACGCCGGCGTCTTCATGACCGAAAATCAGGGCGCCATGGATTGTCCCGTTGCAGGCCTTCACCGGCACGGACAGATAGCTGGTGACGGGCAGGTGCCTCGGCGGCATGCCCCGATACGGCGCGTTCAACCCATAGCGCGGATCACGGCGAATGTTGTCAGAGCGGATGACGACGCCTTCGGCAAATGTCGGACCGAAGACCGCTGTATGTCGGGGTTGAGGGAACGCCGCGAAGGCCTCCCGTGGCGCACCGCAGAGGGTGTAAAGTTGCAGGGCTTTCCCGTCCCGGATGACATTGTAGAAGAACGCTCCGAACCGCGCCCCTGACAATGTGGTCGCCGCCTCGGTGACAGCCTGGACGATTTCCTCGAGGTCCAGCTTGCTGGCCAACATGGCCCCGGTTCGATGAAGCGTTTCGAGAATGCGGGTTTCCTCTTCCAGCGCCTCGATCGCCTGACCTTGGCCCCGGGTTCTGCGCACTTCCAGCACGGTGCCGACGACATGCCCCTCCTCATGGACCGGCCTTGCCGTATAGGTGACAGGGTGGAGTTCGCCATCCCTGTGCAGGACAACACCGCGCTCCGCCATTCCGCTGCTCACGGGAAAATCCCGTTCGACCGGCTCGCTCCGCGAGGAACGATGGGCCTCCTCGGAGACGCCATGGAAGGCGACGTCATGAAGCGGTCGGCCTCGAAGCTCGTCGAGACTGAAGCCGATCAGCGCCTCGGCGGCGGAATTCATGAAAACGCAATGCTGCTGCGGATCGAGGAGGAACAGGGCTTCGCTGGCGTGGTCGCACAGCGCCATCAGCACGCTGTTCCTGGTGGCGCAGCCCGGCGCATTCTCGGTGGGGTTCAGCATGATTTCTGACAATGTATGGGAGGCGGCCGAAGGCCATATGTAAACCCAAATGGCCCCGGTTCCAGCCCCCTTCCGTCCCACACGATCACGGACCTCTCGAGATGGTCCAGAGTCCTCGAAGGCGGTCTGGAAAAACTCCAGAAGGACCCATTAAAAGACAACGGCCGACCTCGAAATACAGGCAACGAAAATCACGGCTCGTGCTAAGCAAGAGGGGTGGTGGGCGCGCGCTTGATCAAAGGTTCTGCGACCCGGTCACGTTCTTAGCGTGCCTTGTGCCACTTGTTTTCAACGAGTTGAATGATTTGCGAAAGCGGCCTGCCATGGTTTGGCGGGTCGTTTCGTTTGATGGATAGCATCGCTTGCGTGTGCCCCATCATCGCCCTACGCGCTGCGTGGCTTGAGGTGGTCCCGATTTTCCAGACAGGCGCGCGGCGCTGCCAAGATTGCCCGTTGATCAAGCCGCCGCTTCCAGCCCAGGGTCAGCATGGGCCTCGACTGGTGTTCGCCCACCAAGCGCCGTGTGAGGCGGCGGGGAAATTGAAGTGAGGCACTGAAGTTCGGGTGAATCGTAGGATAACAGGCGGGGCTATCCCTATACATGCATTAGATTTGCATCTATTGACGCGACATGAAGCTATCACGCCATACCGATTATTCCTTGCGGGTCCTGATCCATCTTGCAGCAGCCGAAGGCGAACTGATCTCAATCCGGAGGATCGCGCAAGCATACGGTATTTCTCAGAACCACCTGATGAAGATCGCGCTCAATCTTGGGCGCGCCGGATTTATCGAGACTGTCCGGGGTCGGTATGGCGGGCTGCGATTGGCTCGTCCGGCACCTGAGATCGCTGTCGGCGCAATTATTCGCCATACCGAGGGGAACGGTGACCTGGTTGCCTGTGACAATTGTTTGATTGCGCCGGCTTGCGGGCTCCCGAGGATCCTCGACGAAGCCATGGAAGCGTTCCTGCGGGTGCTGGATAGCTACAGTCTCAGTGATATCGCCAACCGGCCCGGAATGCTGCGGGATCTATTCCATGACTCTACAGCGCCTGCACGTGAATGCGATCGGGAGGGGGCGATGTGAGTGGCCTGACCGACAAGCGACTGCAAGACATGATCAAGAAAGGGAAAGGGGTCCGATGCCTCAGCGACTGAATCTTCGCTGTGCCGATTGCGGCATCCGTCATCGCGCGGTCTGCGCGCGCTGTGACGAGAGCGAACTCGAGCAGCTGGAGAAGATCAAGGTCTACCGACGCTACGAGGCGGGGCAGAAAATTGCCTGGGCGGGCGACCCGATGAACTTCGTGGGTTCGGTTGTCTCCGGTATCGCCACCTTGTCGCAAACCTTGGAGGACGGACGGGTGCAGATGGTGGGGCTCCTGCTGCCATCGGATTTCATCGGGCGGCCCGGACGTGACAGCACACCCTACGACGTCACGGCCGCCAGCGACGTGACGCTGTGCTGCTTTCGACGCGGACCTTTCGAGCGACTGCTTGGGGAAACGCCACATGTGGGCGAGCGTCTTTTGGAGATGACGCTTGATGAACTCGATGCGGCGCGCGAATGGATGCTGGTGCTTGGTCGCAAGACGGCCCGCGAGCGCATTGCGAGCCTTCTCGTATCGGTCGCGCGGCGGGAGGCGAGTTTCGATCTGACGCCCAAAAACAGGGATATACGGCTTGATCTTCCGCTGACTCGCGAAGCGATGTCCGAGTATCTTGGCCTGACGCTCGAAACGGTGAGCCGGCAGCTTAACGGGCTTGGTCGCGAAGGCCTGATCGAACTCGATGGCAAGCGGCGGATCACGATTCCGGACTTGAAGCGACTTGCGACCGAAACCGGGGATGGAGCAGGGGCATTGTGAAATGTCATCGGGCGAGGATCACGGGTATCGGCGGATCGTTCAGCATCTCACGGGTGGTCCGGCCAAAAAGCGTCTCGTGGGCACGTGGGTGACCAGAGCCGCCCATGACCATCGCTTCCGCGCCGGTGATGGACGCATGGCATTTCAGGACGTCCGAAATTCTCGGACGGCTACGCGAAAGGACGTTGATCTCGACCCGGACACCATGTCGGGCCAGGAACAGTGCCAGATCTCCGCCGGGATCCGATCGGTCCCCATGCCGAATGTCGGGATCAACCACGACTACATCGACGAGGCGAGCACGTCGTAGCATGGGCAGGGCGCTACGAGTTGCTTTCAAGGCCTCACGGCTGCCGTTCCACGCCAGAGCCAGTCTATCAGGTGTGGATGACATCTCGACGCAGCCCTCGGGCACAGCGATGATCGGTGGCCCACCTGCGACCAAGACGGCTTTGAGCATCGCTGCCGACAGTCTCGGGTCATCGATGTGTCGACAAGGCGCGGCGACCACGATCCAGTCAGAGAAGCGCCAAATCTGCTCAAGACCTCCCGCTAACATCCCTTCCTGGAACTGCTGGCGGTGAAACTGGACATCGTGGCGATGGCGCGGAACGAGAGGCTTCAATTGCCGCTCGAGTTCTGTGGCGCACTCCACGGCGGCCTTACGATCTGGCCAGATCAGCGGGATGACGGAGCCGGTCAGAACGGCATTGGGACATGGCGTTTCGACAGCGAGACAATGGATGTCGAGGTAAAAGCTTTCGGTTTCCGACAATGCGATGGCGGTCATGACCGCGCTATGATCGCGCGACGCATCGGTTGCCAGAACCGCCACGGTCCCATGTAACATGCAAGCCTCTCCCATAAGCAACGCTCCTCTTGTACGGCCCTCGAGAGCGACTGTGCCTTGATCCTGATCAAGCCATGCCCATCGGACGCGGTCGGGATCTGCGCCGCCTATCGTGAGCAGATGGCAGTTTCGCGGTGCCATTGAGCCGCATGCGGTTTCAGGGTGACTGCGAAACACGATTTCGGTGAGCACGTCAGAATCGCCACCTCTACAAGCCAGCGCTTCGTGACGTGGTGAATGGAGCTTGCTGAGGATCTTGAGCGGATTTGATCTGCATCAAGGCCATTCGTCGCCTTGACCCCGATCATGCCACCATGAAGCATATTCCTTTCCCCTCCGCTCTTCTCGAAGCGCGTGTGCCCCGATACACGAGCTTTCCGCCCGCCAACCGCTTTTCCTCGGACGTGGGGCCGGCCCAAATGGCGAGCTGGCTTGATACAGTCCCGGATGACGCGTCGGTTTCGCTCTATATCCATGTGCCGTTTTGCCGGCGATTGTGCTGGTTCTGTGCCTGCCACACGCAAGGCGCGCGCTCTGACGAGCCCGTCGATCGTTACCTCGATCATCTCGAAGAGGAGATCGCCATGGTTCGGGCAAAGCTGCCGGCCCGGCTTCAAGTCTCCGCTCTCCACCTTGGCGGCGGCACGCCCACCCTTTTGTCTCCTGACCGCCTTGACCGGCTCGCGGCGATGATTGCCGCATCGTTCGTCGATGAAGATGACAGGGAGTTCTCGGTCGAGATAGATCCAGCGGAATGCGACGCCGCGTGTCTTGACCGGCTGGTTGCGCACGGATTGACCCGAGCGTCGATCGGTGTGCAGGATTTCGACCTGACTGTGCAGTCTGCGATTGGCCGACAGCAAAGCGCTGAGTTGACGGCCGAGACGGTGCAGGCTCTCCGCGTCCGGGGTATTGGGGCCATCAACTTCGATCTGCCTTACGGGCTACCGCATCAATCCCAAGCCACCCTCGCCGATACCCTGCGAAGCGTCCTCGAGATGCGACCGGATCGGATTGCTCTTTATGGCTATGCCCATGTGCCTTGGATGTCGCGAAGGCAGCGGTTGATCCCCAATCATGTCCTGCCGAGCTCGCAGGAGCGCGTGGCGCAGTCCTCGATGGCACGCGAGGCATTGATTGCGAACGGCTACGTCCCTGTCGGCATCGATCATTATGCCCTGCCGCATGATGCGCTGGCCGCGGCCGCACGGGCCGGAACGCTGCGGCGGAACTTCCAAGGCTACACGACGGACGAAGCCTCAACTCTAATCGGATTAGGGCCATCGGCGGTTTCGCGATTTGTCCAAGGCTATGCCCAGAACGCGCCAGTCACCGGGCAGTGGCAATCCGCCCTGAGCGGTGGCGCACTGGCTACAGTGCGCGGACATCTTCTTTCGCCGAGTGACCGGCTTCATGCCGATATCATCGAAGCGCTGATGTGCAGCGGCAGCGTGGACCTGGCGGACTGTTGCACGCGTCACGACGCCGACTTGGAGCCGTTCATTCGCATTGCGCGGGATGCGGTTAAGCAGATGCCGGGCGCTGCCCGCCTGGAGGGCACGAGGATCACGGTCACCTCTCCTCTTTGCACGAGACTGATTGCCTCGCGGTTCGACCCCGCGCTCGAGCGGTCGGAGGACAGGTTCAGCAAAGCCAGCTGAGCCGGAGAAAGGCGCCTTTCAACATATCGAGACATGAGCGCCGCTTCTTCCTCCGTTGCAGGTGTTTGCGCAGGCGCACCGGAAGCGCTCCTTCGGCGACGAGGCGGACGAGCGCGAGCTCTGATCAGACCGGGAACCGGCCATGAAGTTGAAACTGCCATTTGCTTGATCTGGATCAAACCGGCTCTCGCCGGATGGTGCCACACCCCGGGGATACGAGTGCCTGATGGTGCGAGTGGTCGTCGGCCGAGGGAAAGGAGCGCAACTCTCCGCTCCGGCCGGCGGGGGAAATCCGAGGGATCGCAATGAAGTTGGACAACGACGAAAGCCATGGGCCTGCAACGCCGGCATCGGGCCGATGGATAACCGATCCGCGCTCCCGCGCCGAGCGGCAGACGATGGTCCGACCGGCGGCAGCCGGGCAGGGGTCTTGCCTGCTTTCGGTTCCGGGATTGCGCTGTGGCGGTTGCGTGGCCGCGGTCGAACGATCCCTGGCCGAACTGCCCCAAGTCGTGTCGGCGCGGGCTAACCTGACCCTGAAGCAGGTGCGGGTGATCCTGGCGCGAGCCGATGACGATCCACTCCCGATCCTTGAGAAGCTCGAAGCTCTCGGCCACGAGGTTCACCCTGTCGAGGCCGACCCACAAGCGGATCCGAAAGGTGACGGGCCGGGGCTGCTGCGCGCCATGGCGGTCGCAGGCTTCGGCGCGATGAACGTCATGCTGCTTTCGGTCGCGGTGTGGGCCGGAGCGGACGGCGTCATGCGCGAGACATTCCACCTGATCTCGGGGCTGATCGCGCTGCCCGTGGTGGCCTATGCCGGACAGCCCTTCTTTCGGTCCGCGCTGTCAGCGCTGAAGGCCCGGCGGCTCAACATGGACGTGCCGATCGCGCTCGCAATTCTTCTGGCGGTGGCGCTGAGTCTGTTCGAGACAGCGCGTGGCGGCGACGAGGTGTTCTTCGATGCGGCTGTGACCTTGCTCTTTTTCCTGCTTACGGGGCGCTATCTCGACCAGCTGATGCGGGACCGCGCCCGTAGCGCCGTCACGGGCCTCGCGAAGCTCGCGCCGAAAGGTGCCATGCGCCTGCTGGCGGATGGCGGTCAGGAATGGCTTCCCAAGGAGGAGATCGCGCCGGGCATGCTGCTGATCGTCGCAGCTGGCGAACGGCTGCCGGTCGATGCGCGGATCCGGCACGGCGCCACCGATCTCGATCGATCGATCGTCACCGGTGAGGCGATGCCCGTGTCTGCCGGACCGGGCACGGATCTCGAAGCTGGTACGTTGAACCTCACCGGGGAGATCGAGGTCGAGGTGCTGCGCCCCGCCAGCACTTCTTTCCTCGCCGAAATGATGCGGATGCTGGGTGCTGCCGAAGGCGGACGTGGCAGCTACGTGCGCATCGCCGACCGGGCGGCGCGGCTCTACGCGCCCGTCGTGCATCTCCTGGCGCTCGTGACCTTTGCCGGCTGGCTGTGGGCCACGCGCGACTGGCAGGCTTCTGCCTTCGTCGCGATCAGCGTGCTGATCATCACCTGCCCCTGCGCGCTCGGTCTCGCAGTGCCGGTGGCGCATGTCGTGGCAGCCGGTCGGCTGATGCGCGAGGGCGTGCTGATGAAGGATGGCGCGGCCTTGGAACGGCTGGCCGAGATCGACTGTGCGCTGTTCGACAAGACCGGCACGCTGACCACGGGCATGCCTCGGATCGCCGAAGGACCGAACCACGCGGAGGAACGGGCAATTGCCAAGGCTCTGGCCCAGCGATCGCGCCACCCTGCGGCGCGCGCCATTGCCGCGCAGATCGACGCGCCCGCCATGACGGCTGACGACGTGACGGAGCACCCTGGCCTCGGCGTAGAGGGGATGGTGCAGGGCCGGCGCGCAAGGCTGGGTCGTGCGACCTGGGTCGCCGAGATTGCCACAGGGCCTCGGCCCGAGACCGGCCCTGCATTTGCTATCGAAGGGCAGCCGGCCCGCATGTTCGATCTCGACGAAACGCTGCGACCCGCGGCACGAGATGCCGTGGCAGCTCTCAAGGCAACGGGCCTGCCCGTGGCGCTTCTGTCGGGGGATGGGGATGTCCGCGCGGCCCGGGTCGCAGCGATCACCGGGATCGACGAGGTGCATCATGGCGCGACGCCCGCGCAGAAGGTGGCGCTGCTCGACGGGCTGCGCGACCGCGGCCACTGCACGTTGATGGTCGGCGACGGGCTCAACGACGCGGCGGCCCTGGCGGCCGCGCATGTCTCGATGGCACCGGCGAGCGCATCCGAGGCGGGCCGCACCGCGGCCGATTTCGTGATCCTGCGCGAGACGCTCGATGCCGTGCCGGCGACTTACGGGCTTGCACGCGCCACCGCGCGGATCGTGCGGCAGAACTTCGCCCTCGCCATAGCCTACAACTGTATCGCCATTCCGCTGGCCATGGCGGGCCTGGTCACGCCGCTGATCGCGGCGCTGGCGATGTCCGGCTCGTCGATCCTGGTCATCGGCAACGCGCTGAGGCTGAACGGGCGTCTTGCGTTGCCCAAGGCCCGGCCGGAGCCACAAGCCCTGATGATGCCGGCATGAGCGTTCTGGCCTTCCTGATCCCGGTGACCCTCGCCATGGGCGCCATCGGCCTCGCGGCCTTCTTCTGGAGCCTGCGAAACGGTCAGTACGAGGATCTCTCCGGTGATGCCGAGCGCATCCTGTTCGATGCCCAGGACAGGCCACTGATACCCAAACGCGCCTCCCCGCGCCGCGACACGATTTCGAAGGAGACGACGACATGATATCGAGCTTGACCCAGGCGGAACGCGGGGCGGCGATGCTGATCACGCTGGCCGGCATGGTGGCGGGTCTCGCCATGGCCGCGGCCGGGCAGGGCGATCCGATGGGCGCGCATGGCTGGATCGTGCTGATCTTCTTCGCCCTGTTCTTCGGCCTTCTGGCTCGTGCCGCTTACGGGACCGACGAGCCAGAGGACCGCGGCCTTGCCTACTATGACGACCCTACCAAGGTCGGCATCCTGATTGCGCTTGCCTGGGCAGTGATCGCGATGGGCATGGGGGTGTGGGTCGCGGCGCAACTGGCGTGGCCGGACCTGCGCTTCGACGCGGCGTGGTCAGGCTTCGGGCGGTTGCGTCCGGTCCATACCTCAGGCGTAATCTTCGGCTTTGGCGGCAACGCGCTGATTGCCACCTCGTTTCACATCATGCAGCGCACCTCGCGCGCGCGGATGCCCGGGCAGGTCGCGCCGTGGTTCGTGCTTTTTGGCTTCAACCTGTTCTGCATCATCGCCGCGAGCGGCTACCTGATGGGTGTCACCCAATCCAAGGAATACGCCGAGCCCGAATGGTATGCCGACATCTGGCTCGTGATCGTCTGGGTGGTCTATTTCACCCTCTACATCCGCACGCTGGCGCGACGCCGCGAGCCGCATATCTACGTCGCCAACTGGTATTATCTCGCCTTCATTCTCGTCGTGGCGGTGCTGCACATCGTCAACAACCTCGCCGTGCCGGCGGCGTGGACCGGGGCCAAGAGCTACTCGGCCTTCTCGGGCGTGCAGGACGCGATGACCCAGTGGTGGTACGGGCACAACGCGGTCGCGTTCTTCCTGACCTCGGGCTTTCTGGGCATGCTCTACTACTTCCTGCCCAAGCGCGCCGAGCGGCCGATCTATTCCTACCGGCTGTCGATCCTGTCGTTCTGGGGGATCACCTTCTTCTACATCTGGGCCGGTTCGCACCACCTGCACTACACTGCGCTGCCGCACTGGGTGCAGACGCTGGGGATGACCTTTTCGGTGATGCTGCTGGTGCCGTCCTGGGCCAGCGCCGGGAATGCGCTGATGACGCTCAACGGCGCGTGGCAGAAGGTGCGCGACGACGCGACGCTGCGCTTCATGATGGTGGCGGCGGTGTTTTACGGCCTATCGACCTTCGAGGGCTCGTTCATGGCGATCCGCCCGGTCAACGGGCTGTCGCACTACACGGACTGGACCATCGGCCATGTCCATGCGGGCGCGATGGGTTGGGTGGCGCTGATCACCTTCGGCTCGATCTACGCGCTGGTTCCGGGCCTGTGGCGGCGCGAGACGATGTATTCGTGGAAGGCGGTCGAGTGGCACTTCTGGCTCGCCCTTGCGGGGACCGTCATCTACGTCTTCGCGATGTGGAACAGCGGCATCATCCAAGGGCTGATGTGGCGCACCTACGGTGAGAGCGGCACGCTGCGCTACTCCTTCACCGACAGCCTCGTGGCGATGCATCCCTATTACGTCGCGCGCGCCTTCGGTGGCCTGCTTTTCGTCACCGGCGCGATCATAGGCGCGTGGAACGTGGTGATGACAATCCGCCACGTGCCGCACCAAGTGCCCGCGCGCGACCACCCCACCACGTCCGAGACCATGGAGCCGGCCCTGCCGGCCGCGGAGTGATCCGATGAAGACCATCCTCAAACCCCTGCTGAAACCTTTCGCCGCCTTCTTCGAGGGCCACGCCAAGGCGCATTACCGGCTCGAGCGGCATTCGCTCGGCCTCACCGCCGCGATCATCGTCGCGGCCGGCATCGGCGGCTTCATCGAGATCGCGCCGCTCTTCACCATCGACGAGACGGTCGAGGCGGCGCCCGACATGCGGCTTTACACGCCGCTCGAACAGGCCGGGCGCGACATCTATATCCGCGAAGGCTGCTACGCCTGCCACAGCCAAATGATCCGTGCCTTGCGCGATGAGGTCGAGCGCTACGGTCCCTATTCGCTGGCCGCGGAGTCGCAATACGATCACCCGATGCTCTGGGGCTCCAAGCGCACCGGACCGGATCTCGCCCGGCTGGGTGAGAAATATTCCGACGATTGGCACGTGCGCCACTTGGTCGATCCGCGCGCACTGGTGCCGGAATCGGTGATGCCGCACTACGCCTTCCTGCTCGATGCGGGGCTGGATATCGAAAGCCTGCCCGACAGGTTGGCGGCATTGCGCGCGGTCGGTGTGCCCTACAGCGACGAGATGATCGCCTCGGCCTCGGTCGACGCGATCGGACAGGCGCTGCCCGACACAGACCGTGCCGACGGGGTGTTCGACCGCTACGGCGAGGAGACCGCCGTGCGCCTGTTCGACGGCACCGCCGACAGGGTGAGCGAGATGGATGCGCTGGTCGCCTACCTGCAGGTTCTCGGGCGGCTCACCGATCTGCCTGCGCAAATCCAACCCGTACCGGAGGGATGAGCATGGAAATCTCGCACGAGCTGTTCGTGGGCTTCTCGAAATCCTTCGGGCTTTTCTACCTGATCGCGCTGTCGGTCGGCATCACGCTCTACGCCTTCTGGCCGTCCCTTGGGGGCCGGTTCGACAAGGCGGCGAAGAGCATTCTGAACGACGAGGACGGACCATGTCGGTAAAGGACCGCGACCCGCTGACGGGTCATCAGACCACCGGGCACGAGTGGGACGGGATCACCGAGTTGAACACCCGCGTGCCCCGCATCGTCTGGATCGCCATCATCGTCACCCATGTCTGGGCGCTTGCCGTCTGGATCCTGCTGCCCGCCTGGCCGCTGGTGTCGAGCTATACCAAGGGTGTCCTGGGGATCGATCAACAGGAAGAGGTCGAGCAGGACATCCTGCGCGCCGGCCTTGCAAGGAGCGACTGGCTTTCCGCGATCGACGAAATGCCGATCGAGGAAATCCGCGCCGATCCCGAATTGATGTCGCGGATCGCGAGCACGGCGCCGGCGCTCTTTGGCGACAACTGCGCGGCCTGTCACGGTGCGGCGGCCGCCGGGGGCCCGGGCTTCCCGAGCCTCGCCGACGAAGCCTGGCTTTGGGGTGGCGACGCCGAGGCGGTGATGGAAACACTGCGTGTCGGCATCAACGCGCAACATCCGGACACGCGATGGGCCCAGATGCTGGCTTTCGGGCGCGACGGGATCCTGTCGCGCGGCGAAATCCGCAACGTCGCAAGCTATGTGCGGTCGCTGTCGGGCGCCGAGACCGCGCCGGAAATCCGCGCGGTCGGGGCCACGATCTTCGCCGAGAACTGTTCGAGCTGTCATGGGGTCGAAGGGCAGGGCAATACTGACATTGGTGCGCCGGATCTGACGGATGATTTCTGGATCTATGGCGGCGATGAGCACGCGGTCTACCGGACGATCTGGGACGGTCGGCAAGGCATGATGCCCGCGTGGGAGGAGCGTCTGAGCCTCGCCGATCGCAAGATGCTCACTGTCTACTTGCAGGATATGGCAGAGGAGGCGGCGCCATGACGGCTTGGTTCGAAACTCCGATCCGGGCGCGTCTCGCGGGCCTTGCCCTTTGCGTTGCGGTGATCGCCATCTTCGCCGCAGCCAATGCTCACCTCATCGCCGTCTCCTTCGCCTCGCAGCCCGACTGCGTCCTGTCATCGTCCTTGGAAGGCGCCGCGTTCCGCGCGGCGAAACCCGCATGCTGAGCAACCGCACCGATCCGCCGCCCCCGGACAACCCGCATGCCGCGGGTGCCATCCCCAAGGTCGTGCCGCCGCTGCCGACCTCGAACCCGCATGCACGCAACCTGCCTGTGAGCACCGCCTTGAGTTGGCTAAACGCAGGTTGGCGGGACCTGCGCGCCGATCCCGGACCGAGCCTTGCCTACGGGACTGGCGTCTTCATGCTCTCAACCTCGATCGTCTGGCTGATGGTCCGGCTCGGGTTGGGATATGCGCTATTCCCGGCCCTGGCAGGCTTCATGGTGATCGGTCCGCTGATCGCCAATGGCCTTTACGAGAAGAGCCGGCGCCTCGAGGGGGGCAAGAGGACCAGCCTCGGGCAAATGCTCTTCGTTCGACCCCGTTCGGGCCACCAGGCGCTGTTCATGGGGGTCCTGCTTCTGGGGCTGTTCCTGCTATGGATGCGCGCCGCAGTGCTGATCTATGCGCTCTTCTTCGGCATCAACCCGTTTCCCGGAATGAACGAGATCGTGCCGATGCTGTTCCTGACGCCGACAGGGTGGGCGCTGTTGTTGGTGGGCGGGACCGTGGGCGCGCTGTTCGCGGCCTTCGCCTTCGCGATCAGCGTGTTCGGGGTGCCGATGCTGCTTCAGGAAAGAACTGACGCGCTCTCGGCGCTCGGGATCAGCATGGCGATGGTGTGGAACAACTTGGCCGTCATGCTGACCTGGGGCGCTGTCGTCTTCGCGCTGTTCGTGGTTTGTGTGCTGACGGCCTTCGCAGGGTTGATCATCGTGTTTCCCGTGCTCGGCCATGCCACGTGGCATGCCTACCGCGCGATCCGCGCCGATGACCGGCAGACCGGCGATGCCGAGCGAATGTTCATCCGTCCCGCCTGAGCCGGCGTGAACTCGCCGATCCCTCCTGAGGGTGTCTCGCCCGCAGGAGGGCCGAACCGCGCACGGTTTGATCTCGGACAAGGCGGGTCAAACCCGCAGAGCGCATGTTTTCGATGCCGGTCATGAACGGACCGTACCCGCAACAGGAGAGCCACAATGAAGGTCGTCATCCTCTTTGCAAGTCTTGAGGGGCAAACTCGAAAGATCGCACATTTCGCCCAAGACATGCTGCGAAATGTGGGCCACGATGTCGCCCTGTTCGATGCCGCGGACAAGACGGTCAGTATCGATCTCGAAAACGCCGAGAGGATCATTCTCGCCGGGTCCGTCCATGAAAGGCGCCATCCGATGGCGCTCGAGGTCTTTCTTGCCGCGCATCGACACGCCTTGGAGGCGCATCCGACGCTGCTGATCTCCGTCAGCCTCAGCGCTGCTTTCCCGGAGGGCCTCGAGGAGGCGGAGGATTACCTGGTAGAGATGATGATGCGCACTCGCTTCACGCCAAGCCATCGCGCACTGGTCGCGGGCGCCGTCCGGACCAGGAAATACGACTACTTCGCACAGCAGGTGGTGCGGCACGTCGTGTTGCGCGGACGCGACTATGACCCGAATGAAGAAGAGCACGAATTCACCGACTGGGCTCGCCTGGAGGCGACCCTGTGGGATTTCATGTCGCCGGGATTGATCCACTCAAGAGCTTCGGTATCTGCATCTGTTTCGGGCTGAGCCCGAGACCCGACGCAGGCGCGACAGGTCTTCAGCTTCCGCTGGCCGCCTCCTTAATGATCCAGTCCCGGAATGCTTGGATCTCGGGCCGCAGCGCCGACGCGCGGTCGATGACAAGGTGATGTTGGAGGTCCGAAACCGTGGTCTCCTCGACAGGCCGCAGCAGTCGTCCTGTGGCGAGGTCGTCAGCCACGAGGGATGAGCGTACCAGCGCGAAACCACGCCCTTGGCGACAGGCCATCAGCATTTCGGAAAAGGATACGAACTCCCCGATCGTCCTGTCCGAGAGATGCCGCGCGATCTCGGTGTCGTCAATTATCTGCTCCCCGTGGATCTGGACCAGCCAGCGTTCCCAGTCGAGCACCGTATGGCGGCCGCCCTTGTAGCGCAGCAGCGGCGCGGCGTTGAAGGCTTGGGTTTCGGGTAGGCGATCCGCAAGATCCGGAGAGCAAACCGCGAACTCCTCTTCGAGCCCGAGGCGCAGACTTTCGTGCTCCGGGCTCCCGCCGCCGAGCCAGATCGCCAGATCCGCTTCTCCTGCGTGCAGATCCGCTCGCCGGTAATCCATTGAGAGGCTGAGGCTGATGTCAGGATGCGCCTTCAGGAACTGCTCGAGCCGCGGTGCCAACCACTGCGTGCCGAACTCGGGCGTCGTCTGGATCACGAGCCGGCCCGCCATCGCGGCTCGACGTGCGGCGGCACAACCATCGCGCAAGAGTGCAAGGCCGCCCTCGACCGAGGGCAGAAGCGACCGGCCGAGCGGTGTAAGCGAAGCGCCCGACCGATCCCGAACGAAGACCGGCTGCCCGACGAACGCCTCGAGTTGCGCGATCTGGTGGCTTACCGCTGTCTGAGTCAGGCCGAGCGCCTCTGCAGCCCGTGTGAAGTTGCGCAGTTCGGCCACCGCCGCGAATGCGCGCAGGCAGGTCATCGAAGGTAGGGCCGTGGATTCAGCTATCATGAGCGGAATTGATGGAATGCATGTCGGCTATCCGTTTCACTCGAACTTCTCCAGGCCTGATGATCAAGGGGTAAGCTTCCACCAGTCTGGAGATCAAACCATGTTTTCATTCGCGTTCAAAGCCGTCCCCTGGCGAAGAAACTACCTGCCTCGCGACAACGAGCATCTGCGGCGAGATGTCGGCCTATGCGGCGAGCAGCATGAACCTGTCGAATGGTGGCGGCATAGGGCCCGCCTCAGGTAGAACCGATGATGGCGGCGAGCAGTTGCAGCTGACCGGCTGGCTTGGGACCGGCAACAACCCCAGCATCCGACCTTCTATGTTGCTGCCAGTGAGAAGACCTGGTTCTGGAAGGTGTGTAGGCTTCTTCGCCTAACCCGATAAGGACCATGGCCGCTATGGACAAGATCAGCGTTTCGATTGCTTTGGACGATGGAGCACGTCTGTCCCGATGAGGCCGCGGGCCGAAGGTCGGGTGTCCCTATCTCCTTCCCAGCCCGACTGTCGGTTTCACCTCTGCTCAGGAATCAGGCAGACACCGACGAGAGCGCGCAAGCAGCCAGCTTCGCGCGCTGCTCTCGGAGAAACCCGAATGCGAGCATGGCATCATCTCTATCCCGCGCTGCCGGCGTCTCAGAGATCCGAGCAACTGCGGGCCGGCCTCGGGGCCTTGATCGGCATCAGCCTCTGCGCCGCACTGGTGAGCTTGGGCGCCACCTGGGCTGGTCCGGAGCTCTTTCTCGTGGCGCCGCTCGGCGCGACGGCCGTGCTGGTCTTCTGCGTGCCGAACTCGCCGCTTGCTCAGCCCTGGTCCGCGGTCGTGGGCAACGTGACCTCGGCCCTGATCGCGCTGCTCGCGATCCGGTTTGTCCCCGCCCCCGGGACGGCCGGCATGGCGGTCGGCACCGCGATCATGTCGATGATGGTCATGCGCGCCCTGCACCCTCCCGGTGGCGCGGTTGCCCTGCTGATGGCGCTCGACCCGACGCTGGCGCTGGAGGCCGGGCCGATCTTCGCGCTGATGCCCGTGGGGGTGACGACAGCTGCGCTGGTCCTTGCGGCCATCATCTACAATCGGATGACGGGCCGAGCTTACCCGTTCCGCCAGCCGGACGCGGACGGCGCCCAAGATCCCGCTTTGCGGCTGGGGCTATCGACCGAGCAGCTCGGCGCGTTGCTGAAGCGCTTCAATCAGTCGACGAATGTCGGCATTGCTGACCTTGGCCGGATGCTCGCAGCTGCAGAGGCAGAGGCGGCGCAGCATCGCTTCGCGGGCACGACCTGCGCCGACATCATGACCAGGAATCTCATCACCGTGCAGCCCGGCACGACGTTGACCGAGGCAGCACGGCTCTTTCGCAGCCATGCCATCAAGAGCCTCCCCGTCGTAGACGAGGGCATGAGGCTGCGCGGCCTCGTGCTTCAATCCGATCTTCTCGCCCCGATGGCAGCCGGGAGCGGCTTTGGGGCGCAACAGCAGAACGCTGCCCCATGCACCGTCGCCGATGTCATGCGCGCGGCCGATTGTGCCGCCCCCCATGATCTGGCGGTCGGGGTTCTGTTAAACCGGCTGGCCGTTCAGGGAAGCGAGGTCATACCGGTGGAAAGGGACGGGCGGCTCGTCGGCATCCTGACCCGCTCCGACATGATCCGGCTGCTGCTGAGTGGCGCCGAAGATCGCTCCGCGGCATAGTCATTTCGCCCTGTCTCGTCGCAGGCCGAGGAATCCTCCGCGCGCCATCGCGCGGCCGGTCATTTGCCCCACCGTCGGGTGCTTGGTCACTCTCTCAAGCCGCGTGGTTTGCCCCGCACAGAAACCATATCGCCGATATTGTGCAGGTGCAGCATCGCGCCTAGCTTGCCTTGCATGACTTACACGATCGCTATTTCCGGCCGCATGATCCTCGCCTGCGCCCCCGATGATCAGCCAGCGGAGCTTGCCCGTCGCTTGGAAATGGTTCTGCCCGGCGACATCGGCATGCGGACGCGGATAGAAAGCCAACTGGTCACAGTGACGGGCGTCGCGTTGTTCCCGGATGAGGTGGCGGCATTCCAAGCTGGCGCCCTCGACCTCTGGCATGCCCGCCCCGGTGCCTTGAACGGCTTCGCCGATGCGGAAGGAAGGCGAGTGACTGTCGCGGCGCGGCTTGGCGGCCGGAAGCCTTGGGGCGGTCGCCTCTAAAAAACGTCGGCCACCTGCAATGGCGAGCAAGAGGGGAAAAGTTGCCAGAGGTAGGCATCCATGAGGCGCGAGTGACCACGCGCCAGCTCACGCTTCACGATAGCGAGGGTGGCGTCAATGCTTATTGCTTGAGCATCTTCGGCATCCCCTCTGCCAGGACGAACCTGCTGCCCACGCCGGGGGCGGAACCTTCAAGGCGGCGGAAGCTGTTGCAGAGGGCACAGGGGCGCGGTTGGACGGATAGCGGAACCTCCGCGAGCATCATGGCGGCACCCCGGCCCGCATGGAATACAGACAAAGGTCGCGCGGGCCGATGGCCCGTATTGGTGCAGCAGGGAGCTGATTGCGCTCCCGGCGGCGGTATCTCTGGAAGCCCAGACCCATCACGCGGCGCGGACCGGCCCGCCAAAGCACCACTCTCGTAGTTGCCAGACGCGGTACATGTCGTGCGGAAGCGAACCGTGAGGCAGAGGAACTCTCGCAGCCATGGACCGTTGGGATTGGCTCACTGATCAATGCACAGCGAGAGCAAAGAACGGATCAAACTGTCGTTCTCTCGGCGGGTTCTTTGCTTTCCACACCTGGCCTTGAGCATCTGAGCATGGCGATGATGGCCTAAATCTCGCTCCCAGGGCCATCATCGCCGCCTGCCTGCGTCGGCCGTGCATTCCAAACGAATGACGCCATTTACTTACACCAACGGCCGGCCAAGGGGTGGAGCAACATGGCCGCGCCCTGAAGGACGTCGCTGGGGTCAGGCGGGAGTGCCCCGAGATTTTGGCCGGTTGAGGGTTCAGAACCTCATGACGGGAAAGTTGAGACCGCGTGGGGCTGGGCGCGACTGCTGATCCCCATCCACCAGATCTGGTCGGGCACGCGCGGTATGGGTGTCATGTTGAGACCCACGCCGGCACGTAGCCGCGCCTCGTAACTTGCGGCCAGTGCCTCTGCCTCGTCCAGCACGCGCAACAGGCGCACCTCGACATGCTCGGTCAGGAGGCGTCGCGCCAAGTCGGGTGCCCCGGCGTCGTCGAGGATCTCGGCGCTGCGCGCACATCCGCCAGTTCGGAGGCCAACCGGCGTTCCACGGCGCGCCAGTGGGCCGAGAGTTCGGCCACCCACTCCTCGCCACCTTGAAAGGCGAGATGCATCAGCCGCTTGAAGGCCGCGACGGCGGAACGCGTCGAGGCTGCGCCCTGCGGTATTTCGGAGATCGCGTCCGCGCCGGTGACCTCGTGCACGCGATCGACGAAGCGGGCGCTTTCGCCACGCCCGAGGTAGCGATGCCGTCCGTATTCAGGCGGGACGCGGTCGACCCCCAGAAACACCGGCACCAGCGGCGCCGTGACCGGGCCCACCGGCGCGTGCAAGCGAGGCCGGCCTGATCTGACCCCTTGATTACTCGAGCGCCTGGGCAGGTAGTAGTTCTCGAGCGGGATGTTCTTCAGGATGTGGTCGGCACGTGGTCATTTGTGGAGGGCGCTAGCGGGCGGCGCAAGATGTGCCGCCCGCTCGCTTGGGCATCAGATGCCCAGCACCAGCCCGCCCAGCAGGTAGAAGAGGGCGGTGATCAGCAGCACGCCCACCACGTTGAGCACCACGCCGCCCCGGACCATCTGGCCGATGGTCACGTTGCCGGTTCCGAAGACGATGGCGTTGGGCGGTGTGCCGACAGGCAGCATGAAGGCACAGGTCGCCGCGAAGGCGGCCGGGATCAGCAGGCTCAGCGGCGCCACCCCGATCCCGAGCGCCACCCCACCGAGGACGGGGATGAAGGTCGCCGCCGTCGCGGTGTTCGAGGTGATCTCGGTAAGGAAGAGCACGATCAGGACGACCGACCCCATCAGCAGGATCGCAGGCAGGCTGCCCAGCCCGCTGACCTGCGCGCCGAACCAGTCATCGAGCCCCGACGCGGCCACTGAGCTGGCGAGGCTCAGTCCGCCGCCGAACAGCAGCAACACGCCCCAGGGCAGGCCGTCCTCGGCATCGTTCCACTCGAGCAGCATCTCGTTCCGGCCGCGTTCCGGCAGCAGGAACAGCGCGATCCCCGCCGCGATGGCGATGGCGGTGTCGTTGAGCCCATCGAGGAACGCCAGCCCCGGAAGGCCTGACACGAGACCGGGCACGATCCACAGGAAGGCAGCTCCGCCGAAGACGCCCGCGACCATCTTTTCGCCCTGGCTCATCGGTCCAAGCGCTGCGAGCTGGCTTCGGATCATGTCCTGGCCGCCCGGGATCGCATCCAGCTTGAACCGGTAGAGCACGTTCACCATCAGCCACCAGCCGATCAGGATAAAGATCGCCGCGAGCGGCACACCCAGCAGCATCCATTCCAGAAAGCCGATGTCGCGTCCCAGCTCGTCTGCCGCGTAGCCTGCCACGATGGCGTTGGGCGGCGACCCCAGCAGCGTGCCGAGGCCGCCCATCGAGGCCGACCAGGCGATGGCGAGCAGCAGGCAGACGCCGCACATCTTCACATCGGGGTTGTCGACCACGTCGGAGATGGTGCCCTTTTTCAGGCCCTCATGCATCTCGGCCGCGGACTGGCTGCCGGCACTGCGCTCGACCACCAGCGCCAGAACGGACAGCCCGATCGGCAGCATCATCAGTGTGGTCGCGGTGTTGGACACCCACATCGACAAAAAGCCGGTGGCGATCATCATGCCCAGCACGATCCGCTTGGGCGACACGCCCACTCGGTCGAGGACCATCAGGGCGATCCGGCGGTGCAGCTCCCATTTCTCCATCGCGATCGCGATCAGGAAGCCGCCGACAAAGAGGAACACCAGCGAACTGGCGTAAGGGGCCGTCGCCTCGCTGACCGTGGTGGCGGTCAGCGCGGGCAAAAGCACGATGGGCAGGAGGGAGGTGATGGGCAGTGGCACCGCTTCGGTCATCCACCAGACCGCCATCAATGTCGCGACCGCGGCCACCGCGCGCGCGTCGCTACCCAGATCCTCGGCGCCGCCGAGCAGAAGCCAGACCAGGGCGGCCATGATCAATCCCAGGGCCCTCAGGCCCACACCAATTTACTGGACACCCGCTGACCTTCTGCAGGTTCGCCCAGCCCTTGCTTGTCGATGATATCGCTCATGCGCTCTCCTCATCACCGTGAAAGCTCGATTCTCCCTTCGCGCCAATGACTGGAGTATCCTGGCACCTTACCTTCGTGGCAGTCGGTCACCGGCTCACGGCAGATGTCTGAAAGGCTCGAATCGAGCATGAGCGTGATCGCTCAACCTGCGCGGGCTACAGCACGAGACGCGAAGGGCTGACAAGAGAGGCCATCTTCGCTGAAGTTTCCTCCAGCGAACTCAGATGATCCTCGCCCCCTTGGGATCGGCATCGAGGCGGTCTGCTTCGAACGCGATGTTGCTGCGCGGGTGCTTCGGGGTCGCGATCGCCCCGGATTTACGACGGTGAGTGGGCCAGGAGTGATGCCGGGTGGATCGGCTTTCGAGAAGGCATCCCAGCTCAGCCCTTCCTACTTTCACAGGAGAGGATAAAGAACTGATATTAAATGGAATGGTGAAGTCCTTGGTCGTCGGAGGAACGGCCAATGGTCCCCTATTCCTTGAGTTGCGTTGATCTGGCCTAGATGCACCTATAGGACGCGTTGCGTTTTCAGGGACCCAAACCAATGAGCGGCGCCACAACCGATCCCCTTTCCGAGCCGATCCAGGTCCGTTTTCAGGTCGCCAACAACGAGTGGCCACCGGGTGCGTTGCAGCTCGCGCCAATGGTTCTCCCGATGAGAACGCTCGTGCCTGCAGTCGGCAGTACGGTGTCAGAATACCGGCCCCATGGCCATTCGATCGCCTATCGGGTGATCGGCCAAGTGTTTGCCCAGGATGGGGAGCGGGTCTTCCTCGAGTTGGAAGCTGTGTAAGAGATGGAAAAAGCCCGCCATACTTGATGGCGGGCCGAACTCGAAACCTACCAGAATCATACAAGGGCAATGCGCGAGGGGTTGTGCGCCAGCTCACGCTCCGCGATAGCTTCCCATGGGTCAATCGCGGTCGCTGCGCCGTTTCCATCTCTTTGGTATAGGCCTGGGAGTTGCCCGAGTAAGGGACTGACAGCGCTGGTAAATTTCTGTAGGCAGTCGCCAACGCGTGAGAGCAGGAGAGAAAGTGGTTCGATCTGAGCTGGTTCAAAGGATCTCTGACGATAATCCTCATCTGCTGCGACGCGATGTCGAGAGGGTCTTGAATACGATTTTTGCAGAGATCACTGAAACGCTGGCTCAGGGCGGGCGCGTGGAGCTGCGCGGTTTCGGTGTCTTCTCCGTAACTCGACGCGACCCTCGACCGGGGCACAATCCGAAGACCGGAGCGCCCCTTCAAATCGATGAGACCCATGTGCCGAAATTCAGGGCGAGCAAGAAGCTGCTTGAACGGTTGAATGGGGCCACCTTCGATAATACCGCGCCCCACACCCCAGAAAGCCCGACTTGATCGCAGATCACCTGGTGTCGCGTTTATGCGCGCGGGTTCTGAAGCACAGTCGTCGGCAGAGCATGGTAGGGAACACGTCAAGTTCAGACGCAGCAGGAGCTCGTCGTCGCTGTCCAGATTAACGACATCGCCCTGCCGTGTGACTACGCATGCGCGGCGTCTGCCGGCGGCGGGCTTGAGACAGTTGAGACGTCAGAGCAAGGGATCCGCCCGGCGCCATGCCCGCTTGGCCTTTGGAGCGCTCTGCTTTGTCTCTCGAAAGAGAACCACGGCGGCGTCCGGAGGAGGAAGACGCCGCCGCTAGTTCTTCGGGTCTGGGAAGAGAGACCCCTGGTCTTCCGGCTCGAACCGACCCGGGAGGAGGAGTGGGGGTTCGCGCTTGACCATATGTCCCTCGTAAGTGGGAGGACTGCGGGGACAGAGCCGAAATAACCATCTGCAACGCCTTCACAATCCACACTCACGGCAACCCTGGTATGCACTTGGCGCATGGCTCACGCAGGTCGTCTTCGAGCGGGTTTATGCGGCGATACCGCCATCACCGAGAGGTCGTGTCACGCCTCTCTTTCTCGTCCGTCTGGAGGGTAGGCGCGGAAAACGATCTGGATTTCGACGCGGGCTAGAACGGATAAATTCTAGGTTCGCTGTTTGGGGCAAGGTTGACCGAGCTACGCTACCGAAAGTGAGAATGGTCACGCCCGCCATCTCGCATCGTTCCCGAAGAGGATGGTCAAATGCGGCGGGACCCTGGCAATCTCGTCCGTTGAAAAAAAGCTGCCACTGGATGTGCCAGGGCAGCAGGTGTCCGGAATAGCAACGGGGAACGTTTCTGATCCGCCAAAAGGATACTAGCCCTAACGAGCTGGCATCCCGCATGACAGACCTATACCTTAGGATATGCTCCAGTCAACCTGTAGCCCAGGAAGCCTGCCGGTCGATCTCGCTGGCAGCATCGTAAGGAAGCGTCGGCCTCGCTTATTCGTTTGCGCGTAAGGATCTTCGCGTGTGCCGAACACGAGCTTGGAGGCACAATGGGCACAATCAGCCGTTCCACGCATTTGGATGACACCGCACACTCGTTCCGGTGATACTGGGGGTTGAAGG
>Ga0208794_1000444_pt1 | contig 27410 bp, 28 predicted proteins | sample 32_taG_FD_184106 | JGI IMG/M metagenome (GOLD analysis project Ga0208794, IMG submission 184106) | Marine viral communities from the Gulf of Mexico - 32_GoM_OMZ_CsCl metaG (SPAdes) (version 2) | ecosystem: Environmental > Aquatic > Marine > Oceanic | place: Atlantic Ocean: Gulf of Mexico... | reverse complement strand
GATGCGCGAAGATTAGGTTTGGCGCCCGCTAGACGTCGTCGGCGGACACCAGCTCTTCGACATTGAGTTCGCCGGTCATCGACGCAACCGTCACCGCGACCGCTGCGTCGCCCGTGACGTTGGTGGTCGTGCGCATCATGTCCATGATCCGGTCGACGCCCGCGACAAAGGCGATGGTTTCAAGCGGAACGCCAACGCTGCCGAACACCAGCGCCATCATGATGAGCCCTGCGCCGGGTATCCCCGCCGCGCCGATCGCTCCGAGCGTCGCGGTGACCGAAATCATGATATAGTCGGCGAGGCTCAGGTCGACGCCAAATATCTGTGCACCGAACAGCGTCGCGAGCCCCAGATACATCGCCGTGCCGTTCATGTTGATCGTCGCGCCGAGCGAGATGACGAAGCTCGACACGCTCGGCGACACGCCAAGGTTGCGCTGCGCGCAACGCAAGGTGACGGGCAGGGTCGCGTTCGACGAAGCGGTCGAATAGCTGACGGCCATCGCGTCGATCATGCCTCGGAAAAAACCGATGACGGGCACTTTGGCGAGCAGACGGATCATCAACGGATACAGGCCGAAAATGATGAGCAGGCAACCGAGATAGTTGAGCCCGACGAGCTGCGCGAGCGACTGGAGCGCCTCCATTCCGAGCACGCCCGCAACCCACGCCATCAGTGCAAAAACGCCGAAAGGGGTCAGCTCCATGACGAGCATCGTGACCTTCTGCATGATGATTGCGCCACTGTCGAAAATTTTGGCGACCGGCGTGCCTTCCTCCTTCGCCATCAAGATGCCGATGCCGACCAGCAACGCAAAGACGATGAGCGGCAGCACCTGGACGTCGGCCATCACCTGCACCGGGCTTTCGGGAACGATCGACAGGATCATGTCGGTCCAGCCCGTCGCGTTCGGCTCGGGCACCGGCCCGCGCTCGATCGCGCTCGTATCGACACCTACGCCCGGCTGAAGGACCGTCCCCAGGCCAAGGCCGAGCCAAACGGCGATTTGACCGGTAACAACGAAAAGCAGCATCGCGCGCCCGCCGACCTTGCCGAGCTTGCGCAGGTCGCCGATCGCGGCGACGCCCGAGACGAGCGAAAAGAAGATCAGCGGAACAACGAGCATCTTCACCGCCTTGATGAAGAAGTCGCCGATCCATTTCAGGCTCGCGGCCTCCGGCCCCCACAGAAATCCGGTCAATACGCCGAGGACGAGCGCACCGACGACGCGCTGCCAAAGGGGAATGCGGAACCACCAACCCATATAATATCCTTTCACTCCCTGCGTGCGGTTATGGCTTTTGTTGCCGCGTTGCGGCCCAGCCCCTGTCCCGCGCATTGCTTTTCGCGGCGCACCCTTTCACCAATTCGCGCACCACGTCCAGTAGGCTACAGCGGCTTGCGACCTAGATGAGCAATGTTATTGCGACGCAGGTCGTCGCCCCGACGATAAGCGTCAGCGGAATGCCCGCGCGGAAGAAATCGACGAAACGGTAATTGCCCGCCGCATAGACGAGCGTGTTTGTCTGATAGCCGATCGGCGTCGCAAAGCTCGCCGATGCGGCGAACATCACCGCGACGACGAGCGGATAGGGATCGACGCCAAGATCGCGCGCGACGGCGATGGCAAGCGGGGTGACGAGGATCGCAACTGCGTTATTCGTGATGATCTCGGTCAGCATCACCGAAATGACATAGGTGGCGAGCACCAGCCCCCACGGCGGCACGTTGCGGAGCAGCGGCGTGAGTTCGCCCACGACGATCGCGACGCTGCCCGAGTTTTCGAGCGCGAGCCCCACCGCAAGCATCGCGAAAATGAGGACGAGGACGTTGCCGTCGATCGAATCCCACGCCTCGTCGGCGTCGATACAGCGCGTGACGAGGATAAGCCCAACACCGATGATCGCTGCGACGCCGATATCGAGGATGTTGAATGTCGCGAGCAGGACGACGCCGAGCAGCGCACCGATGGCGATCGGGGCCTTGCTGCGCCGAAATTCGCGCTCGTTGGTCGACCCGACGCCATAGAGATGCGGATTGCCATAAAGCTGCCCGACCTGATCGGCGGGGCCGGTGACGAGCACGCGGTCGATCGCCTGGATGCGCGCATTGGGCAGGTCGGGGCCCGGGGTCTTGCGAAAGCGGGCAATGCCGAGCACGCGCACCTTGAGCGCCGACAGAAACGGAATTTCGACAAGGCGCCGCCCGATGGCGGGATGGCTCGGTGCGATCATCGCTTCGACGATCGCCGTGTCGTCCTGGTCGATGTCGTCATGTCCCGCAGTCAGGCCAATCGCGATATTCTTGTTCGCGCGCATCGACAGCAGTTCGGCCAGCTCGAGCCGAAGCACGAGCCGGTCGTCGGCTTCGAGCCGCTCGCTCTCGATCCCGCTCCGGCGCAGCACCGCGCCACGTTTCAGGCCGACGAGCTTGACGGTGGCGCGCTTCACGAACGGCACATCGCTGACCTTGCGCCCGACGAGTGTTCCGCCCTTCAGAATGCGGACCTCTGACAGGAAACTGCGATGATCCTGGCTGAGCGCGATCTGTTGCGGCGTGTCGTCGGGAAGGAAGTGCCGCGCAATCAGAATCAGCGCGAGCACGCCCGCGGCGCCCGCGACAAGTCCGACCGGTGTGATGGTGAAGATGCCGAACCGGTCGAGGCCGTTTTCGTCGGCGACGGCGGCGACAAGCAGGTTCGTCGATGTGCCGATCAGCGTCGTCGTCCCGCCGAGGATCGCAACATAGGAGAGTGGTATCAGCAAGCGTTTCGCGCTCAGCCCCAGCGCGCTCGCAAGCTTCATCATGATCGGGATCATGACGACGACGACGGGCGTGTTGTTGAGGAAAGCCGAGGCGAAATAGGCGCCGACGAACATTTCGGCGAGCGCCAGCTTCGGGTGGCGCTGCGCGCGCGCGATAATCCGGTTGGCGATCGCATCGAGCGTCCCGGTACGCAGCAGCGCACCCGACAGGATGAACATGGCGCCGATCGTCACCGGCGCCGAATTGGAAAAGACCGAGAACAGGTCCTTGCCCGACAAAATGCCGAGAAACAGGAAGGTGCAGGTGCCAAGGATCGCGACAACTGCCGCAGGGAAGCGCTCGACGACGAAACCGACGAACATCAGCGCGAGCACGATAAGGCCGATGATCGCCTGATAATCGGCGATGAAGGCCTGCGCCGCCGCGATCATACGCTCAGCCGCATTGCGCCCTGTGGAGCAGCTTGTGGTCGGCGAGGACGAGCGCCATCATCGCCTCGACGACCGGCGCGCCGCGGATGCCGACGCACGGGTCGTGTCGCCCCTTTGTTACGATATCGGTCGCCTCGCCCGCCTTGTTGACCGTCGGCACGGGCGTCAGGATCGAACTCGTTGGCTTGAACGCGACGCGGACGACCACGGGCTGCCCCGTCGAAATGCCCCCGGCTATGCCGCCCGCATTGTTCGACAGGAAATCGGGGCGGTTGCTGCCGTCGGTCGCAGGACGCATCGGGTCGGCATTTTCCTCGCCGCGCAGCCGCGCCGCGTTGAAGCCAGCGCCGATTTCAACGCCCTTCACCGCATTTATCCCCATCATCGCCGCCGCCAGATCGGCGTCGAGCTTGGCATAGACAGGGGCGCCCCACCCGGCAGGCACGTCGCTGGCCGCGCATTCGATGACCGCGCCTAGCGAGCTTCCGGCCTTGCGCGCTGTGTCCATCAGTCCTTCCCACCGCTGAGCCGCCGCGGGATCGGGGCAGAAGAAGGGGTTGCGGTCGATCTCCTCAAGATCGAAATTGGCGGGATCGATCGCATCGCCCCCGATTTCGGCGACCCACGCATGGATCTGAACTTCGGGGATGACGAGCCGCGCCACCGCGCCCGCCGCCACCCGCGCTGCGGTCTCGCGCGCGCTCGACCGGCCGCCGCCGCGATAGTCGCGGATGCCGTATTTGGCGTCATAGGCATAATCGGCGTGGCCGGGGCGATAGGCTTGCGCGATCTCGCCATAATCTTTCGACCGCTGGTCGACATTCTCGATCATCAGGCTGATCGGCGTGCCCGTCGTCTTGCCCTCAAACACCCCCGACAGGATGCGCACCTGATCGGGCTCCTTGCGCTGCGTGGTATGGCGCGACTGGCCCGGGCGGCGCTTGTCGAGAAAGGGCTGGATATCCGCCTCCGACAGCGACAGGCGCGGCGGGCAGCCGTCGACGACCGCACCGAGCGCGGGGCCATGGCTTTCCCCCCAGGTCGTGAAGCGAAGAACGCGCCCGAAGCTGTTGAAACTCATCGTCCCCTATCCCAGTCGGCCGAATGCTGGCGCATAGTCCGCCCGGCCGCCTTGCGGCCATTCGGCGTTCGAGTCCAGCATCATCGCCATGAAATGCGGCCCTGAAAAGGGGGACGCGAAGCGATCGGCAAGATCGATGGAATAGCCAAAGCGCCGGTAATAGTCGACGTGCCCCAGCACGAAACTCATCGCAATGCCTTGCTGACGAAGCGCATCGAGCCCGGCGTTGATGAGCGCTGCGCCGATGCCTGCACCCTGCCGAGCGCGAACCACCGACACGGGCGCAAGCCCCGCTGCCGACAGCGCGGCACCGTCCGCCTCGACATCCATCCGACTGAACAGCACATGTCCGACCAGCGCACTACCACTTTCGGCGACGAGCGAGACGAGTGCGTCGCCATCGTCACTCAGCATCCGTACCAGCTCAGCCTCGCCCTGATGACCGAATTCGGTCTGTGCAAAAGCCGCGCGAACGAGCAGGTCAATGTCTGCGGCATCGGTCTTGCTGGCTGACCGTATCAGCAGTTCGTCAGGCAAGCGCGATATCCGGCGCGTCTTCCTGTTTCATGCCGATGGTGTGATAGCCCGCGTCGACATGGTGCGTTTCGCCCGTCACGCCGCTTGCCAGATCGCTCAGCAGATAGAGCGCCGATCCGCCCACATCGTCGATCGTGACGTTGCGGCGCAGCGGCGCATTGAACTCGTTCCACTTCAGGATCAGGCGGAAATCGCCGATTCCGCTCGCCGCCAGCGTCTTGATCGGCCCTGCCGAAATTGCGTTCACGCGAACGCCCTGCGGGCCATAATCATTGGCGAGATATTTGACGCTCGTCTCGAGCGCCGATTTGGCGACGCCCATGACATTGTAATGCGGGATGACCTTTTCGGCGCCATAATAGCTGAGCGTCAGCAGCGACCCGCCGCCCTTGCCCGTTTCGGGGTCATAGGGCGTCATCATCGCCGCCGCGCGCTGCGCGACCGCGGTGAAGCTGTACACGCTGATGTTCATCGTCATCAGGAAGTCGTCGAGCGTCACATCGGCATATTTGCCCCGCAGCGCCTCCTTGTTCGTATAGCCGATGGCGTGGACAACGAAGTCGATCGTCGGCCAGCGGTCGGCGAGCGTCGCAAAGGCGGCGTCGAGATTGCTCATGTCGCCAACGTCGCAGTCGATCAGGAAATCGCAGCCGAGCTGGTCGGCGAGCGGCTTGACCCGCTTCAGCATCACTTCGCCCTGATAGCTGATCGCAAGTTCGGCGCCGTGCTCGTGCAGCGCCTTCGCAATGCCCCATGCGAGCGACTTGTCGTTGGCAAGCCCCATGATCAGCCCGCGCTTGCCCTTCATCAGACCCGTCATATATTTTCTCCGGCTTCGGCAATTCTTTCGTCCACGCGCCCAATAGCGTGATGGTCCAAATCCTCAACCTCGACGAGCGCGGCGTTGAGTTCGGCACCGATGACCATACCCAATCCGACGAGGTAGAAAAAGAAAAGCGCGACCATCACTCCGGCAAGGCTGCCATAGGTCGCGTCATAGCGGAGCAGGCCCGCAAGCAGCGGCGGCAGCGCGAGCGTCACGCCGATCCACCACAAGGTCGTAAACAGCGCACCCGGCCATTTGGGACAGTGCTTGAGCCGCCGGTATTTCGACGGGGTCAGCCAATAGAAGAGCATATAGATGGCAAGAAACAGACCGAAGCCCGACACGCCGCGCGAAATCGCAACCGCGCCCGCCGTTTGATAGGCTGCGGGAAGAAAGCGGGCAACGAACTGCTCGATCCCCGAAATCAGCACCTGCAGGCTGAACGACAGCAACATCAAGACGACCGCGCCGGTGATGATGCCGATCGACAGCAAGCGATAATGAAAAAAGCCCTTGGAAAAATGGGTGCCATAGGCACGGCGCAGAATGTCGCGGATCGTTTCGACCAGGCTGCCGACCGTCCAGAGCGCGACGAGCGCGCCGAGCCATAGGAAAAGCCCGGTGCGCGCCGTCATCACCTCGCGGATAGGCCCTGCGAGCGCGCGCGCGACGGTGGGAGGCATCAACGAAAACACCGCTTCGATCGCGGCCTCACCGCCCGCGCTACCACCGATCAGGCTGAGTGCCGCAGCAAGAAGAATGAAGAAGGGGAACAACGCGATCAGCGCCAGATAGGCAAGATTGCCGGCGTGGATAAACCCGTCCGTATAGGTGCCGACGACCACGCGCCGGAGAATCTCGAACACCCGCGTACCGGGGCCGAGCCGCTCGCGGCCGCGCTCGATAATGCCGAGCGAATGGGCGCGGACATGGGTGCGTTTTGCGCGCTCGGCGCGCGCTTCGGGCGAGTGCGGCGAGTGACCCTCGGCGAAAAACTCCCGATCGACCTCTTCGGCAACCTCGCGCTCCAGCGCATCGACCGATTCAGGATTGGGTTTATCGCTCACCGGTCACACGCCGAGGTCGGCCCGCACCGCGCGCTTGTCCGACCATGCATCGACCAGCTTCGCCAGATCGGCGTCGTCGCCCGGCAGATCGACCATCAACCGCACGAGCTGGTCGCCGCGCCCGCCGCCCTTCTGGCTGAATCCCTTTCCTTTCAGCCGCATCACCTTCCCCGACGTCGAGCCTGCGGGGATCGAGAGCATGACCGGGCCGTCGACCGTCGGAACCTTGACCTTTGCGCCTTTCACGGCCTCGGTCAGCGTGACGGGCAGGTCGAGCCGGATATTCGCTCCGTCGCGTTCGAAAAAGGGGTGGTCCTTGACCGTGATGGTGACGATGCCGTCGCCATTGCCGCCGGGTCCCGGTTGCCCCTTGCCCGCCAGGCGCATCTGTGTCCCGGTTTCAACGCCCGCGGGCAGCTTGAGATCGATCGTGCCGCCGTCGGCGAGCGTGATGCGTTGCGGCGCCTGCGTCGCGGCGTCGATGAACGATACCGACAGCCGATAGGCGACATTGGCGCCTTTGGGCGGCGGCGCCTGACGTCCGCCAAAACCGCCGAACGGACCGCCGCCCGCGCGGCCACCGAACAGCCCTTCGAAAATATCGGCGAAGTCGGCGCCATCCCCGCCAAAGCCGCCCTGCGCGCCGCGCGGGTCGCCGCGAAACCCGCCGCCGCCGTAGCCGAAGGGCATGGCCGGGTTTCCATCGGCATCGATTTCGCCGCGGTCGAATTGCGCCCTCTTCGTCTTGTCGGAGAGCAGGTCATAGGCCTTGGTCGCGTCGGAGAATTTCTCCGCCGCTTTCGGGTTATCCTTGTTCCGGTCGGGGTGAAGCTCTTTCGCGAGCTTGCGATATGCCGATTTGATCTCCGCGTCGCTTGCGCCCTTTGCGACGCCCAGGGTGGAATAGGGATCTGCCATAAACCTGTCTGTAGCCTGATATGCCGACGGGCGAAAAGGCCCGATTGCCGACCGATGTGGGAAAGCCGCGTCACCCGGTCAAGCGCTTTGCAATATGTGGCTTTTCATTCGGCACCGGGTAGCGCACCGACGGCACAGGCTTTCGCTCGACGCGACAGGCGCTCGGCATTATGACCGCGCTCATGACGAACGACCCTTTTGACCTGTTCGACGCCTGGTTCGCCGAAGCGGCGGCGAGCGAACCCAATGACGCCAATGCAATGGCGCTCGCGACGACCACCCCCGCAGGGCTTCCATCGCTCCGAATGGTCCTTCTCAAAGGGCATGGCCCCGACGGCTTCATCTTCTACACCAATCTCGACAGCCGAAAGGGCGGCGAACTCGCGGCGAATCCGCATGTCGCGCTGCTCTTTCACTGGAAGTCGCTGCGCCGTCAGATCCGCATCGAAGGCCCGGTCGTGCCCGTCGACGATCGCGTCGCCGACGCCTATTTCGCGACCCGCAGCCGCGACAGCCAGCTTGGTGCCTGGGCGAGCGACCAGTCGCGTCCGCTCGACCGGCGCGAGACGTTCGAGGCGCGTTTCGTCGACATGCAGCGGCGCTTCGAAGGGCAGGACGTCCCGCGCCCGCCGCGCTGGTCGGGTTGGCGCGTCGTGCCCGACCGCATCGAATTCTGGCAGGACCGCGCGCACCGGCTGCACGAGCGCACGCTGTTCGAACGCGACGGCGATGCCTGGACGAAAGGAATGCTCTATCCATGAGCTGGCGCCGTTTTCCGATCACCCGCGTCGACGCATTTGCCGACCGGCCCTTCGCAGGAAATCCCGCGGCGGTGATGCCACTCGACGACTGGCTCGACGATGCGACATTGCTCGCGATGGCCGCCGAGAATAATCTGTCCGAAACTGCCTTCCTGGTCCCCGACGACAGCGACGACGCCGATTATGAGCTGCGCTGGTTCACGCCGGGGCTGGAGATTGCTCTGTGCGGGCACGCGACGCTCGCCAGCGGGCACGTGCTGCTCACCGCGGCACCCTATCGCGACAAGATGCTGTTCCGCACGCGCAAGGCCGGCGTGCTGACGGTCGCGCGCGATGGCGAAGATGGCTATCGCATGGCGCTCCCCGCCTTTCCGCCGGAACCCAAGCCACTCGCCGGGATTGCGGCTGCGGTCGGCGGAACGCCGGTCGAGACGCTGTGGCACGATGGGCGCTATGCCGTGCTTGTCTATGCGACTGCCGCCGAAGTGCGCGGGCTCGCCCCCGACATGGCGGCGCTCCGCGCGATCGGCGACGTGCAGGCCATTGCGACCGCGCCCGGATCGGGCGATGCGGCAGGAAGCGACATCGTCAGCCGTGTTTTCGTCCCCGGAGCGGGGGTCGACGAAGACCCGGTGACGGGCTCGGCGCATTGCGTGTTGACGCCCTATTGGACGAAGCGGCTCGGCCGCGACCGTTTCACGGCCTTTCAGGCGAGCGCGCGCGGCGGCCATCTCGGCTGCCGCCTCGACGGCGACCGTGTCGAGCTGTCGGGTCGTTGCGTCACGACGCTGACCGGCGAATTCCTGCTATAGCGCTGCCTGCAGGTCGGCAAGACGCTGGCGCAACGCCGGAAACTGATCCTCTTTGGTGACGCCCAACCGCACGATCGTCACCCGCTGCGACGGCGAGACGATGATATATTGGCCCTGATGGCCGATGCACGCAAACAGGTCGTTCGGCCCGCGCTCGGGCCAAAGCGCCGCGCGCGCGCCCGGCGGACGCCGCCGGTTGAGCCAGATATGCCCGCCATAGCCCGCATCGTTCGGCGAAGGCGACAGCATGAAGCGCATCCAGCTTTCGGGCAGCAATCGCTGGCCGCCCGCGACGCCCCGGTTGCGCAGGAACTCTCCGAAACGCGCATAATCGCGTGCCGTGGCATGCATGATCGAGCCGCCGATCATCGTCCCCTTCGCGTCGAATTCCGGCGTCAGGCTGGTCATACCGAGCGGCTCGGCCAGTCGCCCGCGGATATATTCGCGCATCGCGTCGCGGCGCGCGGTCGCGCCTTGCGCGGGGGTCAGCGTGTCGGCCAATATGTCAGACAGGATGACACTGGTCGCCGAACTATAGTTGAACCGCTCGCCGGGCTGCGCGGCCGCGGGCTTCGCTTCGGCAAAACCCGCCATGTCGGCGGCTCCCGCGCCGAACAGCATTTCGACGGCATCGCCGTCCCAGATCGGATCGCCATTTTCGACATGCTCGATCCCCGACGACATATGGAGCAGATGGCGCAGCGTGATGGCGCCGCGCGGATCGCCGCTGCGCTGCCACGCGGCGACCGGGGCGGGACCGTCGAGCGCAAGTTGCCCGTCGGCGACCATGAACCCCGCGAGCACCGCGGTAATGCTCTTGGCCATCGACCAGCTGATAAGCTTCGTGTCGGGCCCGAATCCCGCGGCATAACGTTCGTAAACGAGATCGCCATCGCGCAGCACGAGAAGCGCGCGCGTCTGCCCGACCGCTTCGCTTTCCGAAAAAAGCGCTTCGGCCTTCGTACGAATATCCGCGGGAAGCGCGGGGAGCGGCTGGGGGTCGTCGGCAGCCGCAGCGGGGTCGAGCGATGCACCAAGCTTTGGAACCGGCGCCGCGGGCGCCATTGTGCCCGGCGCGGCCGCGAGCGACAAGGTCCAGCTGCCCAGAAGCACCAGCGCGGCACTTGCCACCAAGGCTTTTTTGGTCATCATGCCCGACCGTGACTAACACCAACCCGCCCCCATCGGCAACGCCCGAGCCCGTACCGCCGCCTCCGTCGTCTGTATCCCGGCCCGACACCCCCGCAACCGGAAGGGACCGGACGCGCAATCCCGGACGCTGGGGCGGATGCCTGCCGTGGGCGATCCTGATCGGCGTCGTGCTCGCGGGCTGGCTGGTCTGGAAATTTCCGTCGTTCAAGGCACAGGCCGAGCTCGGTTCGGCCTATGCCGCGCGCGTCGGTTGCTCGTGCCGCTACGTCCAGGGCCGCAGCCTCGAAAGCTGCCAGAGCGACTTCGAACCCGGCATGGAGATGGTGTCGCTGAGCGAGGATCCCGACACGCGCACCATCACCGGCAGCGTCCCCCTCCTCGCCTCGCGCAGCGCGCGCTATGCGGGGGCAAGCGGCTGCCTGCTCGACCCCGCCGATTAGGGTCAGGACCTCAGGAAACCAGAAAGGCGTCCATCGCGGCATTGACCGCGTCGGGCGCCTCCCACGGCACGAAATGGCCGCAGTCGGGAACGCGGACAATCGTCGCGTTGGGAACAAATTCGTCGATGCCCTCGAGGTTGCATGGCGGCAGGGCCGTATCGTCCAGCGCCCAGATCACGAGCGTCGGAATGGTCAGCGTCGGAAACGGCGACGACGGCGGTTCGGCATAGGGATCGTCCATTGCAGGCACCGCCAGCGGCGACGCGCGGTACCAATTGAGCATCGCGCGGCAGGCGTCGCGATCTTCCCAGTCGGCGAGCAGACGGTCGATCTCGTCGGCGGGCTGCAATCCGCCGCTCGGCGTCCGCCCCTCGAACGCCAGCCCCAAAATCCCTGCAATTCCCTTTTCCTCGACCAGCCCGTCGTTCGCGGCGTCGCGGAAGGTGCGGATATATTGGCTGGCAGCGCGCTGCTCGGCATTGGTCGCGAGCAGGCGCTGGAATATGCCGGGGTGCGGCGCGTTGGCAATCACCGCACGCGTCACGCGCCTGGCCCATTGGGGATGCAGTCCGCCCGGCTGGCCGCCGAGTGCGACACCCCACGCAATCGCCCCGCCCCAATCATGACCGACAACGGTGAACTCATCGACCTCGAGCGCGTCGGCGAGCGCGAATATGTCGGCGATCAGCTTGTCGGGGGTATAGGCCTCGACCGCCTGCGGCTTCGACGAGCCGCGATAGCCGCGCTGGTCGGGCGCGATGCAGCGAAAGCGAGTCGCGAAATGCGGAAGCTGGTGGCGCCACGTGCGGTGCGATTCGGGAAAGCCGTGGAGGAAGATCAACACCGGCGCGTCGCGCGGCCCCATATCGACCGTGTCGAGTTCGACTCCGGTTGCAAGTTTCACCCGCCGCTGTTCGAAATCGCCGACCATCGCCCACTCCCTTTGGTTTCGTTTCGCAACCAATGTGGCGAGGATCAGAGCGGCTGGCAAGCCGCGACAATGGATGGGGTGCGAGGTGATGGGGTCGGGAGCGACGGCAGGTCCGGATCGGGTGGATCACGGCCGTTCCCCATAGCAGTCGCCGCTAGCTAAGGATAGCTCACCGTCTTTGGCACTTCGGGGATCGGGATGAATTCCTCGCTGTCGCCGGGGACGAGCGGGAAATTGCGGTCCTTCCAGTCGTGTTTCGCCTGGGTGATTCGTTCGCGCGACGAGCTGACGAAGTTCCACCAGACGTGGCGCGGGGTCGTGAACGCCTCGCCGCCGAGCAGCATCACGCGCGCGTCGCTCGCCGCGCGCAGCGTCATCGCCTCGCCGGGTTTCAATATATACAGGCTGTGCCTTTCAAGCCGCTCGCCGTCGAGGCTGGCGTCGCCGAGCGCCACGAGCACGGCGCGCTCATCCGCTTCGGCTTCGATGGGGATGCTCGCGCCTGCGTTCATCAATATATCGGCATAGATGGTCGCGCTGTGCTGGGTGATCGGCGATGTCGCGCCCCACAGGCTGCCCATGATGACGCGCGCCGAAACGCCATTGTCTTCGACCAAAGGCAGGTCGTCCTTCGCCACATGCTCGAACGCCGGATCAATCTCTTCCTTGCCGTCGGGCAGCGCGAGCCAGGTCTGCATTCCCGAGATCGGCGATCCCGTGGCGCGCGCGGCCGAAGGCGTGCGCTCCGAATGAACGATACCGCGGCCTGCGGTCATCAGATTGCACGCCCCCGGCCGGATCGTCGCATAGGTGCCAAGGCTGTCGCGATGATCGATCGCGCCTTCGAAGAGATAGGTGACGGTGGCGAGGTTGATGTGCGGGTGCGGGCGCACGTCCATCCCCTTGCCGATGTCGAAATGCGCCGGGCCGAATTGATCGACGAAGATGAAGGGACCGACCATCGTGCGCGCCTTGTCCGGCAGGGTGCGGCGCACCTCGAAAGCGCCGATGTCGTGCGTCGAGGGCGTAATCACCGTAACCATCAGCCAAGCCTTTCGAGGGTCGTTCGCGTCTTGTCGGTTTCGACATTGCCGGTGTTGAGCACCGTGTTGGGCTCGAGAAGCAGGACATGGCATTCGCCGTCCAGTGCCTCGGGGCAATGTTCCACCCCGTGCGGAATGATGATGAATTCGCCTGCTTCGACGATCACATCGCCGGTGCGCAGCCCCATCTTCATCCGCCCTGCGACGACGAGGAACAGTTCATCCTCGCGCTCATGATGATGCCAGTCGAACTTGCCGTCGAGTTTCACCAGCTTGACCTGGAAATCGTTGATGTCGCCCGCAACGCGCGGATTCCAATGGTCGCCAAAACTCGCAAAGGCGTGCGCCAGATTGACCTTGTCGATCGTCATGATGCCGGCGCCCGAAGGATCTTTTCCATCGCCTTGCCCTTGGCAAGCTCGTCGACCAGCTTGTCGAGATAGCGGATCTCGCGCATCAGCGGGTCGTCCACATTCTCGACGCGGACGCCGCAGACGACACCCTTGATCTGGTCGCGCGCGCTGTTCATCGCGGGTGCCTTGTCGAAAAAGCCGCGAAAGTCGGTCGCAGACGCGATCTCCGCGTCGAGTTGCTTCTGGCTGTATCCCGTCAGCCACCGGATGATCTCATCAACCTCGGCCTTTGTCCGCCCCTTGCGTTCGGCCTTGGCGACATAGTGCGGATAGACGCTGGCGAAGCTGGTCGAAAAGATGCGATGCTCCGCCACCCACTACTCCCCCGGCGCCGTCGCGCGGATCGCGAGCGCGTGGACGCGCTGCCCCGGCAAATCGCCCAGCGCCTTGTTCACCGCGCGCTGGCGCGCGACGCGGTTCTGCCCGGCAAAGCCCGCCCATTCGATGCTGAGGCTGAAATGCGACTCGCCCGACCCGTCATCGCCGGCATGGCCATGATGTTGCGCGCTATCATTGCTGAGCACGAAATTGGCGTCGGGAAAAGCTGCGCGTAGCAGGCTTTCCATTTCTGTTTGCACGGGGCCCTTGGTCGTCATGGGGTTGACCATAGCCGTCGCGTCGCCAAATTATAAGGCCTCCCAAGACTCCCGAAAGCCTGGTTTGCCTCCTTCTGCCCGCCCCAATCGATTCCACGGTCGCATTCCCCGCGAAGCACCCTGCGCCGTTCCCGGCTGCGGCGAGGCCGGCGAATTTCGTGCCCCCGCCACGGCGCACCGCTCGCCCGACGGGCCGCCGCCCTACCGCTGGCTGTGCCTTGACCATGTGCGCGAATTCAACGCGGGCTATAATTTCTTTGACGGGATGAGCGCCGACCAGATTCTGGCCGCGCAGTCGCCGACGTCGGGCTGGGAAACCGAAAGCCGCGCCTTTCGCGCTGCGGGGAGCGCGGACCTGCCGCCGCGCTGGGCCGATTTCAAGGATCCGATGGACGCGCTCGGCGCGCGCTTTCGCCAGCGGATGGACGAAGCCCGACGCGAGGCCGCCGACCCGCGCTTCACGCGCGACGAGCATCGCGCGCTCCAGACGATGGGGCTTGCGGCCGATGCCGACCGCACCGCGTTGCGCCGCCGCTACGGCGAACTCGTCCGCAAATACCACCCCGACCGCAACGGTGGCGACCGCAGTTACGAAACACGGCTTGGCGCGGTGGTCGAGGCCTATCAACTGCTCCGCAAATCGCGCGCCTTCGCCTGACGTGTCGACGACAAAAGGCGTTGCAAGCCGCAACCCGTCGCTCTACCGCGCTATGCTTGGCGCCGTCGGCTCCGCCGGCGACTCTCCTCCAATATCAGCTGGGCCTTTGACATGACCGACATTCCGAACAGCCTCCCCGACCATCACGGTTCGACGCTCCTCGCCGCGCCCGATACCGAGGTCGATGCGCGCGAGATGTTCGGGGTCGACATCGACATGAAGGTCCCGGCGTTCAGCGAGGCTGACGAGCGCGTTCCCGACCTCGACCCGGCCTATGTCTTCGACGGCGACACCACCCTCGCAATCCTCGCGGGCTTCAAGTTCAACCGCCGCGTGATGGTGCAGGGCTATCACGGCACGGGCAAATCGACGCATATCGAACAGGTCGCCGCGCGGCTCAAATGGCCGTGCATCCGTGTCAACCTCGACGCGCATATCAGCCGCATCGACCTTGTCGGCCGCGACGCGATCGTGCTGCGCGACGGACAGCAGGTCACCGAGTTCCGCGAAGGCCTGCTCCCCTGGGCGCTGCAGACGCCGACCGCGCTCGTCTTTGACGAATATGACGCGGGACGCCCCGACGTGATGTTCGTGATCCAGCGCGTGCTCGAGGCCGAGGGCAAGCTGACGCTGCTCGACCAGAACCGCGTCATCCGCCCGAATCCGCATTTCCGTCTTTTCTCGACCGCGAACACCGTCGGACTTGGCGATACGAGCGGGCTGTATCATGGCACGCAACAGATCAACCAGGGCCAGATGGACCGCTGGAACATCGTCGTCACGCTGAACTATCTGCCCGCCGCAACCGAAAGCGCGATCATTCTGGCGAAGGTTCCCGCCACCGACGAGACGACCGTCGCCAACATGGTCAAGGTCGCCGATCTGACGCGGCAGGGCTTTATCAACGGCGACATCTCGACCGTGATGAGCCCGCGCACCGTGATCAGCTGGGCGCAGAACACCGCGATTTTCAACAATCTCGGCTTTGCCTTCCGCCTGTCCTTCCTCAACAAGTGCGACGAGGCCGAGCGGATGATCGTCGCCGAATATTTCCAGCGCGTGTTCGGCGAGGACCTTCCCGAAGGCGTCGTCGGCAAGTGATTTCGCCGCGCCGCCTCTGGGTGGCGCTCGCGGCGCTCGCGCTCGCCGGTTGCGCGACCGGCGTCGACTACGGACCGGTGCGCCACGCCGACTATGTCGCCGACGCGCGCTGCACGCCGGACCCCGGCGCGCCTGTCGATGACGCTGCGCTGCCGCTCTTCTTTGCGACGAGCCGCCTGCCCGATTGTCGCAGCCCCGAGATCGTCCTGCTCTCCCATCGCGGCGACAGGGTGCGCTATGGCCGCTTCGCCGCACCGCGCGATGAGATGGTGGGCGGCAAACAACGCTTTCGCACGCCCTTCGCCCTGCAGACACCCGACGACTGGTGGCGCGCGCTGCGGGCAGAAACCGACCGCCGGCAGGGCCGCGTCCTGCTTTACGTGCATGGATATAGCGAGAATTTCGAGACGACCACCAAGGATGCCGCGCAGATCAGCCGGATGACGGGGTTCGACGGTCCGGTTGTCGCCTATAGCTGGCCGTCGCAGGGCGACCTGCTCGGCTATGGCGTCGACGAGACGAACATGTATCACGACGTCCGCAATTTCCGCGACTTCCTGAAAGCGCTCGCCGAACAGGACTGGGTCAAGGAAATCGTCGTCGTTTCGCATTCGCTCGGCGCGCGGCTGGTCGTTCCCGCCATCGCCTATGTCGACCGCGTCGCCGCCCGCGAAGACAGCAGCAATATTTCGAACATCATCCTCGCCTCGCCCGACATCGACCGCGAAACGTTCGAGCGCGACGCGCAAGACCTTGTGCTCACTGCACGACGCGTGGCGGCAGGAAGGCGCATCACCGTCTATGTTTCGCATTCCGACAAGGCGCTGGCGGCGTCGCGGACGCTGCACGGCTACCCACGGCTGGGTTCGCCCTATTGCTTCGACACTTTCGCCGCCGACGAACTCAAGGCCGAGGGGCTACCCGTGCGTTGCTACGTCGCCGCGATGCCGGGGGTCACGATCATCGACACGACCGACGTGTCGCGCGGGGCGACCGGACACAGCAATTTCCTGCGCAGCGCCGTCGCGTGCCGCGACTTCATCGATGTCGTCGCGGGCAGAAACGAACGGTCCGAGCGCGTCGCAACGAAATGGCCGCACGTCTTCCTGCTACGCCCCGATAAGGCGATGCCAAAGGAGATGGATGGAGCCATCTGTCATCGGGTGGGCAACGGCGAAGGCTGACGCCGCGTCAGCCGAAGCCGCACATGATCGCCATATCGGCGAGCCAAACGACCGCTCCTTCGCTGCGCCACAGCGCCAGACCGGCGACCGCGATCAGCGCAAAGGCGCCGAGCGCGATCCAGTCGTGCCGCGCGATCCTCATGCCGGTTGCAGTCTTTTGACGGGGCTGTCGGCGATTGGCAGGTGCACCAGCCCTGCCAACAGGCCGAGCGCGATCGCAAAGCCCCACGCGATGTCATAGCTTCCCGTTGCGTCGAAGATCAGCCCCGCCATCCACGCGCCGAAGAAGCTGCCGACCTGGTGGCTGAGGAAGACGATGCCATAGAGCATCGACAGGTGACGGATGCCGAAAATGCGCCCGACGATGCCGCTGGTGAGCGGGATCGTTCCGAGCCACAGGAAGCCCATCGCGCCCGCGAAAACGAGCGCGCTCGCATGGCTGAGCGGGACGAAGAGGAAGAGCGCGATGACCGCCGAGCGTGCGGTGTAGAGCGCCGACAGCACATATTTCTGCCGCATCATGTCGCCCGCGCGCCCGAAGACATAGGAGCCGAGGATGTTGAACAGCCCGACGAGCGCCAGCACCTGTGCGCCAATCTCGATACCCAGCCCCTTGTCGTCGAGGTAGGATGGCAGGTGCGTCGCGATGAAGGCGATGTGGAAGCCGCAAACGAAAAAGCCGGCGTTGAGCAGCCAGTAACCGCGATGCACCGCCGCCTCGCGCAGCGCCTCGCGCGCGCCTTGTTCCTCGACCGCCAGCGCCCCCGGCGCACCGGCCGCAGCCGGACGTCCGGCGACGCCGATCGCGAGCAGCCCGCACAAGGCGACAAGCGCCGCCATTATCCACAAGGTCTGCTCATAACCGACACCGCCCAGCAGCGATGACGCGACCGGCACGACCAGGAACTGGCCGAGCGATCCGCCCGCGGTGACGATGCCGAAGGCGGTACTGCGCTTCTCCGCGCTCACCACGCGCCCGACTGCGCCGAGCACGACGACAAAGGTCGTCGCCGACTGCGCCATGCCGATGAGCAGCCCGAAACTGATATGAAGGCCGAGCGCGTCGGTCGCGAGCGCCGCGCTGACGAGTCCGGCCGCATAGAGCAGCGCCCCGACGACCACGACGCGTCCCGCGCCGTGCTTGTCGGCGAGCGCGCCGACGAAAGGTTGGACGAGGCCGAACAGCAGGTTCTGGAGCGCCATCGCGAGCCCGAAGTCGGACCGGCTGATGCCGATCTCGACGCTCATTTGCGGAAGGAACAATCCGAAACTTTGCCGCACGCCCATCGCGAGGGTGACGATGAAGGCCGCGCAGGCGATGACGATCCAGGGTTTTTTCATTGGGGGAGACCTATGGCTGGGGGAAACCATGGAGCGCCGATGCGCCTCGGATGGCGCAAGGTCAAGCGAGCTTAGGGTCAGGACCCATTAATTACGCGTTCGAGGTTTGAAGCGATTTTGTTCAGTGCGAGGAGGCAAGACGACAGAATATGTCGATATTTCGAGGCTTGCCGACGAAGCAATGGACAAAATCGGTCAAATCCCGGAGGGACGCCGAAATGGCTTCGATCTCGCGCCCGCGCGGCCTTGCGAGTAGCAATGCTACCCGCTGCACCCGCCCGGACCCGACATCTTCGCCATTTCGACGCCTCGAACGCGCAATTAATGGGTCCTGACCCTAGCTATGGCTTTGCTTAACCCTTCTTTCGTCACCCCCGGACTGATCGGCGATCATACCTCTCAGGCGAGGAACTGGTGCTCCCCGGCGAAAGCCGGGGCCACGCGGCGCGGCGCTGCCCCGGAATGGACCCCGGCTTTCGCCGGGGATCGCTTGCATCACGGATAGGGATAATTTCCGACTTGATCCGGGGTGACGGTCTCAATGCAAGCCCTCATCCTCTTCCTTCCCTTACCAAAGCCGGTTAGAGCCGACTCGTCATGACCGCCCGCTCTCCCCTCGACGATCTGAAGGCCGCGCTGTCGAGTGTCGCGCGCGCAGTGACGCGCGATGCCGAGGTCGAGGTCGGCTTTACCGCCGACGCCCCCGCGCAGATCGGCAAGGCGATTCGCGTCCCCACCCCGTCGCGCACCCTGCCGCGCGACCAGGTGGCCGAGGCGCGCGGCTTTGCCGACAGCTATGCGCTGCGGATGAAGCATCACAGCGAAAAGCTCCACGCCGCCGCGCGCCCGGCCGAGCCCATCGCCGCCGCCGCGTTCGACGCGATGGAGCGCGCACGGATCGAGGCGCTCGGCGCCCGCAACATGGAAGGTATGCGCGCCAATCTGTCGGCGAGCCTCGCGATGCGGATGCGGAGCGACCCGATCAGCCGCGCGCAAAGCCGTGACGATGTGCCGATGTCGAGCGCGCTCGAACTGCTGCTGCGCGAAGCGCTGACCGGCGATCATGCCCCGCAGGGGACCGAAACCGGCCTGTCGCTCGTGCGCGAATGGATCACCAAGGACGCGGGCGGCGACCTGACCGCGCTGTCGATGCTGCTCGACGACCAGGCCGCCTTTGCCGAAACCGCGAAGATTGCGCTGCGCAACCTCGACCTCATCCACGGCGACGAGCCGCTCGAAGAGGGAGCCGAGGACGGCGGCGAGGACGACGAGACCGAGGCCGAGGAAAGCGCCGAGGAGCAGGAAAGCGAGGACGGCGGCAGCGGCGAGAGCCAGGTCGACGCGCGCGCCGAAATGGCGGGCGACCAGGCCGACGACGGCGACAGCGACCCCGACGCGCAGGAGATGGAGGCCGACGGCGAACCCGAAATGGGCGGCGAAGGCGACGAAGGCATGCTCCCCGTGCGTCCCAACCGCCTGCCGACCGACGTTCCCGATTTCAACTATCTGCGCTTCACCGAAAAGCATGACGAAATCGTCGCCGCGACCGAACTATGCGACGCCGACGAACTCACCCGCCTGCGCGCCTATCTTGACCAGCAGATGACGCATCTGCAGGGCGCGGTGACCAAGCTCGCCAACCGGCTCCAGCGCCGCCTGATGGCGCAGCAGAACCGCGCGTGGGACTTCGACCAGGAGGAAGGCCAGCTCGACGCCGCGCGGCTCGCACGCGTCATCGTGTCGCCCGGCCATTCGCTGTCATACAAGATCGAGCGCGACACCGACTTTCGCGACACCGTCGTCTCGCTTCTCATCGACAATTCGGGATCGATGCGCGGGCGCCCGATCAGCATCGCGGCGATCAGTGCCGACATCCTCGCGCGCACGCTCGAACGCTGCGGCGTGAAGACCGAAATCCTCGGCTTCACGACCCGCACATGGAAGGGTGGGCAAAGCCGCGAGGACTGGCTCGCCGCCGGCCGACCGCTGCACCCCGGCCGCCTCAACGACCTGCGCCACATCATCTACAAGCCCGCCGACGAACCCTATCGCCGCGCGCGCAAGTCGCTCGGGCTGATGATGCGCGAAGGGCTTCTCAAGGAGAATATCGACGGCGAGGCGCTGATGTGGGCGCACAGCCGGATCGTCAACCGCCCGGAAGAACGCCGTATCATGATGGTGATCTCCGACGGCGCGCCGGTCGACGACAGCACGCTGTCGGTCAACCACGGCGCCTATCTCGACCAGCATCTGCGCCAGGTGATCGAGTGGATCGAAAAGAAATCGCCGGTGGAGCTTTGCGCGATCGGCATCGGTCACGACGTCACCCGCTATTACAGCCGCGCGGTGACGATCATGGACGCCGAGCAATTGGGCGGCACGATGGTCGAGCAGTTGGCGGGGTTGTTCGATATCGATTGAGCGGGCCAACCGTTGGGCGAATTATTGGAATTGCGTTGCATTGTCTAACCAACGTATTTGGAGGCTCAATAAGTCGCGAGGAATCCCCTATTTTAAATTACAGCGACAACTCACTTAACCCCTGAATTCGATACCGGATTTCGAAACAAGGCAAATCGCGCCCCCCCCCCCTACGCCGTCATGCCTCAGGCCGCGACCAGCCGCTTCACGACGAGGTCGCCTTCATGCTCTCTCGCCTTGGCGAGTTCATAGCGCGAATGCATCCGCAGCAGCGTTTCAGCCTTCACACCGAAGGCCTTCTCAAAGCGGATCGCCATATCGGCGGTCAGCGCCGCGCGGCCATTGAGCACGGCGCTCACCGACTGGCGGCTGACGCCGAACGCCTCCGCCACGTCATTGATCGATACGCCATGCGCTTCGACGATCTCGGTCTTCAGCCACTCGCCGGCGTGGATCGCGAAAGAGGGGTGAACCTTGATAGCCATCAGTGATAATCCTCCAAATCCAGGTCGATAATCGCTCCCTGGTCGTTGATCGAGAATGTCATCCGCCAATTGCGCGTGACGGTCATCGCCCATGTCCCGGCCCGGTCGCCCGTCAGGGGATGCAGGCCATAGTTGGGCGGCGTTCCAAGTTCGTCGATCGTCTCTGCCGCGATGATGAAGTTCATCATCCTGGAGAGGCGGTCGATCAGATCACCCGGCAGGCCCTTCGGCTTGCCCGTCTCGACGAACCGCCGCAGCGCTTTATGGCTGATGCTCTCGATCTCCACGAGTGGAAAGTATCACTTTACATGCAACATGTCAAGCGTGGCTTTACATGGATGTGAGTTACGGAATTAAGGCCTCAGCTTGCTCAACCCCCAAACTCGCCCCCACCGCCTGCCTCTGCGCGAACCCCCATGAATGCGACCGAAGACACCCCGCGTGACAACCCCCTCCCCCCTCGTTACAAATCCTGCGTGATGCAGCAGGGACTCGCGGGCTTACGACGGGCGCCGCTGCAACGACATGATGCCGAAGGGTCGCCGGCATGATCTGGGGCCGCACCATGGCGGTGCGCGGCTTAAGGGGGCGACACGCATGAAAAAAGCATCCGACCTGTTCATCGAGTGCCTCGAGGAAGAGGGTGTCGAGTATATTTTCGGCGTTCCCGGCGAGGAGAATCTCGATTTTCTCGACAGCCTGTCGCGGTCGAAGAAGATCAAGCTGATCCTCACGCGCCACGAACAGGGTGCAGGGTTCATGGCCGCCACCTATGGGCGGCACACCGGCAAGACCGGCGTGTGCCTCGCGACGCTCGGGCCGGGCGCGACCAATTTCGTGACCGCGGCGGCCTATGCCCAACTCGGCGGGATGCCGATGATGATGATCACCGGGCAAAAGCCGATCAAGAAATCGAAGCAGGGCCGCTTCCAGATCCTCGACGTCGTGCGGATGATGGGGCCGATCACCAAATTCACGCACCAGATGGCCTCGTCGGACAATATTCCGAGCCGCGTGCGCGAGGCCTTTCGCCTCGCCGAAGAGGAAAAGCCCGGCGCGGTGCATATCGAGCTGCCCGAGGACATCGCCGACGAGCACACCGACTCCACCCCGCTCAAGCGCAGCCATTCGCGGCGCCCCAACGCCGACAGCAAATCGATCCGCGAGGCGGTGAAGGCGCTCGAAAAAGCGAAGTCACCCGTCCTCGTAATCGGCGCGGGCGCGAACCGCACGATGACGAGCCGCATGTTGCTGCAATTCATCGAAAAGACCGGCATCCCCTTTCTGACGACGCAACTCGGCAAGGGCGTGATCGACGAGCGGCATCCGAAATTCCTCGGTTGCGCGGCCTTGTCAGCGGGCGATTTCGTCCACCGCGCGGTCGAGGCTGCGGACTGCATCGTCAACCTTGGCCATGACGTGATCGAAAAGCCGCCCTTCTTCATGCAGCAGGACGGACCGACCGTCATCCATGTGTCGACCAAGACCGCCGAGGTCGACCCCGTCTATTTCCCGCATATCGAGGTGATCGGCGATATTGCCAATGCCGTTTGGCAGATGAAGGAAGATATCGTCCCCAACGGCGGCTGGAATTTCGATCATATGCTCGCCTATCGCGCGGCGGAGGTCGACCATACGCGCGGGCTGGCGGACGATGCGCGCTTCCCGATCTTTCCGCCGCACCTCGTCCAGCAGGTCCGCGACGCGATGCCCGACGATGGTATCATCTGCCTCGACAATGGCGTGTACAAGATCTGGTTCGCGCGCGGCTATACGGCGTGCAAGCCGAACACCGTTCTGCTCGACAATGCGCTCGCGACGATGGGCGCGGGGCTGCCGAGCGCGATGATGTCGGCGATGGTCTATCCCGATCGCAAGGTCATGGCGATCTGCGGCGACGGCGGCTTCATGATGAACAGCCAGGAAATGGAGACCGCGGTGCGGCTCGGCCTCAATCTCACCGTGCTGATCCTCAACGACAACAGCTATGGCATGATCCGCTGGAAACAGGCGAACATGGGGTTCGAGGATTGGGGGCTGACCTATGGCAATCCCGATTTCGTCAAATATGCCGAAAGCTATGGCGCGCACGGCCACCGCGTCGAAAGCGCCGCGCATCTGAAGGCGGTGCTGCAGCATTGCACCGACACGCCGGGCGTCCACCTGATCGACTGTCCGGTCGATTATTCGGAGAATGACCAGATTTTGAACATCGACATCAAGAAATTGTCGAAGGAATTATAAGCGCCTAAGCCCCTCCCCTTCAGGGGAGGGGTTGGGGTGGGGGCTGCGGCCTTTTGCTACCCCGATGGCCCCACCCCCGGCCCCTCCCCTGAAGGGGAGGGGGGAGAGATGCGATGAAGCTCAAAACCGTCTATCCGCTCTATCTCAACAACAAGGCGGCGCAGCCGAATACCGACCTTGTCGTCACCGACAAATATACCGGTGAAGCCGCGTTCCGTACCGCGCTCGCGACCCCAGACGTGATCGACGAGGCGATTGCCGGCGCGGTGCGCGCCGCCGAGCCGATGGCGCGGCTTGCGAGCTACGAGAAGCAGGACGTCCTCAACCATTGCGTCGCGCGCTTCAAGGAACGCTTCGACGAACTCGCTTATGCGCTGTGCGTCGAGGCGGGGAAGCCGATTGCCGACAGCGAGGGCGAGGTCAGCCGCCTGATCGACACCTTCCGCATCGCGGCCGAAGAGGCGGTGCGCAACTATGGCGAGATCCAGCCGCTCGACATTTCGGCGCGCGCCAAGGGCTATATGGGGATGTGGAAGCGCGTGCCGATCGGGCCGTGCAGCTTCATCTCGCCGTTCAATTTCCCGCTCAACCTCGCCGCGCACAAGATCGCGCCGGCGATCGCGATCGGCTGTCCTTTCGTGATGAAGCCCGCGTCGATGACGCCGTTGGGCGCGATCATCATGGGCGAGATTCTTGCCGAATGCGACATATTGCCCGAAGGCGCGTTCAGCATTTTGCCTGCAAGCCGTGACGGCGCCGACCTGTTCACCACCGACGAGCGGTTGAAACTCCTTTCCTTCACCGGCTCGCCCGGCGTCGGCTGGGATTTGAAGGCCAAGGCGGGGAAGAAGAAGGTCGTGCTCGAACTCGGCGGCAATGCCGCGGTCGTCGTCGACAAGGACGCCGATCTCGATCACGCGCTCGAACGCATCATCTTCGGCGGCTATTACCAGTCGGGGCAAAGCTGCATCCACGTCCAGCGCGTGATCATCCACGCCGACATCTACGACCGCTTCCGCGACATGCTGGTCGCCAGGGTCAAGACGCTGAAATCGGGCGATCCCAAGCATCGCGACACCTTCATCGGCCCGATGATCTCCGCCAAGGAGGCGCAGCGGCTGAAAGGCTGGATCGACGATGCGGTCGGCGCGGGCGCGACACTGCTCGCGGGTGGCGGCTGCGACGGCAATATGCTGGAGGCGACCTTGCTCGAAGACGCCCCCGAGAACAGCGATGTCGTGCGCGAGGAAGCCTTCGGCCCCGTCGTCATCCTCTCGAAATTCACCGACTGGAAAAAGGCGCTTGCCGAAGTCAACGACAGCAAGTTCGGCCTCCAGGCCGGCCTCTTCACGCGCGATCTGCACAAGGTGCTCGAGGCTTGGGACGAGCTCGAGGTCGGCGGCATCGTCGTCAACGACGTCTCCTCCTACCGCGTCGACAACATGCCCTATGGCGGAGTCAAGGACAGCGGCCTCGGCCGTGAAGGCGTCCGCTTCGCGATGGAGGACATGAGCGAAATCAGGAATTTGGTTATCCGGCGGACCTGATCTCCTTCCCCCTTGATGGGCGAAGTTGGATGAGGGTGAAGGTGCGGCCTTGCGCCGCCGGTGTAAGGCCGAGAAATCACCCCCACCGCTGCGACCAACGAACAAATTCGCATGTCTCGCTGCCCCCCCATCGAGGGGAAGGATAGGTGTCACTCTGGAGCAACGTCACCGAACCGCCACCGATCTTTCTTCAAACTGTCGCGGCTTTGATTCGCCGCGTGTAACAAATCTCCTGTCTAGGCCGGGGGCAGCCAAGAGCTGCTTACGGAGTACGACATGGCCTCGATCTCGACCCTGCCGATCCCCGCGCGATTTGCCGATCCGTTCAACAGTGAACCGCATGTTCCCGAACGGGTGATCGGCGAACGGCGGAGCTATCGCACCGTGTGGGTCAGCGACATCCACCTCGGCACGCGCGGCTGCAACGCCAAGCTGCTCATCGACTTCTTCGACCATGTCGATTGCGAGACGCTCTACCTTGTCGGCGACATCATCGACGGATGGCGGCTCAAGAAGCGGCACTTCTGGCCGCCCGAGCATAATGACGTGGTGTGGCGCGTGCTCAAGCGCGCCAAGCGCGGCGCGCGCGTCGTCTATGTTCCCGGCAACCATGACGAGATGGTCAAGCCCTTCGACGGCTTCGATTTCGGCGGCGTCGAAATCCGCCGCGAGGCGGTTCACGAAACCGCCGACGGCCGCAAGCTGCTCGTCGTCCACGGTGACGAATTCGACGCGGTGATGCTCGCGCACCGCTGGCTCGCCTTCGTCGGCGACGCTGCCTACACGACGCTGATGAAGTGCAATGTCGCGGTCAACTGGGTGCGCGGCAAGCTCGGCCTTCCCTATTGGTCGCTGTCGATGGTCGCCAAGCATAAGGTCAAGAATGCCGTGCAGTTCATCGGCCGCTATGAAGAGGTCGTCGCGCATGCCGCACGCTCGCGCGGAGTCGACGGCGTCGTGTGCGGCCACATCCACAGCGCCGAGATGCGCGAAATCGAAGGCGTCGATTATTATAACGACGGAGACTGGGTCGAAGGCTGCACCGCATTGGTCGAGCATCACGACGGGCGCATGGAGATTTTGCACTGGGCCAAGGAGGTCGAGGCGCGCGACGCACCGGCGCAACTCAAGCTTCCGTCGCCGGCACGCGCCGCATGAGGATATTGATCGTCACCGATGCGTGGGAGCCGCAGGTCAACGGCGTCGTCCGCACGCTCCAGGCGACAATCGGCGAACTTCGCGCCGCGGGGCATGAGGTCGGCGTCATCTCGCCCGACCTCTTCCGTTCGATCCCCTGCCCTTCCTATTCCGAAATCCGCCTCGCCTTTGCCGGACAGCGCGCGGTCGGTCGCCGCATCCGTACGTTCGATCCGCAAGCAATTCACATATCGACCGAAGGACCATTGGGCCTCGCGGCGCGGCGCTGGTGCATCAGGAACGGCTTTCCCTTCACCACCGCCTATCACACGCGCTTCCCCGACTATGTCGCGGCGCGCCTCCCTATTTCGCCCGATCTGGTCTGGCGCTTCATTCGCTGGTTCCACCGCCCCGCGCAGCACATCATGGTCGCGACGCCCTCGCTCGTGAACGAGCTGGCGGCGCAGGGTCTCGACCGGACGATGCTATGGGAACGCGGCGTCGACCACCGCCTGTTCCGGCCTGACCGTCCGCCGCACCCCGGCTTCTCCGGACTGAAGCGTCCGATCCAGCTCTATGTCGGGCGCGTCGCGGTCGAAAAGAATATCGAGGCCTTTCTCGACACCGCGCAGCCGGGCACCAAGGTCGTCGTCGGCGACGGCCCCGCGCTCGCCGAATTGCGCGCGCGTTATCCCGACGTGCATTTCCTCGGCAAGCAGACGGGCGAGGCGCTCGCCGCTGCCTATGCCGGCGCCGATGTTTTCGTCTTTCCGAGCCGCACCGATACTTTCGGACTGGTGATCATCGAGGCGCTGAGCTGCGGTACCCCCGTCGCGGCCTATCCGGTGGCTGGGCCAGCCGATATCGTGACCGAGAAGGCCGGCGCGCTCGACGAGGATCTGGACCAGGCGATCGCCGCCGCGCTGATGCGCGGGCGCGCCGATGCCGCAGCGCTCGGCGCGCGCTACAGCTGGCAAAGCTGCACCGGGCAATTCGTCAAGGCGCTGACCTTCGTTCCCGCTCGCCCGGCGCCCGAGCCGATGCACGGTGCCCCGGGCCTCGCGGCCTAGAGCTTGTTCGGTTTGGGTGGAATCAAGCCCCTCTCCTTCAGGGGAGGGGCTTGAACTGGTTCAATCTAAACAGGACAAGCGCTAGAAGCTCTTCCGCCACTCGATCTCGATGTAGCGGCCCAGCGGGTCGATATATCCCGGTTGATAGTTGAACGGCACGACCCCGTTTGCGTCACTGATCCGGCGCTGCGCGTCAAAGATATTGTCGATCGCAAGCCGCAGCCGCGAACCCTTCAGGAAGGGCAGCGCTTCGGTGATCTTGGGCTTCTGGTTCAGGTCGACGAACATGCGCAGGTTGAAGGTCGCAAGATCGCCGAAATGCAGGTCGCCCGCGGTGCCGCCCGTCACGCGGCTGCCGCTGTCATATTTGGCGCTGAAGCGCGCGCCGACGCCCTCGTAAAAGACGCCGCCGTCGAGTTCGACAAGATGCCGATTGCTTCCACCATTA
>Ga0208794_1000442_pt1 | contig 27639 bp, 21 predicted proteins | sample 32_taG_FD_184106 | JGI IMG/M metagenome (GOLD analysis project Ga0208794, IMG submission 184106) | Marine viral communities from the Gulf of Mexico - 32_GoM_OMZ_CsCl metaG (SPAdes) (version 2) | ecosystem: Environmental > Aquatic > Marine > Oceanic | place: Atlantic Ocean: Gulf of Mexico... | reverse complement strand
AACAGCCGGGTCAGGATGACCGAGGACAGGAGTTCGTCGGCGTGAAAGCCGCCCGAATGGGTGACGAGATGGGTGATGGTCATTGCTGATCCCTGAAACGAAACGGGCGGCCGTCAGGCCGCCCTTGCTAGAAGTCCATGGCATCCGATCCGGTCGGAGGCTCGAGCTCGTGGCGCCCGGCTCCTTCGCCGGATCTCGACCGCGAAACCGCCTCAACTTGAGTCGGATTTACAAAATCATGTAGATCCGACTCAAGTTAGCGCGAAGGCATCAGAATTTCCCTTTGCGATCAATGGGATATTTGCGCCCTCGTTTTGCTCGCGATCGAGATCCGGCGGTCTTGTAGTTGAGATCCGGCGGAATTCGAAGAGAATATCCGGCCAAAACCTGCCGGTGATACGAAAAAAGGGCCCGCTTTCGCGGACCCTGCGGCGTCGTTCGTCGAATTCGAGGGTCAGGCGGATGCCCTGATCGGCGAGACCAAGACGCGATCGAGGCGTGGCAGCCCGGACTTGCGAAAGGCGGGAAGCGCCCCGCTCAGGATCCGCCTCACGACATCCGGCGTCGTCCCGAGCCCTCTCTGGCAGGCGTAGCTGATCGAGGCGAGGGACCCATCGGCCGGTCCGGCCTCCGGCAAATGGCTGATGGCGGAAAGCAGCTCGTCCAGATGCCGGCGCGCGAAGACGACATTGCGGACCGCTCCCCTCCCCGTTCGCGGCACAAGCGGCAACACGATCTCGGCGGCATAGAGCATCTCGACCTGCCGCTTGCTGGCGCCGATGTACTCCGGGACTTCCAGAAGCGGGATGGCCGTCTCCGAGTCCGCGATGAACCCCGTAATTTCGTCGGCGTCGAACCGCATGCGCCCACATTCCGCGCCGGTGGCGCCTTCCGGAACCCTTCCCATCTTCTGCAGCAACCGCCCGAGCCTGCTGCGCGAGATCCCGGTGACCTCTGCGAGGCTTTCGACCGAATGGTAACGGCGGTGGGCGATCTCGATCCCGAGCACGGTCTCTCCCGCCCCGACTGCATCATGCTCAATGATGTGCTCCCGCAGCAGATCACGGATCGGGCCCGGATCGATGGCGTTGCAGCGCCGGTCGAGCCAGTCATAGAGACTGCCATACATGGCGAGCGGTCCGGCTTGGGGGGCGGAAGCGGAACTCGTGCTGCGGATCGTCGTCAGTGCCTCCGTGACGGCTTCGGGCCCCTCGCGATAGATGGTGAAGCCGATGTCGGTGGCGGTCTCCCTTTCCGTCCCGGACAACTTCTTGAGGCTGACCTTGTGTCCGTGCTGGAGGACCGCGCCGATCATCTCGGACGCCGCAAGAACCTGCTCGATGGTCTGGCCGCCCAACCAGTCATCAACCGCGGCGCCGCTCCTCAGGCGCTCCACCAACCAGTCGAGATACTCGGGCTGCTCACCGGCCACCGGTTCTATGGGACGGACGTCATTCGCATCGACTACCTGCCGAAGGTCGATAGCCAGATGATTGTCGGTCGCGGCCAGCCTCACACCGTGGTCCGGACAGCGATGGACGTGGCGGAATCCCCAGACGAGCCTGTGCTCCCAGTCAGCGCGATCCCTGGTCGCGAGGCAGTTCGGGCAGTAGCGCGCGGCCCGGGTGACGAGGAAATCCTTCGACAGCCGCTCCCCCCGGAACTCGACATGCCGCGGCGCGATTCGCACCGCCGCGGGCTCGAGCAGGCCGAGGTCGTTTCCGGTAGCCTCGGCCAGCCGCGCGACCTCATCGGCATGCCCGGCTGCGAACCGCTCTGCCGACATCCCGAGATCGTCGAGCAGCCGGCGCGGCCCCATGCCCGTGTGGAACAGGCTGAGCCGGGCGACGTAGGACAGGAGGGTCTCGCCTACGCCGAGCGGCATGAAGGGCCACAACATCGTCACCGGCCCCATCCCGACTTTTCCAGTTCCGACCTCACGGCATCCCAGTTACCGGGCGCGAAGGGGCTCGTCTCGCGCGGACCGTAAAGCGCTTCGAAGCGATGCTCCGCATCCTCCAGGCTCGGGAACTCGCGGCGGGCCCGCAACGCACGGGTCATGGTTTCCTTGAACAGGTCCACCGCGCGACCCAGCTGCCCCTGCTCGGCGAACAGGATGCGCTCGGGCAGCCTGTCCCGAGCCGCCATCGTAAGCCCCAGCGAACTCGCCATCCAGCCGCAGCACTTGGCGAAATGCTCGGCCTCCGGCGAACCTGCGTTGATCGGCTTCAAGAACAGCTTCTCGAACCGGCGATCCGTCTCCTCGTCGCCCATGACCGCCTCCCGGAGCTTGGGAACGCCAACGAGGATGACGGCAACGGCCGCGTCTCCCTGCAGCAGATGCTTGAGCGACTGTACGGCGCCGGGCACATCGCGACCGGGTCCGGGGCGGACGAGATGGTGGGCCTCGTCGATGATCAAGAGCTTGATGCCGGCCACGCGCAACCTGTGCCGCGCGACGGCCCATGCCTCATGGGCCCGGATCTTGCTCGCCATCCCTCCGTAGCCCGCCCGTCGCGCAATCAGTTCGGCAAGGCTCTTGATCGTCGCTTCCGCCGGTACTGTCACGTACATGGTATTGCCGGCCTCTCCTTCCGCGACTTCAGACAGCACCTTGGTCGCCCGGATTGCGCGCATGAGCAGCGCCGTCTTGCCGCTTCCCGAGGGTGCGAGAACCATTAGGCCGGCGGTCTCCCGGGTCAGCGGATCCCGGGCCGGTTCGCTGGTGAGTTCGCCGTCCTTGTCGAGGGCGAAGAGCCCCTTCAGGCTCTCGAGCAACCGCTCATCGCGCGAAAACTTCCAATAGCGCTCCGCAAGCCAATCCACCTTCTCGGGAATGGAGCTCGAGGCGGTCAGGGTGTTCAGGTTGACCATGGTTCACTCCATCAGCTGGTCAGGGGGGATATCGGCGGCAGACTTGTCGGACTCGTCCGGCTCAGATCCTATGTCGGGAGCGTCCTCCGCCCCGATCGTCCCGGCGAGGATGTCTTCGAAGCCACCGAAAGCATGCCGCCTCTCGGCGGTATCCATGTGCAGGGCATACTTCGCCTCGGTGCGCGTGAGCTCTTCCGACGTTCGCTGTTTCGCCACCAACATGCGGTGGGCCTTGAGCTGTCCGGACGCCTGATTGATCGCGGCAATCGTTTCGAGCCGGGCATCGCGGGCTTCCCGGTCGTCGTTCTTCCTGAGCGCAAGCCAAGCAAGGAGATCGGCTTCGGTCTTGCCGATCCACCGCTCGTCCGCGGCGGGCACGGTCATCCATTCACCGTTGCCGATCCGAACCTCGATTGCGCCGACGTCCCCGTGCCACCATGCGACTTCGACGTCCCGGGCATGCTGCCCGTGAAACAGCCGTGTAAGCGCATCCGACTGGTAGTCGATGTTCATCATCCGAACGCCGGAAGGGCTGAGTTTGCGGGTGTCCCTCTGACCGAACGCCAGCCGCATTTCGCTGTTGGTGATCGACCGCGGTGCGCTTTCCGCGACCGCCCGCTTCCACGCTTCGGCCGGCGTCATCCCCAGGGCGGAGTGATGCCGCGTGTGGTACGCATCCACGACCCACCGCACGAGCCAGAACAGAAGGTTCTCGAGTGTCACGCTGACGCGACGCTCCGGATCGTTCTCTCCTTTGGCGACGACGTCGCTGAAGGTGCGCCCCGAGAAGCGGGTCAGCAGATCGGAGTGGATCGTCCTGAAGACGCGCTCGATGTAGCCCTTGATCCAGGGTTTCCCGGCCGGCGCCCCCAGATTGGTAATGCCGAGAGCCGCCAGGATCTCGTAGGCTTCGTTGGATGTGTATTTCGTCCCCCTGTCGAGGACGACCTCTTCCGGCGCGCCGCACTGTTCCCAGCGGTACGTACAGCCGGTGGCATCAGAAATCGGCGTCTTGTCGAGGTAGACCAATTCGAGCGTGCTGCGGAGCGTGTTCGTATGCCCTTCCGGCACGATCTGAAATGCGACCAGGCACCGCGTATGCACGTCGATGGCGGCCGAAAGCGTGACCCGCCGGGGCTTGCCGTCCAGCCCGATGAACAGCTTTTCGCTCTTGCTCAGCTCTTCGAAGAGAGGCGTGTCCTTCATCAGGACCATGAGATCGACAGTGTATTCGTCGATCTCCACGCGCTCGAGCGCCCGGCTTGGTGTCACGCCCTTGCCTAGGGCATGCAGGTCGCGGTAGGCCACCTCCGCCCCGCGCGTCCGGATGGCATGATCGAACGGAGCCACATCGCGGATGCGATTGCGAACATATCCGTGACCCGGCATTTCGAGCTTGCCCTGAGGCACCGGCAACTGTTCCCGGCGCTTGTTCTCGTCATGAATGGCAGCCTGCACGCTTTCCACGAGTGAGCCGAGATGTGGCCGCTCCTGGTCGATCAGGCCTGCAAGAACATGCCCGGTGAATTGCCGAAGCTCTTCCGAATAGCGCGACGCACCCCCACATTTGCGGTAGTTGTCGTACAGTTCTTCGTCGCCCTGCTTCAGCCAGGCTCGGTACCATTGGAAGAACGTCCGACCATTCGCGGCAGGGTACTGAAACTCATAGCGTTTCGGCTCGGGAGCGGGCTTTTCGATCGACATCGACCGTGGCCTTTCGCGCCTTCCGCACCTTTCGGCAACCTTCAGCGACCGGCGATGCCGAACCTCCCCCTCCATCGCGATCCGGTCTTCCAACTCTACGAAATGGTCGCGGACGTTGCGCAGCACTCCGCTCTTGATCAGAGCATCCGCGGCCTGCACGTAGGCTTTCTTCAACTGCATGCGGGCCACCTCGCGACCGGTCCGCTGCACGCGGGAGACGCCGCCGGGACGCGGCGTGCTCGCCTGCGGCCGCTTCAGGATGCGCAGCGTCCCGTAGTCGTTTTCGATGGCGATGTCCTTGTAGGACATCCTACCTCTTGTGCTCTCGTGACACACGCCGTCCGGGTCGACGTACTCCTCCCAGCGGATCAGGTAACCTTCCGGACGGAGCTCAATGACCGTGCCGCTCCGATGCCGCAGGGTGAACTCGCAGCCCACCTCCAGAAAGACGCGGGCCTGTTTCTCGACCACGGCCGCCATCACGCCACCTCCCCGCCGCGGATCAGGCTGTCGCCGGTGATGCGCCCCCCATCGACATGCACGATCGCGCCGCTGCGGATACCGCGGGCCACACCGTTAAAGCCGGTTCCTTTCAACCCGGTCCGATCAAGGAACTCCCGGATGGTCGACGGTTCGTGAGACGAGTTAGCAGCCTCGAGGATGATGGTATCGATCTCGGGCTGCGGACGACGCGCCGCGTGGAAGAGCTTGGCGTTGTGCAGGGTGACCGGGTGGATATTGCGTTCGGTCACGACGCAGAGGTCGTGGACCACATGGGGAACGGCCGCAGAGCGGATGGCACGGATGTCCGACTGGAACTCGGAGGTCATCGCGATTGCCTCCGGCTTGACGGCGATCCCGATCCGGCGGCCCTGCACGAGCGTGACCCGGAAATCGAGGTGGTGCGAGGTGACTTTGCCATCCTGCCGCTTGTAGGAGACGGACGCGATCTGCTCCTCGATATCCGCGACGTCGTGGCGATAGATCAGGCACAGCGCAGTCTGATACTCGAGCAGACTTTCGAAGCCGAGGCACTGCGGCCTGCCCTTCAGGTCGAACACGAGCTGCCCGAGGAAGTGGCCCTTCGAGCTGCGGGGGATCGACCGCTTGGCCCTGCTCGGTGCCGGATCGAGATGCGTGTATTTCTCAGTTCTTGCCATGAAACAGGCACAACTCCGTTGGCTCGCCCCGATGCTGTTCGGGCGAGGGCTGGGTAGGATGGTGGGGCTGGGTCCGTGCTTGCTTGGGCCCTTGAGGGCCTCTATCTCTGGCACATGATCATGGGCGGACTTCGCCCCACCTCGGCGCGCATCATTCGCATGGTGCGCGTTTTCTTTTCGGCTTCAGTCTTCCGGTCGGCCCGCTCCTTTCATTCTCGAAGCCCCCACATGCGCAGGCATGCGTCAGGGTCCGGCGACTTCGCATGAGGTCGCCAGTGTGTCAACAAGTCACTGTTTTTCATATATTTTTGCGAAAAATGACGGGTGCTCTCTTTTCGCAAACTGCTTTCGTGCGGGCCTTTCGTCGTGCTCCTCGTACCGGCGCTCTTGCCTGCACAGAGATAGCAGCGGACGCGCGGTCACGGAATGCCCCCGCTCCACATGGATGTTGGTAACTTTTCAGGTTAACTCAATATGCACGCGTAGTGGCATGCCGTTCGAGGGCGATCGTTTCTCGAACGCCTCGGTTGGACGCGTTGGAGAATGAAACCGGCGGACCGGGCATGGATGCCACCGCAGCTAGCGCTCCCTCCGCAACGTGACCAAACTCAGGTTGGAGAGCCATTCGTGGTGCGCTCTACTCCCATGTTCGATCCCTGGCGGGCAGCTTGGACCCTCCCTCGTGCAGATGCATCTCAGGAGCAGGCTCTCGGTCGGGTTCAGTAGATCGCGATGCATGACCTGCAACATCCGATCGGCCGCTTCATGGGAGATTCCGAGAAGCTCTGAAAAACTGTAGGGTGTCTGCCTTCCCGTAAAGCCGGGAAATATGCGGTGCAGGATGATCTTTTCTCCAGCCCTGAACCAACTCCGCAGACCTATTCGAGTTCGATGGAAGATCGTGCCCGAAGTCGGCGTGAACTGCTTCAGGCAGGCACGGCAATGATAGGTCCTTCGCGCCTCCAAGTGACCCACGTCGTAGGATGAGCACTCGGGACATTCGGGGCCTGTCGGCCATCTGACTTCGATCAGCCGTCCGCGACATGTGCCGTCGTCCGGAAATATCGTGCCAACGCCCCCCTGCGGCAATCGCAGATAGAGCTCCATCCAAGGCAGCTCGTCTCGTTCCTGTTGTGTGAGTTCGTGCTCCATTCCGGCAGGCGTTAGCGCGAGCCCGATCGGAAGCCAACGCCCGGCTGTCATCAGGCGGAGCACGACGGCTGTTCATTAGTGCCAAAACCGTTTCAGCGTCGGGATCGCAAGCCCACGAGTAGCCCTCCGGGCCGGGCCTTTAGGGTCAACAGTCGCTGGGGTATCCAGGAACTCTGAAAACGAAGGCCCTCATCACCATGATCGACACGACCACGCAGAAGATTTCGCTGCATGAGGAGCGGACATGGTTCATCGCCGATCCGCACATCGGCCATGATGCGATCCGCCGGCATTGCGACCGGCCGTTTCCCACGGTCGAGGAGATGGACGCGACGATCTGGAAGAACCTCAAGTGCGTCGGGGCCGAGGACACCCTGGTCGTGCTGGGCGACCTGACTTGGAACAACGCCAGCGACATTGACGTGAAACGGTTGCCGGGGAAGCACCGGCTGCTGGTCCGCGGCAACCACGACAAGCAGGTCGTGGTGAAGTCCCGCAAGTGGGCCCGCGTCTGTGACTATCTCGAGGCCACCGTTCTCATGCCAGGCGGCGGGAAGCGGACACTGGTGATGTCACATTACCCGATGGCCTCATGGGCCGGTGCGCGCAACAGCATCCACCTGCACGGCCATACCCACGGGTCGGTGCCGCCGATGGCGACCGAGTTCGGGGGCCGGGTCGATGCGGGCGTCGATGTCTGGCAGTTCCGCCCTATCCGGCTGCGCAAGGTAATCGCGTATCTCGACGAGATCAGGCGCGATGGTTTCGCCGTCCCGGGAGACTACTGAGGAACAGCCAAGCCCCTCTCCTACCCGTGAGGTCAGGAGCGTCTGGGGGCCTCCCTGATGGTCTTCCTCCAGAGAACCCCGTGTAGATCAACAGACTGTTGGACATACAACATGAAGTGGCGCTATGTGAGTGTTCGAGCAAATCATGAGAAATCTCGCCCAATCAGGCAGAGACGGAAAGGGGCTGAAATTTGGGAACTAGTAAAGAGGCCTTCCGTTTCGTCGACCTCTTCGCTGGGCTGGGTGGCTTCCACGTCGCCCTCGATGAGTTGGAGGGGCGTGGTGTGTTCGCTGCAGAGAGGGAGCCCAAACTGAAGGCTCTCTACAAGGTCAACTTCGGCGTCGACGCTTGGGGTGATCTTAACGAGTTGCACAGCGACGAAATCATAGCCCGCAACGTGCCCGATCACCATGTCCTTACCGCGGGTTTTCCGTGCCAACCGTTCTCTAAAGCAGGAGACCAGTTGGGCTTTAAAGACACAAATCAGGGCAATCTCTTCTTCAAGGTGCATGACATTTTGCGCGTCAAGCGGCCACTACACTTCATCTTGGAGAATGTGCCCAATATCCTTAAGCACGACGGCGGCCGCACCAAGATCACGATCATTCGCTTGTTGGAGGAGCTTGGCTACTCCGTCGAAGTAGAGCACTTCTCGCCCCACAATTTCGGCATTCCACAGGTGCGAGACCGCGCATACTTCGTAGGATCACTCCAGGGCCTCGATCATTTTAAGTGGCCAGAGAAGCATAATGATCCAACCGGAATCCAATCGGTACTGCGCCGGGAAGGGCATTCTAGGCGCGCCATCCCTGAACAAACGCTGCGAGCCATAGACATGTGGGGCGACTTCCTGCGCCGCTCGCCGGCTTCGCAGAAGCTGCCTTCTTTCCCGATCTGGTCGATGGAGTTTGGGGCAACCTATCCCTACCTGGACGAGACTCCAGCAGGGGTTTGGGTTCGGAGACCTGTGTGGGGCTTTAGCCGGACGGGTTTCAAGGGCAGCTTCGGCCAGTCCCTCGACTACTCGCTCGACGAGCAAATTGCGAGGATACCTAGCCACGCTAACCGCTTGGAAGAATTTAATTTTCCACAGTGGAAGCGAACTTTTATCAGGCAAAACCGCGAATTCTACCAGGCCAACCGCCAGTGGATCGATCCCTGGATCGCAAGATGGAACCCGCAAAGCTTCCCGTCTAGCTTCCAGAAGATGGAGTGGAACGCGCAAGGTGAGGACCGTGACATTGACAACTTCGTGTTGCAGATGCGTGCGTCAGGACTGCGGGTCAAGCGTCCCACTACCTCTCCAAGTCTCATCGCCTTTACGCAGACCCAAGTGCCCATCCTCGGCGCTAACCTGGCCGGCGAACGTCGATACATGACACCAATTGAATGCGCTGAACTTCAGGCTCTCGGAGGTATCCAATTGCCCGCGTCCGACATCGACGCTTACAAAGCCTTGGGGAACGCAGTGAATGCTCGTGTTGTCAAAGCAATAGCCGAACGGTTGTTGCAAAGGCTCATCCGGCCCACGTCGAGCATCACCGCTGACCTCGAACCGTTAAAAGCTGCCGAATGACTTATCAAATCGAACACGAACACGAAGACGACTTCGACGAGGAAGACCCACGGGTCCTCGTCCTGGAGAGCATCGCCGAAGGGTTGGCATCTCTCTCCGAGGCTTCTGACACGCCCGACGGTGTTGCCCCAGTTTCGTCAATTTTCAGCAGCAGCGATGTCGACTTCGCCTCTGACTCGTGGATGAACAAACTCGCTGAGGTTCAAGGCTGGCTGAGCCTCAGCGAGGACCTCCCGCTCACGGGCGGTGAATCATTCCTTCAGGCACTAATCGTTGAACTCGACCTTGAACCCACCGACCTCCTAGCTTCCGGAGGTGCCAACCCGCCGCTAAGTCTTCGCGCGCTCGAACGCCTAAACGAGCGGGTAGAGGCAGCCGGTCGGCTCCAAGGCGATTTTCTTGAAGAACTTGAGGCCAAGGGCACTAGCCGCGGAAACGCTACCCAGTCGTGGGTTGACGCGTGGGGCGAGATCGACGCGGGCGAGGAAGTGGTGACCCCGGAGCCGGTCACGGCAAAGGCCGCAGTATGGGCGATCTACCACTTTACTAAGAAGCCCCCCAACCTGACGCCGTCATACCAGCGTGGTGACGTATGGGGCAATGGCGACAGACAGGCCCTAATGGAGTCCATCCTGCGTGGTGTTCCTTTGCCATCCGTCATTCTTCTGCGAACCGGACCTTCTACGCCGCATGAGGTGGTCGACGGCAAGCAGAGGCTCACGGCCATCCTCCGGTTTGTGGGAAAGCATCCCGTCGCTAAGCAGAAGGTTGCCGAGGTCACCGCTCGGCATAGTGACAAAAAGTTTAACGATAAAGGACGTCTCGATGAGAACGGGGATAAAAATTTAACTGATTTATTCAACGACGATTACCCGGCTTTCCGCCGTGCGTGGAAAGCGCTGGAAGGTTACGCACTCAATTCTACATTCGAGAACGAATACTACTTCCCATTCAAGCTGCGAACGACCGGAGACGGCGGGCTGGTTGGTCCCTACCTCGAACCTCTCCGCGGAAAATACTACACGCAGATTAAGGGCCGAGAGATCAACGTCGCTAATCAGCAAATTGTCGTCGAAGCGTTATTCGAGGACCCGGTGGACTACACCGTTCCCGTGATTGAATACACTCAGGCCAGTCAAGCCCAGATCCATGAGGTCTTTCGCCTCTACAACAAGCAGGGCGTACACCTGAATGCTGAAGAGATCCGTAACGCCGTTTACCATGAGGTCGAACTTACCCGCGCGACCCTTGCCGCCGCCGGCGACGCCGACCCGAACATTGACGTCGCCCAAATCGCTAAATCTCTGGCTGGTATCCGCGATCTTGGCCGCTTGGGTGAGGCGCTGACAGACTACGGTTTTGGAGGCACGCGCTACAAGCGCACTAAGGTTCTCGCTTGGGTCATCTCGGTCCTTGTGCATGACAGCAAAGAGGTCACCAAAGAGGGCATCAAAGAGAAAGACTTGGCATCGACTAGCCGAAACATCGACCAATTGCTGATCGCGATTCAGAAAAACAAGTCGCACCCGCTAGCCGACTCATCGACGTTGACCAAGCTGTTCTCGCTGCTGCTACAAGCAGTCGAACTTCACTCATCGCACGATGAGTTGTGGTCGGATCAGTTCAAGGATGGCGGCAAGGGCGCCAAGTGGCAGGAGCTCCAACTCGTTGGTTCCCTCGTCGGCATTTCCATGGCCTTGGCGGCCTCTCCAGACGACATCGAGGAACGCATTGAGGCCAATGCGGATGCTATCCGAACGGCGAGCGAGGAATCCGCGGACTGGCAACGCCCCGAAAAGACGCAGACTAAAACCCAGTGGGACTACATCGCCAAGATCACCAAAAGTCTCCTCGAACTATTGGGACTGGACCCCGATCAAGCGGCTGAGGCAATACGTCTGCAATTCGGGACCTCCGGGTACGCATCGTTGCAGCGGATGCGCATCAAACCGAAAATTTGAGAGCGGCGAAAGTGAATTCCCCACTCGTCGAGCACGTCTACTTCAATCCACCCTCTCCCAAAGAAGCGGACTCGTGGTGGGAGAGGTACAAGGCTCAACTCGTCGGTTTGACTGACACAGCGCGTGCCTCTGTTGAAGCGGACTCCCGCTACATTCTGCAGCGCGGAATATTGGCAGCCGACACTACGAAGCTCGAAGAGTGGTCATTCAGCCGCTCGCGCACGGGCCTCGTCATGGGCTCAGTTCAGTCTGGTAAGACCGCTTCTATGCTGGGTGTCTCAGCCTTGGCTATCGACCACGGCCTCGACATCATCGTCGTACTCGCCGGCACCCGTCTTTCCTTGTGGCGCCAGACCTATGAGAGGCTGATGCAGCAGTTGGACTCGGGCGAGGAAAATGCACAGAAGATTAAGCGCCGCCTGCTATGTCCTAAGCGTGGCATTGCTCTGTCAGAACAGACCCACCCGCTGAGAACCACTTACCGCCTGCCGTCGGCAGAGGTTCGAACACGGCTAAGTCAGGGCAGGCCTCTCATCATCGTGGCGATGAAGCAGACTGACCATCTGCATGCGTTGGGAGCAAGCCTCCGCGACAACGTTTTCAAAGAAGTTAAGGAGCTTGGTCGCCCCGTCCACATGCTCGTACTTGACGATGAGGCCGACGATGGCTCGATTCTCGATGCCATCGTTGAGTCCTCGCAGGACCCCATTTACGGTAGTCTGAAGCAGATCCCACGTGCGATCGCCAACCTCTGGGATCCTCCCCAAGGGTCACCTGATAATCTGTTCTCGACCTACATCGCCTACACGGCGACACCCCAGGCCAACCTCCTTCAGGAGGATCACAACCCCCTGGCGCCACGAGACTTCCTGATCTCTCTTCGGACGCCACTCGACGTCGGCCATCCAGTAGATACAACCAACCCTGGCAATCTCAGTGCCCCTCGCTCATCGACTTACCCCGAGGCGGCTGGGATCCGTTCTTGCTACACCGGCGGTGAGGTATTCTACCGTCGCGCAGAGGCGGCCAAACTGTGCGTGCCCACCACCAACTCCGTGCAGCAGGATCTCGCCGACGCCGTCCGAGCGTTCTTGGTGGCGGGCGCCATCCGTCTAAACCGTTCTGGCAGGCTCGGCCCAGCGTCCGCACTCGCAAAGCAGTTCGACACCAAGGAAGAAGCCCTCGCTAACGCTGCTTCGCCCCACTCGATGTTGTACCACCCTTCTGCGGCAATCCAGCATCACTTCCTGGGTGCTGAGGACCTCCTGATCTGGGCGGGAATTCAGGATCGAGCGACGGCTCGAAATATGCTAGAAGCAGGAGATGCCAGGCTTCCGCACACGTTGGTGGAACAACTGCTGGCAAACCCCGCCCCGTGGGCGCAATGGCTTGAAAAGTACCGCGCCTCCGCCAAAGTAATCGAGGAGGAGTTCGACGTCCTGCCGCCGGCAAGTTTCCCGGACTGGCAGACGGTCGAAGACCTTTTGATCGAGGAGGTGATCCCCGGAACTAGGATCGCCGTGGTCAACAGCGACCCTAACGCTGACGATCGCCCTGACTACGCACCGATCCAGAATGCAGACACCGGAAAATGGAGAGCAGCTCGCGACCTCTGCACGATCTTCGTCTCAGGGAATGTCATGGCTCGGGGACTGACGCTGGAAGGGATGACCACGGCGTTGTTTCAGCGTTCATCGGCCAATCCGCTGGCAGACACCCAGATGCAGATGCAGCGCTGGTTCGGCTACCGCGGGTCATATATCGAGCTGTGCCGCGTCTTCGCCTCCAGCGACCAGCTCTCCCTCTTCCGTGACTATCACGATGTCGATGAAGCGGTTCGAACAGCCATCACCGAGCGCATGATGAGCGACGCCCCTAAACCTACCGTCTTGCAGGGGCTCAATTTCGAAGCCACAGGAAAGATCGCAGGCGTGGGCAACCTTCCACTATCACCAGGCGCACGCCCCTTCATTACAGTCATCAATGATAGCGGGCAGCAGGATCCCAATGCAAAAATCGTGGCTGGACTCTTCGCCCGGCCATCCAGCGACCTCACTGTCGCCAAAGTGCTGCGGGGCCGGATCCTAGATGCTCCGCTTGAGCTGACCGAGGCCGCCGACGTCTTGGATCGCCTCACTTTCGCGGATTACCGGCCTGGGAGCGAGGGGTTTCACGCAGACATCTGGAGTGGTATCGAAGCCCGCGCAAACGCGGTTGCCACACTGGCCGATGCACCTCTCTATCGCCCTCCAGTGAGGAATGGTAGGGGAGACCAGCCAAGGCGAGCCTGTCCTTATGCCATCGCCGCCTACCTTAGACTTTGGTCGGCCAGCCTCACTCGGCCGATCACGGGCCTATTTGTCACCGGCCAGCCCGGCGATCGATGGTCCTACGCCGACCTGGCGCGCAAGAACGCTGAGCAGCCACGGTTTTGGATCGGCATTCGTTACGGAGATGGCGCCACCATATCCAGAGGTCCGCTGGCACGGCTCCCATTTAACATACGCGCCACCACAAAGAGGGTGGCTAAAGGCGAACTCAAGACCACTTGGGGTGCGAGCGCCCCCAACGCCGGCCCGACCCAGTATCGCGGTGACGTCTACTTCGACTACTACCACCGTTACGCTAACGTGCCGTCGAGCAACAACACTGGGTGGCGACCCAGCGGCTCCGACGGTCAAATCCTCTTCTACGTCAATCAACTTTCGGGCGACGAGCACCCCACGGTCGCAGTTGGTGTCTGTCTCCCTGCGGGAGGTCCGGAGCAGTTTTCAGCCACCCGCGCTGGGGCGACCATCGTTTAGAAGGAACTCCTATGACTAGCTACGAAGCAGTCTTAGACCAGATCGAAGTCGTTCCAGCGGGCACAATCGGAGATGACCGAACCATAACTTGGTTGACTGATGCGAAGGTGGTCGGGATCGCCCGGAATAGTCGCGGTCACTTGGAACTATTCCTTGCGGGCGACGAGTTAAGGCCTCGGACCGGCACAGTGAAGGCTGCGATGCGCTACCACTCCTGGCACCGTGACAGCCTGCCTCCGCTGAACGCCAACCGCATTTGCTTTCCCGCGCTGGGGCATTTCGACCAGGTCGGTGCATTTATTGCCGCTGAACTGCTGCGCGAGAAGGCTGACGTTAATTTGGAGCGCGCCTTTGCCTGCACCGAGCCGCTGATCGAACTCGCCATTAATCGGATGGAGATCTCCGAGAACGCGATCCTCGGTCTCGTCGGGGAACTGCTCCTACTCGACACTCTTTGCCGCCGCGCGCCCGATTCTCAGGTCGGACCAATCGTTCAGGCTTGGGATGGCTGGCGCCGCTCGGCAAGGGACTTCGCATGGGAAGGCACGGGTGTAGAGATAAAGACCACTACTCGCACCACCTCAAGTCACGCCATCCATGGCGTCCACCAAATCGAACCCACCCCTGTCAGTGATGACGACACAGGGGAAGTGCGCCTGATCCTCGTAAGCATCGGTCTGTGCCAAGCAGATCTCAATGCGCCTGCTTTGTCGATCCCTTCCTTGGTGGAGAGCATTCTGGAGCGTCTCAACACCACCGGGGCGAGCGGCTTGGTCGACGAGTTCCTAACGCGCGTGTCTGTGTACGGCGCGGAGTCGGGCGTTGGATACAAGCATGCCACGATGGTCAACGAGGCACCGTTCACGACTACATTTAGCGTGACCTTTTTTCGCGGGTACGACATGACAGACTCGGCCGTCCAAGTCCTGCGGCGCGATGACCTCATCACCTATCAGCATGTGGATGCCCAGTCGGTCACCTTCCGCGTGGAACTTCCCGCGACGATCAGTTTGAACAACCCCATTGTAGGTGCCCGACGCGTTGTGGACGCGATCCTGAGACTGGACAGGTAGGGACAGTTGACTTCCGCGCAAAACTGACCTCCGAAGGATTGGCTGGCCTCTGCTTGAATGGCCAGAATGCGCTCGGCTATGGATGTCCCTTTCAGGGAAGTTGAACCGTCGCTAATCGCGAAACGGCCAATGACCTGAGAGGGCCGGTCCCTGCCGGGCAGACCGCTCGCCTGGGCGTCCAGCACGCCGCGCCGCCGCATGACCGGTTCCAGCCCTTCTGCGACCTTCGTACCATGTGCAGCACAGAGGCGAAGGTTGGGCGCGACGGGTAGAGAGTCAACATTCCGCGCAGTCCGGGCTGAGATCCGCTTAGCGGATCCTCCTTCCATTCGCTGCACCTGCTCGACCGCTTTTGCGCAAGCTAATGCCCTGTTTAGAAGGGCGGAGAGCTGCCCTTCGATATCTCGAGCACTAACGTCCGAGATGCGCGGGCATCGGCGTCCGAGCGCTTAGGATTGAGCAGCCAATTCCGCTCAGCCGGCAGGCATTTCATAAGGAGGTGCGTAGTCCCATTTTGTAGACGTCATTTAAATTTCGATCACTGACTTCTTTGCACATGTGGCTACCAATTCAAGCGCGATGCCCCTCGGGTTAGGTGCCTCTAATAGCTTGCTGAATGTGCTCAAGACACAAATCGTAGTGAGCTGCCCTTCCTCTTGGGGTGGCCTCTTCACATAGCTTCGAGCAAATTCTTTTCCGGGATTTAACGTTCTTGTTTATGTTCTTGTAACTCTTCCTTTCTTTTTGCCCTGAAAGCCTGGCAAATACTTTACCGAAATTGTTGCGCGTCTCTTCAGCTGTCATAGCCTCTGCATTGCAATCCGAAATCCCAGCGGCGACAACCCAGGTTTCACATGCTTCAACTATCGCGATAGGCACCTCACTTGCTCCTATCGCTTCACCTATTGAGGAGCGAGAAGAAATGCTGACTAAAATACCTCTAATTAGGTCAGCTCGCCTATCTGGCTCTACTGGCTTCGATGCGGTTAAACCTCGATCTCGACAGAATTTTTCAAAGCCCTCTTCACCAATGATATCTGTATCTATCTGGAAAATGAGTGCGTCGAACTTCACATCTTCATTTTCCCTTAGAAACAGGGATTGGCCCTTGAGGTACAGCGAGCTTCTATTCTCAGGCGGGTTGTTCTCAAGCCAGTACAAGACCTGCGACCACCCACCTGGTAAAGTGTTATCAAGTGCCGGCTGTATGATCTGAAAATCGATAGGGCCAAAATCTTTACGCAAGTCCTTCGCGAAAAAAGACCTCATGACGACGAAATCTGTGGGGCCCTCGCAAACAACACCGATCCTCATAACTTAAAGATCCAGGCCATTCGGGTTTATCCTAGTGCTCCCGTTGATATAGGGAATTTGATTGGTCACCCACATTTGTGACAGCGTCTTCCCACCGCTCCGCTTAGCCCAATCGTCTCGGGTCATGCCTTCGGCAGGCGCCAAACGATCGCACTTTGTAAACCCTCTTTCGTCCCTATGAACTACAAATACGCGCTGATCATCATCAAATATATCAAATGCATCAATCGAAGTTGGGTTGTGGCTAGTCAGGAAAACTTGCTTTGCACCGACACCCATATTGGGATCTACTGTCCTTTGCGACACCCTAATGATCGCCTCAATTAGGGTACGTGTCAGGTGGGGGTTTAGGGCGGAATCGATATTATCGACAGCAAACGCGCGAGGAGCATCTTTATGGCACAGGATGACAGCCATAAATAAAAGAAAAAGCGTCCCCTCGCTGCTATCATACGCCGAGAGTGTATTTCTTTTCTCGTGCATAAAGTGATCGACAAAATACAATACGTTTGCAGTCGATCTATTTAGTTCTGGCGGAACAAGGTCGGGGTCCATTCTTCCCACACGAAATGCGTGAGTCCAACCTGGGAGGAAGGCCAAATTCAATGTCAGAGAAGTAATCTCCTTAATGATCTCCGTCGCTTCCTTAGAGGATTCCTCGCTGCTTTTTTCGCCTTTGTACTGACCTATAATGTCTGCAACTGCTTCAGGCAGCCCCTCGCCGTGCAGTCCAACTGGCTCATCGTAAGCGGACGAAGGCTTGACTCCTCTCAGATAGTCGGTTTGAGGAGAGTAAATGCGGTATCGCGCAAATTCATCCACCTCTGCCAGCAACTCCTCCGGAAAGTTTGTACTCGCTTTCGTTTGATCCCATAAACCACGGTTTTTTGCCGCAGGCCTAGGTAGGGGTTTGCCTTGCACTCGATCCCCGTTCCCACTGCGGCCAAATTGCCTTTCACTTTTGAATGCGCAGCTCTCAGAATGGAAGTGCAAGCTGTCATCGCCATCTCTCGCGGTTAAGTTGCACTTATACTCAATATCGTAATCAAATTTCGCAGTGAGCTCTAGGGTATGCGGAATCCTCATGCCTTTGTGGGCAGACTTGATTAGGGCTGGGCGAGATTGTCGAAGTCCTTTTTTCGCCAGTTCCGGAGCGGTGATCCCGGTTGAGAAACATGCAGAGACCATGCCAATGGCCTCTAGAAAATTTGACTTTCCAGATCCGTTTGAGCCGATGAAAAGGTTCACTCGCCCGAGCTCAAGTTGAGCATCACGTATGGATTTGAAGCGTTGGACGTCAATTTCGCGCAGCATTAGTTACTTGCCTTGTTCTTACGCGAAGCAGCATTTTTTGCCAGCTACCGCCTTGTTTTCCACTAAACTGGTGACGGTCGGAAAGTCAAACATTGAGCCTTTGTTCCTACGTATACGAGCTTCGTTCATCGCGTGCTTCCTTGGTGCTTGTCTGACCCGCCATTGAGGCCTGGTGCTTGAGAAGCGGCTGTTCACGGCCGCCCGTGGCTGCGGTTCGTACTAGGTACGACTGTCGATCCGATGCTGGCTTCAGGCCTTCGCCGCACTTGGCGCCGGGGTCCAGTCTGGACCGGTCGCGCCAGTTGACTAGGTGCTGCTATCTGTCTTTGCAAAGGCCGCTATCTGCGCACTGCTGACCTTGGGGCCTTCGACTATGCTGCGCGGTGCCATGAAGGTCCGGATGGGGAAGCCGCGCTGCGGCAACGGTGATCCTGGCCAATGACCGCTCAGGGCCGATCGCGCCCTTTTCAGGCAGGCCACGCTCGACTTGGAACTAGGCGCTTCCTGCGCATACGCGAGGTTACAGTATGGTAGGTCGTGCTCCCCTTGACCTGTCCGGTCCTCACTCATCGTGAGTTTCTCTGCCTTGAAGATCGCGGGGGAGCCGCAAGGAGGCGATGGAGCGGGCGTTTGCGGCAGAACATGGCGCACTAAATGCCGAACGGCGCTTCCAGAGGCGGGCACTTCTTCCTGAATCAAGGAGGGCGGCCGTCGGGCCGCCCTTGCCGGGATGTATATGGCGTCTGATCCAATCGGACACTCGATGTTGTGTCCTCCGGCCTTTTCGCCGGATCTTCACCGCGAAACCGCCTCAACTTGAGTCGGATTTACAAATCAGTGCGTCCAGGCCCCGCGCCGGGTGGTCGAGAAGTTCTCGCCATAGCCGCCGGGACGGATGTTGTGCTTGCGCACATGCGGCTCCTGCACGATCGCGTCGAGCCCGTGCTTCTCGGCATAGGCCACCGCCGCGTCGCGGCTGTCGAAATACATCTTTACCTGGCTCTGTGTGTCGGTGGAGCTGGTCCAGCCCATCAGCGGGTCGATCTCGCGCTTCGAGGCGGGCGCGTATTCGAGGACCCAGGCCTCGGTCTTGGCGGTGCCCGACTGGGTGGCGGCCCTGCTGGGTCTGTAGATCCGTGCGCGCATCTTTGGTCCCTTCTGATCCTGCGGCGTTATCGGCAAAACGGCGGCGCCATGCAAGCGGGCAAAGACGCCGCACCCCTCTTGCACAGGAACGAAAAGAGGCCAGATTGGTTCGGTCCCGAGGAGTCCGCCGATGCACAACAACTCGCCCGAACAGATGCCGATCCTGCACGCGCCCGCCCCCGAGGTGAAACGGCGCGAAAAGCTCGAGGGCGGCAAGCGGTTCCGCATGCAGACCGAGTTCCAAGCCGCCGGCGACCAGCCCACCGCGATCGAGGAGCTCGCGGGCGGCGTGCGCGCGGGCGAGCGGGACCAGGTGCTGCTCGGCGCCACCGGCACCGGCAAGACCTTCACCATGGCCAAGATCATCGAGGAGACGCAGCGCCCGGCGATCATCCTCGCCCCCAACAAGACGCTGGCGGCCCAGCTCTACGGCGAGTTCAAGGGGTTCTTCCCGGACAACGCGGTCGAGTATTTCGTCTCCTACTACGACTACTACCAGCCCGAGGCCTACGTGCCGCGCTCGGATACCTTCATCGAGAAGGAAAGCCAGATCAACGAGCAGATCGACCGGATGCGCCACTCCGCCACCCGCGCGCTGCTTGAACGCGACGACGTGATCATCGTGGCCTCGGTGTCGTGCATCTACGGTATCGGCAGCGTCGAGACCTACGGCGCGATGACGGTCGACCTGCATAAGGGCAAGAATTACGAGCAGCGCGCGGTGATGGCCGATCTGGTGGCGCAGCAGTACCGCCGCAACGACGCGGCCTTCGCGCGTGGCGCCTTCCGGGTGCGCGGCGACAGCCTCGAAGTCTGGCCCGCCCACCTCGAGGATCGGGCCTGGCGGCTGTCCTTCTTCGGCGACGAGCTGGAGAGCATCACCGAGTTCGATCCGCTCACCGGCTCCAAGACCGACGAGTTCGACCGCATCCGCATCTACGCCAACAGCCACTACGTGACGCCGCGCCCGACCATGGCGCAGGCGATCAAGGGCATCAAGGCGGAGCTCAAGACCCGGCTCGACCAGTTGCAGGGCGAGGGCAAGCTCCTGGAGGCGCAGCGGCTCGAGCAGCGCACCCATTTCGACCTCGAGATGCTCGAGGCCACCGGCGTCTGCAACGGCATCGAGAACTACTCGCGCTACCTGACGGGCCGCGCCCCGGGCGAGCCGCCCCCCACCCTGTTCGAGTTCATCCCCGACAACGCCATCGTCTTCGCCGACGAGAGCCACGTCTCGGTGCCGCAGATCGGCGGCATGTATCGCGGCGACTACCGGCGCAAGTTCACGCTGGCCGAGCATGGCTTCCGCCTGCCGTCCTGCATGGACAACCGCCCGCTCAAGTTCGAGGAGTGGGACGCGATGCGCCCACAGTCGATCTTCGTCTCGGCCACGCCCTCGGCGTGGGAGCTGGAACAGGCGGGCGGCGTCTTCACCGAGCAGGTGATCCGCCCCACCGGCCTGCTCGACCCGATGATCGAGATCCGCCCGGTCAAGACGCAGGTCGACGACCTGCTCGACGAGATCCGCAAGGTGACGGCGCGCGGCTACCGGACGCTGTGCACCACGCTGACCAAGCGCATGGCCGAGGACCTGACCGAGTACCTGCACGAGCAGGGCATCAAGGTGCGCTACATGCATTCAGACATCGACACGATCGAGCGGATCGAGATCCTGCGCGACCTGCGGCTCGGCGCCTTCGATGTGCTGATCGGGATCAACCTGCTGCGCGAGGGCCTCGACATCCCCGAATGCGGTCTGGTGGCGATCCTCGACGCCGACAAGGAGGGCTTCCTGCGGTCCGAGACCTCGCTCATCCAGACCATCGGGCGGGCCGCGCGCAACGCCGACGGCCGGGTCATCATGTATGCCGACCGGATCACCGGCTCCATGGAGCGGGCGATGGCCGAGACCGAGCGCCGGCGCGAGAAGCAGATCGCCTATAACGAGGAGCACGGCATCACCCCGGCGACCGTCAAGAAGAACGTCGAGGACATCCTCGCCGGTCTCTACAAGGGCGACGTCGACATGAACCGGGTCACCGCCAAGGTCGACAAGCCGATGGCCGGCGCGAACCTGCAGGCGGTGCTCGACGGGCTCAAGACCGACATGCGCAAGGCCGCCGAGAACCTCGAATTCGAGGAAGCGGCACGGCTGCGGGACGAGATCAAGCGGCTCGAGACGGTCGACCTGATGGTGTCGGACGACCCCATGGCGCGGCAGCAGGCGATCGCCCAGGCCTCCGACGCGGCGAGCCGGTCGCAGGGCCGCTCCACCGCCGGCCGGCCCGGTCAGCGCGGCGGCAACGTGCAGCGCACCAAGAACCGCAAGCCGCGCGCCTCTTGAGCGGCTACTTGGCGATCGCGCGGATCAGGGCCAGCACCAGCGCCGCGCCGATCAGCGCGACGACCACCACCAGCAGCAGGCCGCCGGCGGCCAGGATCGTCACGCCCAGCGCCGCGAGCAGAAACGGCGTCGCCATCGCCGCCAGCGCGCCGACGATCATGTACAGCGCCCGCCTGCGCCCCCCGGTCAGCAGGCTGGCCACCCAGCCCACGGCCAGCCCCACCAGAGCGAGAATCACCAGTGCCGCGATGCCGATGCCGTTCAGAAGCTCTTCCATGCGCCGTCTCCATGTTGCCTGTCACAGCCTAGCGCGCCGACGCGGCGCGGAAAGTGCGCCGCGATGACGGGCCGCCACGATGCCGCGGTGATCCTCGGCGCCGCGGTCTGGGAAAACGGCCCCTCGCCGACCCTGCGGCGGCGCACCCTGCATGGCGCGGCGCTCTATCATGCCGGACAGGTGGCGCATCTGGTGCCCAGCGGCGGGCTCGGCAAACACCCCCCCCGCGAGGGCGAGGCGATGCGGCAATTGCTGCTCGAAGCCGGGGTGCCCGATCATGCGATCCATCCCGAGACCACCTCGCGCAACACGCTCGAGAACATCGAGCTGGCGCTGCCGATCCTGGAGCGGATCGGGGCCGAGCGGGTGGTGATCGTCACCGACGCCCCACACCTGCCGCGGGCCCTGCTGGTGGCCCGGCGGCTCGGCCTGAAGGCCCGCGGATCGGCCCCGCGCGGGGGGCAGAAGCGCTCGGCGCAGCTGCGGCTGGCCCTGCGCGAGGTCCCCGCCTATGCCGCCTATCTGTGGCGGCTGCGCCGTTGACCGTCTCCACCTCCCTTGCGCCAAGCTTCGCTGGCGGGAGGAAGCGAGGGAGATGCCGCCGGGACTCCGGTCCATCGTGCGGGCGATGTCCATGCCAAGAGCAGCGGCTTGGTCGTCCGGCAGGTCCGAGAGGGGCGGAAGCTTCGGCTCCGCGTCGCGCTCCTGCTGACGGGTGATCGCGGGACCGGCATCATGGCCGAGACAAGGTGGCGCCTGTGAGCGCTTGATCGCGCCGCCCCCTCGCGTCAGGCTGTTGCCATGACCGACCCGATCCGCCCCACCGATGACGGCGCCCGCCGGCAGGCCCGGCGCCTGCGCGACGCGGCCCGGCACGGCGTGCTGGGCGTGCTCGACCCTGCCACCGGGCGGCCGCAGCTCAGCCGCGTCGCGCTCCTTCCGACGCGGTCTGCCGACCTGCTGATGCTGGTCTCCACCCTGTCGCGCCACTGGACGGCGCTCGAGGCCGATCCACGCTGCGCGCTGATGCTCGACGAGACGACCTCCGGCGACCCGATGGCCGCCCCGCGCCTCAGCCTCGACGCCCGCGCCCTGCCCGCCGACAAGGCGGCCGCACAGCAGGATTGGCTTGCCGCGCATCCCGGCGCGGAGATCTACTACCACTTCGCGGATTTCCGACTGCTGCGCCTCGAGGTCGAAGGCGGCTTCCTCGTCGGCGGGTTTGGCCGGGCCTTCCGCCTGACCCGTGCCGACCTCGAAAACTGATCCGACCGGCTTGACACCGCCAGCCGGACAGGCCAGATACGCGACCAGTGGGGTCGTAGCTCAGTTGGGAGAGCGCGTCGTTCGCAATGACGAGGTCAGGGGTTCGATCCCCCTCGACTCCACCAGATCTCCCCCTTTTTCTGGATATCGCCGTGACTGCCCGAGATCGGGCAAGCGCCAGTCCTTGACCGCGAACCCTGTGCAGGGTCGGGGCGAATTGGCATGTCCGATGCCGCTCCCTTGTCCGCCTTACCGGCTATCAAAACGCGCCAAGCCATCTGGGAACCGGACCGTGCGCCGCACAAGGAAACGGCCCGTCCGAGGGACGGGCCGCCATGCATCGTCGGACGAGTTTTCGACTACACCGGGACGCTCGATCGGGCGCCGTCCTTGCCGCCTTCGGCCAGGCTCTTCGCCGCCTGCGCCGCGAAATCGACGCCCTTGCCGCTGGCCTCGGTCATGTCGCGGGCGGCGTCGCCCACTTCCTCGGCCTGCTCCTGCAGGGCCTGCGGGAGAAAGGCCCGCATCATCGACATCTGGGTGTCGAGGGTCGACATCCACATCCGGGTACTGGTCTGCCACATCTGCAGGGGCAGCTCGAAAAACGGGTTCTGCATCACGTGCACCTTGGTTGGGGGGCTGGGTCGCCGCATAAAACGCACCCCCCGATGGCCCCGTTCCGGCGCACCCGGCGCGCCGGCGGAAACCGGCCGCTCAGCGCGGAAGGTTCAGGAAGTTCGGCCCGCGCCGCGCCAGCCGCTTGTTGTTGGAGGCGGTGCGGCGCTGCAGTGGCAGCATCGTCGCCAGCGCGACCTGGTCGGGCCGCTTGCCGGACCACAGCGCGCGGTTGCCCGCCACCATCGCCTCGGCGAAAGCCGGGACCTTCTCGTCGACCATGCGGTTGTTCTCGCCGCCGGTGACCGACCAGAGGCCCGCCATGCCCATCAGCCGATAGGCCATCACGGCCTGGGTCTCGGCCATCAGGGTCCAGAAGGTCATCGAAGTGCGCACCAATTCGGCCGGGGTCGCCATCTTGCTCATCTTCCGCTCCGAGAAAACGCCCGCGGATCGCGGGCTGACACCAGACGACGCGCAGCCCCCCGTCGCGGTTCCCGGCCCAACCTCATTCCGGGCGGTCCATGCGCACGCTGCATCGCATTCGCCCGCTCACCGGCGTGTCGAACACGATCCGGAAGCTGCGCCTGTCGCCGCCATATTCCGTGTCGAGCCAGGGCTGTTCGTAGACCGCATCGCCTCTCGCGTCGGCCAGCCGCCCTTCGGGCAGCGCCGCCTCGACCACCCGCGCCCGACCGTGGAACGGCAGATGCGGCGCGGTCGGCACCACCCAGACCCTCTCGGGGGCCCCGCGCTCGGCGGTGAGGCTCGCGGGGTTGCGCACCGGCTGGTTGATGCCGTGAAAGGCGTTGCCGGTGAAGGTGATGTCGCGCATCCGCCCGTAATCGAGATCGGCGAAGCTGGTGTCGACCCGCTCCACCCGGTCGACATAGCCGTTGAAGGTGCGAAACACGTTGCCGGTCACGTGCAGCCCATGGATGAAGTGCCCCGGCCCGCGCGGCTTGACCACGATCCAGTTGAACCAACGCGCCACGTCGGTCGCGATGAAGATGTTGCCCGACACGGTCAGCCCGCCGAAGCTGAACTGCTGGCCGAGACCCGGGCTTTCGTCGTGCTCGTTGCTCCATTCGATGAAGTTGTTGTCGATGTAGTTGCCGACGATCAGCGTCGCCGGGTTCGGCCGGGTGAGGATGATCCCGCCCTTGCGGACCCCGTCCGAGAGCGAGTCGCCGTGGAACCAGTGGTTGTTCGCGATCAGGTTGCCGGTGCCGGCCAGCACGCAGAAATGCTCGAACAGCACGATCCGGCTGTCGCGTATCTTCACGTCGTTGGCGTTGGCGTTGAAGCACAGCGTCTTCCGCTGCTCCACCGGCAGGCCCTGCTCGTTCGACAGGAACTGGCAGCGGTCGATCATCATCCCCTGGCAGCCGCCGCCATGCGAGGTCAGGCCACGATCGCGCGGCTTGGTCACGAAGCAATCGCGCAGGTGAAAGGTCAGCCCGGCGGGCGGCAGGATGATGCCCGAGGCGACGCCGTTGCACTGGAACTCGATGTCGTCGAAGACGAACTGGCTGAGATCCTTGAAGCCCGAAAAATCGATCAGGTAGCGAAACCGCGTGAAGGTGAATTCCTGCACCCCCTCGGCATCGAAGAGCGGCTGGCTCAACGTGATCCGCCGGTTGCCAATATCGACCGCCTTCACATAGACCTCGCGCCCCACCCCGTTGCCGGTGACGAGGCTGCCCGGCGCGATGGTCGAAATATTGGCCACGTTGTCGAGCCGGGTCGGGTTGGCCGGCGCATAGCTGGCCTGGGCGCGGACGACTGCGGGCGTCCAGGCTGCACCGTCGATCGGCTGGAACTGCCCGTTCCGGATCACCCGGCGGGTGGCGAAGGTTTCCCGGTCGGGCACGGCGGCGGCCATGTCGAAGGGCTTCGACAGGCCGATGCGCCGCCCTTCGAGGTCGAGGGAATCGTGGTCCGAGAAGCTCAGCAGCGCCTGAAAGGCCTTGGCGAAGGCCAGCTCCTCGTTGCCCAGCGCATCGAGATAGGCCCCGAAGCGGAAATCGCGCTGCAGGATCAGCTTGGCCGCGCCGACGGGCTCCACCGTCCCGACGAAGCGCACATGGCTGCGGAAGGTCACGTTGGAGGCCAGCCGGTAGCGCCCCGCGGGCACCAGCACGGTCCGGCCCGCCGCCGCGTCGTCGGCCGCCTCGAAGGCCGCCGCGTCGTCACCGCTGCCGTCGCCCCGCGCGCCGTAGCCGCGGACATCGACCAGCCCGGCCAGATCGGCTGCGAACAGATGGCTGACGTCCTCGATCACCAGATCGTCGATCCGCACCACCCCACCCGACGGCCCGGTCAGGTCGACGCCCAGATGGCCGCGATCGGCGCCGGTCCAGACCAGATCGACGCCCGGCAACCCGCCCGGCCCGATGATCGCCGACAGCTCCACCACCGCGCCATAGGCGGTGAGCGGCACCTCCGGCCCGGCGGTGACGATCCCGCCCAGCGCCCCACCGCCCGGTCGCCCGGCCCAACCGGCCACCCGCACCGAGGGCAACGCCCCGGCCAGCGCCTTCACCCGCGCCGTGACCCGCAGGTAGAGCCCCGGCAGGATCGGCGTTTCGCCCATGTAGCGCAGCTTCTGCACGGCAGCGGTCTTGAAGATTTCCAGCGCGCCGCCGAAATCCTGATCGGCCGGCACGAAGACCCCCGCGCCGGACTGCGCATATGTGTCCGATCCGGGCGTGCCGTCGCCGCTCGACCAGACCTCCAGCCCGGCGGAATACGGCGTCGGCATCAAGGCGTCGGTGATCGGCATGGCAGGCCCCCTGTCGCTGGGGCGGAGCGGCGGCGACGTGGCCCCCCTGCCCGCCGCTCCTCCGCTCCGCCCGGTCCGGGCCCGGGAGCCGCGGCCCCCGGACGGAGGGCAGGTATAGCTACAGGAAATGAAGAAGCCGCGGCCGCACCGTGCGGCCGCAACGGCGATCAGACGCCGAATTCCGGCCCGGCGAGCAGCATCACCCCGTCGATGCGCCAACCCTCGGCGGTCTCGATCATCCGGTAGTCGAGCAGGTGCGGCACGCCGCGCCCGTCGCGGATCAGCACCCTCTGGAACCAGACGCCCTCGCGCTCCTCGAGGTCGAGAAAGCGGGCGCTGTCGTTGTCCCAGACCATCGGGTAGCCCTGCTTGACCATCCGGCCGAACGTATCGGCGTTGCCGAACTGGTTCTGGATCGTGTCGCTGGCATGGTCATAGGCGCCTTCGACATCGCGCGCCGTGAAATCGCCGAGCTGGTCCTCGATCACCGACCTGATCGCATCCTGGGCCCCGCCCTGCTGCGCCAATGCCGCGCCAGCCACCACAAGCGCGAGCACCAGCCCCGCCAACTTCGTCCGCATGATCCGTCCCATCTCGTTCTCGTCCCGCGCGTCGCGCTCGAGGCGCGGGGCAGGTCATTCCCCCTCGCACCCCAACCGGTGCGAGCAGGAACCAGCTGAAAAGACAGGCGTTTGGTTCCATCACGTATTGGAGAGATCATGGGCTTCCGCATCGCGCCCGAGGATAGCTCGCTCAAGACCGGCCTGCGGCGGGTGCTGGGGGAGCGTGGCGCGCGCGCGGCCGGGCACGCGGCCGGGCACGCGGCTGAGGCCGACATGGAGGAGGCGATCCACGCGCTGCGCAAGGACACCAAGAAGGCGCGTGCGCTGCTGCGGCTGATGCGCCCCGGCCTCTCGGCCTTCAAGGCGGAGAACCGCGCCCTGCGCGACGCCGCGCGGGCGCTGTCGGGGCATCGCGACGCGCAGGCGCGGCTCGACAGCTTCGACAAATTGACGACCCACTACGCCGACGAGATCGACCGCCGCGCCTATGCCGGGCTGCGCGCGGCGCTCACCCGCGAGGCCCGCGCCGCTCAGAATGGCGGCGAGAACGAACTCGCGGCTCTGCGTGCCGCGCTGGAACAGATGGGCGAGCGGGCCGGGCATTGGCGGATCGAAGGGAAAGGGCGCGCGCTGCTCCACGAGGGGCTGGAGCGGTCGCTGGCCCGCGCCGCGCGCGCGCTCGCGGCGGCCGAGGAGGCCCCCGATGCGGCGAGGCTGCACGAATTGCGCAAGCGCGCCAAGGATCACCGTGCCCATATGAAGCTGTTGCGCCCGGCATGGCCCGCCCTGATCGGCGCGCGCGAGAAGCAGGCAAAGCGGCTGGGCGACCTGATCGGCGATCACAACGATCTCGACGCGCTCTGCGCCCATCTCGCCGCGCGCGAACTGCCCCGCGACGAGACCGCGCGCGCCGCGTTGACGG
>Ga0208794_1000441_pt1 | contig 27648 bp, 24 predicted proteins | sample 32_taG_FD_184106 | JGI IMG/M metagenome (GOLD analysis project Ga0208794, IMG submission 184106) | Marine viral communities from the Gulf of Mexico - 32_GoM_OMZ_CsCl metaG (SPAdes) (version 2) | ecosystem: Environmental > Aquatic > Marine > Oceanic | place: Atlantic Ocean: Gulf of Mexico... | reverse complement strand
GCGCGACCTGACCGACCCCAAGACGATCGAGGATTTCGTCGCGCTGGTGCAAAGCCAGGAACGGCTGCGCCATCTGGCGATCCTGACCGCGGTCGATATCCGCGCGGTCGGGCCCGGTACGTGGAACAGCTGGAAGGGGCAGTTGCTGGGCGAGCTGTACGATGTCTCAAGCGAACGGCTGCGGCTTGGCCACATGCGCCACGGGCGCGAACAGAAAATGGCCTACAAGCAGCAGGAAGTCGCCAAATTGCTGGGCGAGGACGCCGCGCTGGTCGATGAACTCGCCAAGACCATGGGCGATGCCTACTGGATCGCCGAGCCGACCGATATCATCGCGCTCAACCTGGTGCATTATGCCGCCGCCCGCGCGGCCGAACACGAGCTGTCGATCCACTGCGAATATTACGAAGCACGCGGGGCGACGCTGGTGACCGTGATCGCCGCCGACCATCCGGGCCTGTTCTACCGCATTGCAGGCGGCATCCACCTGGCGGGCGGGAACATCATCGACGCGCGCATCCACACCACCCGCAAGGGCTGGGCGCTGGACAATTTCCTCGTCCAGGATCCGCATGGCGAACCCTTTGCCGAAGCCGGCCAGCTCGACCGGCTGAAGAAAAGCATTGCCGATGCGCTGGCCAACAAGGTCGACCTCGCCCCGCGGCTGGCGCAGCGCCCGCTGCCGCACAGCCGGGCCCGCGCCTTCGACGTCGCCCCGCGGGTGTTGTTCGACAACAAGGCGTCGAACAAGTTCACCGTCATCGAAGTCAATGCGCGCGACCGGTCCGCGCTGCTCAACCGGCTGGCCCGGGCGCTGTTCGAAAGCCGGCTGGTGGTCCATTCCGCGCATGTCACCAATTACGGCGAACGCGCGGCGGATACCTTCTACGTGACCGATCTCACGGGCGGGAAACTGCAGCCGGGCGACCGGATGAACCGGATCGAAGCGCGGCTGATGGAAGCGGCCAGCGATGCCACGCAGGACCGGCTAGAGAACGCCTAGCCCTGCACCCCTCCGCCTTGCCGTTCGAGGACGGTCGAGCAGCTACCCCGCAGCAGGACGGGCGCCGAACAGGGCGGTGCCCACGCGCACATGCGTCGCACCCAGCTTGATCGCGGTTTCGTAATCCCCGCTCATTCCCATGCTGCGCCCTTCCAGCCCGTGATCGCGCGCCAGCTTGTCGAGAAAAGCGAAGAACGGAGTTGGCTCGATGTCCTGCGGGGGCAGGCACATCAGGCCCGCCAGCGGAATGTCCGCCTGCCGCGCCTGTTCGATCAGCGCGGGCAATTCCGTCACCGGGCAGCCCCCCTTCTGGTCCTCTTCACCGACATCGACCTGGATGAAGCACGGCACGCGCCGGCCTGATTTGTCCATCGCCTTGCCCAGCGCCTTCACCAGGCTGGGGCGATCGAGCGAGTGGATCGCGTCGAACAGGGCGACCGCGTCCTCCGCCTTGTTCGATTGCAACTGCCCGATCAGGTGCAATTGCACCGCCGGATAGGCTTCGCGCAGCGCGGGCCATTTGCCCTGCGCCTCCTGCACGCGGTTCTCGCCGAAGTGGCGCTGTCCTTCGCGCAGCAGCGGTTCGATCGCCTCTGCGGGATGCATCTTGCTGACCGCGATCAGCGTCACTTCTTCCGGTTCGCGGCGGGCGATCCGGCAGGCGGCGGCAATATTGGCCTGCACGTGTTGAAGCGGGGTCTCTGCCTTTTCCATCGCAGCGCGCTATAGCGACAATATGCGCGATAAACAGTCCCTGCCGCTGATCTGGTTGCTGAGCGATGCCCGCAACGATGCGCAGCTGGAACAGGCGCTCACCGACCTGCCGCGGGGATCGGGTTTCGTCTTTCGCCACTACCACCTGCCCCCCGATGCGCGGCGCGCGCGATTCGATACGCTCGCCGCGCTCGCGCGCCGGAGTGGGCATGCGGTGGTCCTTGCGGGGACGCAGGACTGGGGCGCCGATGGCCGCTATGGTGCGCCCGAGCGGCTGGGGCCGGGCCTGCGCCTCGCGACTGCGCATGACCGCGCCGAGATCGAAGCCGCGCTGGCCGCGCGCGCCGACGGTATCTTCCTGTCGCCGGTGTTTCCCACCGCGTCGCATCCCGGGGCAAGCACACTGGGCAGCGCCGGGTTTCACGCGCTCGCACGCCTGTCGAGCGTACCGGTGATCGCGTTGGGGGGCATGACCGCGGCGCGCGCGCGCGACCTTGGCTGGCCGCGCTGGGGGGCAATCGACGGACTCGCTTCGACGAAGGCCGCTTGACGGGCGACTCCCCGAAGATTCATACTGCACGCTTTCTACGGATCAGGGGAACACCGATGGCCTCGCGCGCAGGCGCAGCACCCGACTGGCGCGCGGCATTTCGCCGCAGCTTCCGCCGCGCCACGCACATGGCGGGCGCAGGACTGCTGTTCGTGCTGCTGGTCTTCCTGACGCTGGCGCTGGCCAGCTACACCCAGACCGATCCCAGCCCATCGACTGCCGCGAGCGATGCCAACATCGGCAATTGGATGGGCGCCAGCGGGGCCTGGGCCAGCGAACGCGCGCTCAATTTCCTCGGCCTGCCCGCCGTCCTGCTGCTGCCATTGCTCTATATCGCAGCGCGCCGGCTGTGGAGCGGCGTCGAGCGCGACGACGAAGACGAGACGCCCGGTCGCTGGTGGCGACCGCTGGCCATGCTGCTGGCCGCAATCGCCTTGCTCGGCACGGTGCTGGCGCTGGTGTTCGAACCGGGTAGCGGCAGCCTGCCCGCAGGACCCGGCGGTCTGTTCGGGCAATTGGGCGGCCTCGGGATCGAAGCGGTTGCCGAACGCTTCGGCGGCAGTTTTGCCGGCTGGATCGTGCTGGCGCTGGCGCTGGCTGCGCTGGGCGGCGGCATCGCGCTGGTCACCCGGGTGTTCGCGCTCGACTGGGCGCAGTTCCTGACACTGCCCGAATTCGTCAAGCGCAAGGCGCAGCTCCCCGAATTCGACCTGCCGCTGGCGCCCAAGAAACAGAAGCGCGCCGCCCCCACCGCAAACGCGCCCGAAGACGCCGACCTGCCGGTTCGCGAACCGCGCCGCGCGCCTGAAATCGCCGACCCGGCGCCCACCCCCGCCCAGCCCAAGCCGGCCACGGCGAAGCAGCGCGACATGTTCGCCAATTACCAGCTGCCGAGTCAGGACCTGCTCGACGACGCGCCCGACAACACCGCGCCCAAGCTCGACAAGATGGCGCTCGAACGCAATGCGCGGCTGCTTGAGAACGTGCTCGACGACTTCAACGTGAAGGGCGAGATCACTGCGGTCCGCGCCGGTCCGGTGGTAACCATGTACGAGCTCGAGCCGGCGCCGGGCATCAAGGCCAGCCGCGTGGTCGGCCTGGCCGAAGATATCGCGCGCAACATGAGCGCGATCAGCGCGCGCGTTTCGCCCATCCCGGGCCGCACGGTAATCGGCATCGAACTGCCCAATGCCGACCGCCAGATGGTCAGTTACAAGCAGCTGTCCAATTCGGCCGCCTTCGTCGACCACAAGGGCAGCCTGCCGATGATCCTGGGCAAGGACATCGCCGGCGAACCGATCGTCGCCGATCTTGCCGCCATGCCGCATCTGCTGGTCGCGGGCACCACCGGTTCGGGCAAGTCGGTCGGCCTCAATGCGATCCTGCTGTCGCTGCTCTATCGCTTCACGCCCGACGAATGCCGCCTGATCCTGATCGACCCCAAGGTGCTGGAACTCAAAAGCTACGACGATATCCCGCATCTCCTCAGCCCGGTCGTCACCGAACCGCACAAGAGCGTGCGCGCGCTCAAATGGGCGGTCGAGGAGATGGAGAAACGCTATCGGATGATGTCGTCGGTCAACTCGCGCAATATCGCCGGCTTCAACGAAAAGATCCGCAAGGCGGCCGAAAAGGGCAAGCCGCTCGGCCGCCGCGTGCAGACCGGCTTCGACCCCGAAACGGGCGAGGAACTCTACGAGGAAGAGCAGCTCGATTACCAGCCGCTGCCGCTGATCGTGCTGATCGTCGACGAGCTGGCCGACCTCATGGTCACGGTGGGCAAGGAAATCGAGGTGCTGATCCAGCGCCTGTCTCAGAAAAGCCGCGCCGCCGGCATCCATCTGATCATGGCGACGCAGCGCCCCTCGGTCGACGTCATCACCGGCGTCATCAAGGCCAACCTGCCCACCCGGATCAGCTTCAAGGTCACCAGCCGCATCGACAGCCGCACGATCCTGGGCGAACAGGGCGCCGAGCAGCTGCTGGGCAAGGGTGACATGCTCTACAAGCCCAATACCGGCGCGATGATCCGCGTCCACGGTCCCTTCGTCTCCGACGAGGAGGTCGAGCGGGTGGCCGATCACTGGCGCGGACAGGGCAAGCCCGACTATGTCGATGCGGTAACCGAGGAGCCCGAGGACGGCGGCTTCAATTTCGAGGACGAGTTCACCGCCAGCGACAATCCCGACGAGCGCAAGTATCGCCAGGCCTGCCAGATCGTGATCGAGAACCAGAAGGCATCGGGTTCGTGGCTGCAGCGCCAGATGGGCGTGGGCTACAACACCGCGGCCAAGTGGATCGAGCGGATGGAAAGCGAAGGCCTGGTCGGCCCCGCCAACCATGTCGGGCGGCGCGAGATCTTCCGCGATCAGGACGGCAACCCGCTGTAGCCATGCCCCGCACCGGCCCCACCGGGCAAATTAGGCGCGACGCGAGCAGATCAACGGGTTAGATCGTCCGGCGATGAGTATTGCGAGCGAAACGACCGGACAGGTCGCCCGGGAAGAGAAGGCCGACAAGGCGGATGGCACTGCCCGCCGGCCGATCAGCCGCTGGACGATCCTGCGCGCATTGGCCGAAATCCGTATCTGGTGGCGCGACGGCGTGGTCGCCGATCTCGATCATGTCGCCACGGTCGAACGGGTTCGCGGCGAATCGCTGCTGACCAGCCGCTATATCTTCATGACTGCGATGAGCGCAGGCATCGCGATCCTCGGCCTGCTGCTGTCCTCGCCGGCCGTGGTGATCGGCGCCATGCTGCTATCGCCGCTGATGAACCCGATCATCGGTACCGGCTTCTCGCTCGCCACCGGCGATGCGGGCTGGTTGCGCCGCTGCGGCAAGGCGCTGATCGCCGGGTCGATCTTCGCCATATTGTTCTGCGCGCTGATCGTGTTCCTTTCGCCGCTGCAAACCGTGACCGAGGAAATCGCCGCGCGCACACGGCCCAATCTGTTCGACCTGCTGGTCGCGCTGTTTTCCGCGCTGGCGGGTTCCTATGCGGTGATTCGCGGGCGCGAGGGCACGATCGTGGGCGTTGCCATCGCCACCGCCTTGATGCCGCCGCTGGCGGTGGTCGGCTTTGGCCTGGCGACGTTCAACTGGACGGTCTTCGGCGGCGCGCTGGGGCTCTACGTCACCAACCTCGTGACCATCGGGCTGACCGCGGCCGTGATGGCGCGGCTGTACGGCTTCCAGTCGGACCTGACGCACCGCCAGAGCCGGGTGCAGTCGATCGGCATCATGGCAATCTTCATCGCGCTGGCGGTGCCGCTTGCCTTCTCGCTGCGCACCATTGCCTGGGAAGCCAATGGCCAGCGGATCGTCAATCAGGAAGTGGCGGAAGCCTTTACCGACCGCGCGCGGGTAGAACAGCCGATCGTCAACTGGGCCGCCAAACCGGTGACCGTCTCGGCCAGCGTCTTCACCCCCGAGTTCAACCCGTCGGCCGACACCGATGTGGCCGAGCGCTTGGCCGAACGGCTGGGCCGGCCGGTGGTCGTCACGATCGACCAGTTCCAGGTCGGCACCGATCCGCGCGCGGCCGAACAGGCGGCGCTGGCGCAGGCGCGCGCACGCGAGGCCGCCGAAGCAAGCGAGCGCCAGATTGCCGCGCTGGGCCGCAGCCTCGCGCTGATTGCAGGGGTCGAGCGCAAGGATGTGCTGCTCGACCGGGAGAACCGCCGCGCGTGGGCCGACGCGCGGCCGCTCGAGGGGCTCACGCTCGCCGGCTACCGCGAGCTCGAACAGCGGCTTGAAAACTCCACCCCGGGCTGGGCGGTCGAACTGCGCCCGCCGCTGTCGGCATTGCCCGAGATCAGCGTTGCCGAAGACGGTCTCGACAGCGCGAATGCGGGCCGGGTCGCCCTGATCGCATGGGCGGCGCAGCGTTCGGGCGTCAGGGTATCGCTGTCGGGGAGCGAAGCCGCGTTGCAGGCAGTCACCGGCGCGCTTGGCGATGACACCCGCCTGTTCGACACGCGAACCGAAGGCGAAGGCAATACGGTCGTGGCCGACTGGAAGTGTGGCGACCGAATAGCGGCGCGGGAGCAGGCCGAAACGAGCGGCACGGGCCCCGGGGGCAAGGCGAAGCGGACGGGCCGGGCTTGCCGCATCTTGGTTGCAGTTGTAACGGACGCGCGCAATCAAGGAGTCCCCCATGCGCATCGGCAGCCCCAAGGAAATCAAGAACCACGAATACCGCGTCGGCCTGACGCCCGAGAGCGCCAAGGAGCTCGTGATGCAGGGCCACGAGGTGTGGATCGAGACGGAAGCGGGCTGCGGCATCGACGCGACCGACGAACAGTATATCGCTGCGGGCGCGAAGATCGTCGATGGGCCAGACCCGATTTTCGCCGATTGCGAAATGGTGGTGAAGGTCAAGGAACCGCAGGCTGTCGAACGCAAGAAATTGCGTGAGGGCCAGATCCTCTACACCTACCTGCACCTGGCACCCGATCCGGACCAGACGAAGGAACTGCTCGACAGCGGCGTCACCGCGATTGCCTATGAAACGGTGACCGGGCCGCGCGGCCAGTTGCCGCTGCTCAAGCCGATGAGCCAGGTTGCCGGACGGATGAGCGTGCAGGCCGGCGCCAGTGCGCTGGAAAAGGCGCATGGCGGACGCGGCGTGCTGCTTGGCGGTGTCCCAGGCGTAATGCCGGGCAAGGTCGTGGTGATCGGCGGCGGCGTGGTCGGCTTCAATGCCGCGCAGATGGCGGTCGGTCTCGGTGCCGACGTGACCATTCTCGACCGCGATCCCGAAGTGCTCGAAAAGGTCGGCACGCATTTCGAGGCGCGCGCCAGCACGCGCTTTTCCAACGCGGCCAATCTCTACGACGCAGTGACCAATGCCGATCTGGTGATCGGGGCAGTGCTGATCCCCGGGGCCGCGGCCCCCAAGCTGGTAACGCGCGACACGCTGCGCGATATGCAGAAGGGCGCGGTGCTGGTCGACGTCGCGATCGACCAGGGCGGCTGCTTCGAAACCAGCAAGCCCACCACCCATGCCGATCCGACCTATGTCATCGACGATGTCGTCCATTACTGCGTGGCCAACATGCCCGGCGCAGTGGCGCGCACGAGCACCTATGCGCTCAACAACGTGACGCTGCCGCATGCGCTGCGCATCGCGCGGATGGGCTGGAAAGATGCGCTCGCCGCCGATCCGCATCTCGCCGAAGGGCTCAACGTCCACCGCGGCGAAGTGACCTATGAAGCGGTCGCCACCGAACTCGGCTACGACTATCGCCCGACGGCGGAACTGCTGCGCTAGGTCAGACGAACGGCGCGATCACTTCGGGGCGCACCCGCGCGGGGCGCCCCGAAGTGCGATCGAGCATGGCCCAGGTGGTCGCCGCGCTGACGATCACCCGGCCCGCCGCATCGCGAAAATCGACGCGGCGCAGCGACTTGGCTCCGCGGGCCCCGCCTTCGATCCAGGTCGTGCCTTCGACGCTCTGCCCCAGGTCGATATTGCCTCGGTAGTCGATCTCGTGGCGGACCACGAGCCAGACATATTGCTCGCGGTCCTCGGGCCGCGCCGCGGCGTCCCAATGCGCGGTCGCCATGTCCTGTATCCACTGCACCCACACCGCATTGTTGACGTGCCCCATCTCGTCGATGTGGCGCGCCTCCGCAGTGAAGCTGCGGGTGAAGCTGGGTATCACTCGGCCTCGCCTATCTGCCACAGGATGAAGGCGACCTCCTCGGCGGTTTCGTAGATCGACTGGAAGCGGCCCGACTTGCCGCCGTGGCCCGCGCCCATATTGGTCTTGAGCAGCAGCTCGCTGTCGCCGGTCTTCACCTCGCGCAGCTTGGCCACCCACTTGGCGGGTTCCCAATAGGTCACGCGCGGGTCGTTGAGGCCGGCGGTCACCAGCATCGGCGGGTAATCCTGCGCGGTCACCTGGTCATAGGGGCTGTAGCTGAGGATGTAGGCGAAGGCCTGCTTGCTCAGGATCGGGTTGCCCCATTCCGGCCATTCGCCCGGCGTCAGCGGCAATTCTTCGTCGAGCATGGTCGACAGCACATCGACGAAGGGCACATGCGCCACCACCGCGCCCCACAGCTCGGGATCGGTGTTGACCACCGCGCCCATCAGCTCGCCGCCCGCCGAACCGCCCGAAATGCTGATCCGGCCTTTCTCGGTATAGCCCTTGGCGACCAGCCCCTTCGCCACGTCAACGAAGTCGTTGAAGGTGTTGGTGCGTTCGTTGAGCTTGCCCTGCAGGTACCACTTGCGGCCCAGATCGTCGCCGCCGCGGATATGCGCGATGGCATAGGCATAGCCGCGATCGACCAGGCTCAGCCGCGAGGTCGAGAAGCCCGGCGGCACCGCATAGCCATAGGCGCCGTAGGCATAGAGGTGCAGCGGCCCGGTCTTCGGCCGGTCCTTGCGCATGATGATGCTGACCGGAACCATCGTGCCGTCGCGCGCGGCGATCTCGACTCGCTCGGTGGTGTAGAGCGCGGGGTCGTAACCGCTGGGGATTTCCTGCTGCTTGAGCAGTTCGAGCTCGCCCGTGGCGACGTGGTAGTCATAGACCGAATCGGGCGTGACCATGCTCTCGTAGGCCAGCCGCAGGGTGTCCTGATCGTATTCGGGATTGTTGCTCAGCCCTGCGCTGAAGCTGGCCTCGGCAAAGGCGATCGGCTTGACCAGATTGGCATCCTTGTAGGACCGCAGCTGGATCTGGTCGAGCCCGCGCAGTCGCCCTTCGGTGACATAGAAGTCCTTGAACAGTTCGAAACCGGTCAGGTAAAACTCGTCCGATCCGGAAATCAGCGTGGTCCAGTCGCCCGGCGTATCGAGCTTGGCGGTCGCCAGCCGGAAATTGACGTGGTCGTCATTGGTATGGACCCACACCATCCCGTCGCGCACATCGACATCGTATTCGACGCCCTTGCTGCGCGGTTTGACAAGGACCGGTTCGGCGGTCGGGTCACTCGCCGGAACCAGCCGGACTTCGCTGGTCTCGTTGTCGCCGGTCGAAATTATCAGCCAGTCTTCCTGCGCCGACAGGCCGGTGCCGACGCGAAAACCCTCGTCCATGGTTTCGCGGTAGAGTTCGACGTCTTCGCTGACCGGCGTGCCGAGGACATGCAGGGTCGCATCGTGGACGCGCCAATTGTCGTCCGCAGTGCCATAGACCAGCGCCGTGTCGTTCTTCACCCAGACGAGGTCCGACAGCGTGCCGGGGATCTCGTCGGGCAGCAGTTCGCCCGTTTCCAGGTCCTTGATCCGCGCGGTAAAGCGTTCGGAGCCGTTGGTATCGGCCGAATAGGCGAGATAGCGGCCGTTCTGCGACACCGAAAACGCGCCCAGGCGGAAATATTCGACCCCTTCGGCCAGCGCGTTCTCATCGAGGATCAGGACGTCGTCGCCCCCGGCAACCGGCTTGCGGTAATATTTGCGGTATTCCGCGCCTTCCTCGAACTCCGACCAGTAGAGATAATCCCCGCGGCGCTGCGGCACGGTGGAATCGTCTTCCTTGATGCGCGCCTTCATCTCCGCGAACAATTCGTCGACCAGCGGCTGCTGCGGCTTCATCCGCGCTTCGAACCACGCGTTTTCGGCCTTCAGATGATCGAGCACGTCCTCGTCGTCGATCGTCGGATAGGACTGATCGCGCAGCCAGTGATAGGGGTCGGAAATCGTGATCCCGTGATGCGAATAGCTGTGGTCGCGTTTTTCGGCAGTCGGCGGCGAAGTCGGCTGTGGCACTGTGGTCCCTTCGGAGTTCTGGGCGTGGAGCGGCGCGCTGAGCGCCAGCGATGCGGCAGATAGGAACGCGGCGTATCGCATGAAAGGCATGGGTGGTCCTCCCCCGGGCGGCGCAAAACTGGAAAGGAGCGCCGCGGATGACTATGACGGGGGAGTGATTATGCGGCTGCGCCACGCGCCGCAAGCACCGAGTCGCTCCCCAGCGCGACCGGCGCGAAGGAAAGGATTTCTCGATGCTGATGCAGACCCATGAAGCCCGTCTCGACGGATTGCGCAAGGAACTGGCCCGCCGCGGCCTCGACGGCTTCGTCATTCCCATCTCGGACGAGCATATGAGCGAATATGTCGGCTCCTATGCCCAGCGGCTCAACTGGCTGACCGGTTTCGGCGGCAGCGCCGGAAGTGCCGCCGTGCTGCAGGACCGCGCAGCGATGTTCACCGACGGGCGCTATACCGTCCAGGTGCGCGAGCAGGTCAGCGGGGCGCTGTACGATTACGAGGATGTGCCCGCCACATCGCCCGCCAAATGGATCGCCGAGCACGCGCCCGAGGGGGCGAAGATCGGCTATGACGCATGGCTGCACGGGATCGGCTGGGCCGAGGAGGCCGAAGCCGCGTTCGCACGCAGGGGCATCGAACTGGTCCCGGTGGACGGCAATCCGATCGATGCGATCTGGGACGACCGTCCGCAGGCCTCGCTGGCCGCAGCGGTGCCGCATGGCGACGCGCATGCCGGACGGTCGAGCGCCGACAAGCGTTCCGAAGTGGCCGACTGGCTCAAGCAGGAAGGGTATGACGCGACCGTCGTCAGCGCGCTCGATTCGGTCGCGTGGCTGCTGAACATGCGCGGCAGCGATGTCGACAACACGCCGGTCGCGCTGTCCTATGTCCTGGCGCATGCCGATGGCACTGCCGAACTGTTCATCGCGCCCGACAAGGTCACGCCCGAACTCACCCAGCATCTCGGCAATGCGGTGACGGTGCGCGACCGCGCGGAATTCGTACCCGCGCTCGAGGCGCTGGACGGCAAGCGGGTCGCGGTCGATCCGAACCACGCGGTGGCGGGCATCTTCCACGCGCTGGAACAGGGCGGCGCCAGCGTGGTGCGCACCGACGATCCGACTGTACTGCCCAAGGCGATCAAGAACCCGGCCGAACAGCAGGGCCACCGCGATGCCCAGTCGCGCGATGGTGCCGCCGTGGCGCGGTTCCTGCGCTGGCTCGGCATCGAAGCGCCCAAGGGCGCCGTCGACGAGCTCGCCGCGGCGGCCAAGCTGCGCGAATTCCGCGAAGCGGGCGGCCTGCTCAAGGATGCGAGCTTCGACACGATCAGCGCTGCGGCGGGCCATGCCGCGCTGCCGCATTACAAGGTCGACGAAGACAGCAATATCCCGATCCCGCCGTCGTCGATCTACCTCGTCGATTCGGGCGGCCAGTATCTCGACGGCACCACCGACATCACCCGAACCGTGTGGATCGGCCCGGGCGAACCCAGCGCCGAGATGGTCGAGCGCAACACGCGGGTGCTCAAGGGCCATATCCAGCTCGACATGCAGAAATTCCCCGATCGCACCACTGGCGGCGCGCTCGACGCGCTGGCCCGGATGCATTTGTGGAACGGCGGGGTCGATTACGGCCACGGCACCGGGCATGGCGTCGGCAGCTTCCTTTCGGTCCACGAGGGCCCGCAGCGGATCAGCAAGCCCGGCGGCGCCTTCCCAGGCACCGAAACCCCGCTGCGCGAGGGGATGATCCTGTCGAACGAGCCCGGTTACTACAAGCCCGGCGAATACGGCATCCGGATCGAGAACCTCGTGCTGGTGGTCGATGCGGGCCTTGCGGACAGCGAGGGCAAGTATCTCGGCTTCGAAACGCTGACGATGGTTCCGCTCGACCGGACGCTGGTCGACCGCGCGCTGCTCAGCGAGGCCGAGATCGGCTGGTGGAACGACTATCACACCGCGGTCTACGCCACGCTTGCCCCGCAGCTCGAGGGCGATGATCTCGCCTGGCTCGAGGAGCAATGCGCGCCCTTGTAGGCCAGATCATGTTCCCCTAATGTTCCACCGGTCGCGAGTCGTTTTCGACAAGGAGAGTGCAGATGATCGGATATGTGACAGTGGGGACCAACGATCTCGAGCGAGCGGCTCGGTTCTACGATCCCATCGCGGCCGAACTGGGCGTGGGGCGGATGATGGATTTCGACAGCTTCATTGCCTGGGGGGCGATGGATGGCGCGCCGGGCATCGCGGCAACCAAGCCGTTCGACGGGAACGAGGGCAGTGTGGGCAACGGCACGATGGTGGCGCTGCAGGCGAAGGACCGCGACCAGGTCCGCCGGCTGTATGACATTGCGCTCGCCAATGGCGGCAGCGACGAGGGCGAACCGGGACCGCGCGGCGAGCCCGATGCCAATGGCATGGTGTTCTATGCGGCCTATTTCCGCGACCCGGATGGCAACAAGCTCAACGCCTTCCTGATGGACAAGGCGGCCTGACGGGCCGATCGCGCCGCCGCGCTTGCTGCGCGATGAACGCGGCCGGCGGCGTGATACCTTCCGTTACAATTCAGGCCAGGTTCGGGATATTGCTGCGACATTGCCGGCCTAGAACAGGGACACGAGCTGCGGCGGGCCTGACCTCCCTCCCCTCAGACCCCGGTCCGTCGCAGCTCTCCAGACCTTTGGAGATATCCTATGAACAAGACCATCCTTGCCCTTTCCGCCGCCGCACTGGCGCTGACCGGTACCACCGCGATCGCGCAGCACCGCGGGGCGCATAATCCCGATACCGATGGCAACGGCAGTGTCACGCTGACCGAAATGCAGGCCGCCAGCGCGGAACGTTTCGCCCGCATGGATGCCAATGGCGACGGCGTGATCGACGCTGCCGACCGCCAGGCGCGCGGTGCGCAGATGTTCGCCCGCGCCGATGCCAATGGTGACGGCGAGCTCACCGCAGCCGAAATGCAGGCCGCCCGCGAGGCGCGCAAGGCCGATCGTCCCGAGCGCGGCGAACGCAGCGAACGGCGGGCCAAGCGCGGCGGTGACCGGACCGAACGGATGGCCCAGCGTTTCGCGCAGGCCGATACCGACAATTCGGGCGGCCTCTCGCAAGCCGAACTCGCCGCAATGCACGAAGCGCGCGGCGAACGCGGCAAGCGGGGCAACCGCGGCGGGAAGCGCGGCGGCATGTTCCTGAGCGCCGATGCCAATGGCGACCAGGCGATCAGCCGCGCCGAATTCGATGCCGCGGTGCAGGCACGTTTCGCCAAGCTCGACAGCGATGGCAATGGCGCGATCTCGGCCGAGGAGCGCGAAGCCCACAAGGCGGAACGCCGGGCCGAACGGCAGGCCAAGCGCGGCGAGCGCCGCGGCCAGTAACGCTTGATCGCATGGACCGCTGGACGGTAGGCGCGCAAGTGCAAGACCTATGACCGAACCCGCGCCCACCTCCATCCTGCTCGTCGATGACGAGCCCAGCCTGCGCGAACCCCTGGCGGAGTATCTCTCCCGCCAGGGGTTCGTCGTGCGCGAGGCGGACAGCGCCGCGCAGGCGCGCACGCTGATCGCGCAGGAATTGCCCGATCTCGCCCTGCTCGACATCATGATGCCGGGCGAGGACGGCTTGTCGCTGTGCCGCCACCTCGTCGAAAGCCGCGGCCTGCCCACGATCCTGCTGACCGCCAAGGGCGAAGCGATGGACCGGATCATCGGATTGGAAATCGGCGCCGACGATTATGTCACCAAACCCTTCGAACCGCGCGAGCTGGTGGCGCGCATCCGTTCGGTGCTGCGCCGTGCCGAACGGCCGGCCGCTGCGGCGGCGGACGAGGAGCTGCTCTACCATTTCGAGGGCTGGCAGCTCGATCCGCTCAAGCACCGGCTGACCGATCCGACCGGCGCGCTCGTACCGCTGTCGACTGCCGAGTTCCGCATGCTCCGGGCGTTTTGCGATCATCCGCGCCAGGTGCTCGACCGCGACCGCCTGCTCGATATGGTGCAGGGGCGCGAGGCCCAATTGTTCGACCGCGCGGTCGACAACCAGATCAGCCGGCTGAGACGCAAGATCGAAACCGACAGCCGTAATCCCCATTTCATCCAGACCGTGCGCGGCGGCGGCTATCGCTTCGGCGCCGAAGTGACGCGCGTCGCGCGCGGCGAGACGGCATGACGCGGCTACTGCCGCGCAGCCTGCTGGGCCAGGTCATGCTGGCACTGGCCGCGGCGCTGCTGATCGCACAGGCGATTTCGGCAGTCATGCTGTACCGGGCCGCATCCGAACGGCGCGAGTTCGCACTGGCCAGTGCCGCCAGTTTCCAATTGCTGGCCGGCCAGCGGCGCGATCTGCGCGGCGAGCGGCGTGCCTCCGGCCCGCCCCGTCCAGTCACTCGCCGCATCCCCGCTGCCGAGCGCGGCCTGCGCCTTCCCCGCCGAATCCGCTTTACCGAGACGGCTGCCGTTCCGCTGCTTCCCGGCGAGAGCCGCAACCCCGCGCGCGAAGCCACCATAACCCAGCAGCTCGAACGGCAGGGGCTGGCCGTGGCCGAAGTGGTCGCGACCGAGCGCGCCGTATCGGCCGATCCGCTGATCGCGCAGTCCGCGGCCGATTCCCCCGAATGGCGCGAGCGGCTGCCCGCAAACCGCGAGACATTGCTGGTCGTGGGACTGAGGCAGGCGGGCAGCGACGACTGGCAGGTCGCGCGCCTTGCCGTGCCACCGCCCGATCGCGGACCCGTGCGCTCGCTGGCGCTGCAGACGGTGATTCTGTTCCTCGTGCTGGTCGGCCTGCTCTATTTCGTCCTGCGGCATATCACCCGCCCGCTGGCCGCGCTGGCCGAGCGCACGCGGCGTTTCGGCAGCGGCGCGGTCCCCGGCGATCCGCTCAGCCCGAGCGGTCCCGACGATGTCCGCCGGTTGATCCACGCGCATAATGCGATGGAGGCGCGGATCGGTTCGATGCTCGACGAGAAGGACGTCATGCTCGGGGCGATCGGCCACGACCTCAAGACCCCTCTGGCGGCGCTGCGCGTGCGCATCGAAAGCGTCGAGGACGAAGCCGCACGGGCAAAGATGGCGGCCACGATCGAGGACATCACCCGCACGCTCGACGAGATCCTTTCGCTCGCGCGGATCGGGCGCAGCGATGCCCCGCCCGAGATGACCGAACTGGGCGCGCTGGCCGCTTCGGTGATCGAGGAATTCGAGGACATGGGCCAGCCGGTCACGCTTGCCAGCGGGAGCCGCATCGCCGCGGCGGTCCATCTCACCTGGCTCAAGCGCGGGCTGCGCAACCTGGTCACCAATGCGCTGCGCTATGCCGGCACGGCGAATGTCAGCGTGCTGCGCGAGAACGGCATGGCGGTGCTGCGGGTGGAAGATGATGGCCCCGGCATCCCCGAAGAGCGCATCCACGACATGCTCGAACCGTTCACGCGCGGCGAGGCCAGCCGCAATCGCGAAACGGGCGGGTCGGGGCTGGGGCTGACGCTGGCGCGTGCGGTGGCCGAACAGCATGGCGGCACGCTGTCGCTCGCCAATCGCGCGCAGGGCGGCCTGCGCGCCGAGATCCGCCTGCCGCTCTAGCGCATCAGGCCGCCGACCAGATTGCGGACGAAACGGCCCGCGATGCTGCCGCCGAATTCGGTGGCGATCGTCCCCGCCGCAGAGGTTGCCGCAGTGCGCACCGGATTGGCACGGCTGGTCCGGCCCATAACCTTGGCCGCGATGATCGAGGCCGCGCTACTGGCGGCGGCCCCTGCCGCGGCCTTGCCTGCACGCTCCCATAGCGAAGTGGTCTTGCGGCTGCGCTTGCGCACTTCCTTCTCGCCCTTCTCGGCGACTTCCTCGGCAGTGGCGGCGGCGTCGGCGGCCTTGGCAGCAAGCACTTCCTCGGCGCTTTCACGATCGACCGCGACGTCGTATTTGCCATCGACCGCGCTCACCGAATTGACGATCGCGCGTTCCTTCTCGGTCACCGGGCCAAGCCGCGATTGCGGAGGCTTGATCAGCGTCCGCTGCACCACGGTGGGCGCGCCGTCCCCGTCGAGCGTCGAGACCAGCGCCTCGCCCACCTTGAGTTCGGTGATCGCCTGCTCGACATCGAGTTCGGGATTGATGCGGAAGGTCTCCGCTGCCGCCTTGATCGCCCGCTGGTCGCGCGGGGTGAAGGCGCGCAGCGCATGCTGGACGCGGTTGCCCAGCTGGCCGGCGATCTTCTCGGGAATGTCCACCGGGTTCTGCGTGACGAAATAGACCCCGACGCCTTTCGAGCGGATCAGGCGGACGACCTGTTCGACCTTGTCTTCGAGGGCTTCGGGCGCATCATCGAAGAGAAGGTGCGCTTCATCGAAGAAGAACACCAGTTTCGGCTTGTCCGGGTCGCCCACTTCGGGGAGGCTCTCGAACAGTTCGGCGAGCAGCCACAGCAGGAAGGTGGCATAGAGCTTGGGCGCGCGCATCAGCTTGCTCGCGGCGAGCACGTTGATGACGCCGCGACCCTGCGCATCGCATGCGAGAAAATCGTCGATTTCCAGCGCAGGCTCGCCGAAGAACCTGTCGGCGCCCTGGCTCTCGAAGCTGAGCAGCTGGCGCTGGATCGCGCCGACGCTCTGTTTGGCCACATTGCCATATTTGCCCGACAGGTCTTTCGCATTGTCGTAGGCATAGGCCAGCATCGACTGCAGATCGCCCAGGTCGAGCAGCAGCAACCCGTTGTCGTCGGCATAGCGGAAGACGATGTTGAGCACGCCTTCCTGCGTCTCGTTCAGGTCGAGCAGCCGTGCGAGCAGCATCGGCCCCATTTCCGAGATGGTGGTGCGGATCGGGAAGCCCTGTTCGCCGTACAGGTCCCAGAACACCGCGGCGTTGTCGGCATAGGCGTAATCGTCCATGCCCAGTTCCTGTGCGCGCGCCTCGAGCTTGTCGGCATGCTTGAATTGCGGCGATCCCGCCAGCGAGACCCCGGCGAGGTCACCCTTCACATCGGCGACGAACACCGGCACCCCCTGCGCCGAAAAGCTTTCGGCAAGGCCCTGCAGTGTCACCGTTTTCCCGGTCCCGGTGGCGCCCGCGATCAACCCGTGCCGATTGGCCTGGTCGAGCCGCAGGTGCTGGCGCTGGCCATTCGCGCCCAGTCCCAGAAAAATCTCGCTCATGCACTCAATCCCCATTCCGCAGGCCCGCCGATGCCGGCCATCTGACGCAGCCTTGTGGGTGCGGTCAAGCAATCCCTCGACAGGCGCTGCGCTTGCGGTAAAGGCTGGCACCGATGGCGGAACGGCAGCCCTTTGTCCTGCTCGACGATGCGCGTGAAACGGGCGCAGCCGATGCCTTGCTGTTCGAAAACCCGCGCCGGGTCTTCGTTGCCCACCGTCCCGAACAGGTCGCCCGGGTGCTTGCCGATGCCGATGACGCGCGCCGCGAAGGCGGCGAGCTGGCGGGCTATATCGCCTATGAGGCCGGGCTCGCGCTCGAAGACCGGCTGGCCGACCGCGCGGCGGTGCGCAGCGGCGGTGCGGGTCCGCTGGTGTGGCTGGGCCTGTTCGGCGAACCGGTCCGGATCGCCGCTGCCGAAATGCCGCACTGGCTGGCGGCGCGCGCACCGGGTGGCGGCAGCGTCGGCCCGCTGGAACCGCAGCTTTCGCCCGGCGGCTATGCGCAGGCCTTCGCGCAGTTGCAGGAGGCGATCCGCGCGGGCGATATCTACCAGGCCAACCTGACTTTCCCGCTGGCGGGCGGCTTCTCGGGCGATCCGCTGGGCCTCTATGCCGCGCTCAGGCCTGCGGCGCAGGCCGGTTACGGCGGCGTGGTTTTCGACGGCGCGCACTGGCTGCTCAGCCTCAGCCCCGAACTGTTCGTGTCGCTCAAGGACGGCGAGGCCAAGGCCAAGCCGATGAAGGGCACGCGCCCCCGCGGCGGAGATAGCGCCGCGGACGACGCGCTGGCGGGCGAGCTGGCCGCATCGGTCAAGGACAAGGCCGAAAACCTGATGATCGTCGACCTGATGCGCAACGACCTGTCGCGCGTCGCGGAAGCGGGCAGCGTGCGCGTCGACAATCCGTTCGCGGTCGAGAGCTACCCGACAGTGCACCAGATGGTCAGCGTGGTGCGCGCGCGGCTCAAGCCGGAATGCGGCGCAGCCGACCTCGTGCGCGCGTTGTTCCCCTGCGGATCGATTACCGGCGCCCCCAAGATCCGCGCGATGGAACTGATCGACACTGCCGAACGCGACCCGCGCGGGCCCTATTGCGGCGCGATCGGGCGGATCGGCGCGGGGGGCGATGCCGCCTTCAACGTCGCGATCCGGACGCTGCGGCTGACCGAGATAGAAAACGCCCGCGGCAAGGCCGTGCTGGGCGTCGGCGGGGCGATCGTCGCCGACAGCGAGCCGCGCACCGAATGGCGCGAAGCGCTGCTCAAGGGCGCTTTCGCGCGCACGTCCTCGCCCGCGCACCAAGCCGCGCAATTCGACCTGATCGAAACCATGCGCTTCGTCCCCGAAACCGGGATCGCCATGCTCGAGACCCATCTCGAACGGCTGAAGGCGAGCGCTGGAGAACTGGGCTTCTCCTTCGACCGGCACGATGCCCGCAACCAGCTGCACGCGCTGTGTTTCGTGCTGGAGAAGCCAAGCCGCGTGCGCCTGCTTGCTGCGCGTTCGGGTGCGATCGCGCTCGAGGCGCAGGACATGCCCGCGCCCTGGGGCGACCCGGCCCGCTGCATAATCCTGCCGCTGCCCGTCGATCCCGGCGACTGGCGGCTGCGCCACAAGTCCAGCGACCGCGGGTTCTACGACGAAGCGCGCCGCGTGGCGCAGGCGCATGACGCCGACGAGGCGCTGTTCGTGCGCGAGGACGGCCTGCTCACCGAAGGCAGCGTGACCAACATCTTCGTCCCCGGCCCCGACGGAGTGCTGCTGACCCCGCCCGCCCGGCTGGGCCTGCTGCCCGGTGTCTTCCGCCGGACATTGATCGAGGAAGGCCGCGCGCGCGAAGCGGAATTGCGAATCGAGGACCTCGCGGGCGGTTTCATGCTCGGCAATGCGCTGCGGCTGATGATGGATGCGCGGCTGGTCGGGGAATGACGCCCGCACGCCTGCCGCTTGTCGCGCGGCAGGTTTTTCTCCAAGGACGGCGCATCCCTCCCCCTACGGCCCTTCGACACGCTCGGGGCGAACGGAAAGCTCTATGTCCCATATCCCCATCCTGTTCGAAGACGGCGAAGCGCTGGTCATCAACAAGCCTTCCGGGCTGCCGATCGAACGCCCCCGCCGCGGCGGGGCGTCGCTCGAGGACCATTTCGAGGAATTGAAGCTGGGTTTCCAGCGCGCGCCCATGCCCGTGCACCGGATCGATACCGATACCAGCGGGTGCCTGCTGCTGGCGCGCAACGCCAAGGCGCTCAAGCGCTTTGCCAAGGCGTTCGAGGAACGCCTGGTCGAAAAGCGCTATCTCGGGGTACTGTCGGGCGTGCCGGCCGATAGCGAAGGCACGATCGAACTGTCGCTGTCCAAGATCAGCAGCGCGGAAAAGGGCTGGCGGATGATCGCCGCGAAAAAGGGCAAGCCCTCGATCACCCACTGGCGGGTGCTGGCCGAGCACGGAGGACACACGCTGGTGGAATTCCGCCCCGAAACCGGGCGGACGCACCAGATCCGAGTGCATTGCCAGGCGGGGCTGAACCTGCCGCTGCTGGGCGACCCGGTCTATGGCAATGGCAAGGGCGCGCCGCGCACCATGCTGCATGCCGCGGCGCTGACCGTGCCGCGCACGGGTAAGCCGCCGATCGATGCCGCCGCCCCGCTGCCGCGCGATTTCGCCGCGCTCGGTTTTGCCGATGGGTAAGATTGCCGACCGGGCACTCGAAATCGCCGAAGAGAAGTTCATCGCTTCCTCCGGCCCCGGTGGGCAGAACGTCAACAAGGTCGCAACCTCGGTCCAGCTGCGGGTGGACGTCTTCCAGATCGGCCTGCCGCCCGAGGCTTTCGAACGGCTGAAGGACATCGCGGGAAGCAAGCTGACCAAGAATGGCGAGATCGTCTTTACCGCCAACGAATACCGCACGCAGGAGCAGAACCGCGAGGCCGCGCGCGAACGGCTGGTGGCGCTGCTCCACGAAGCGCTGAACCCGCCGCGCAAGCGCAAGAAGAGCCGGGTCAACCGCGTGGGCAAGGTCAAGCGGCTGAAGGCGAAGAAGGTCCGCGGCGATGTCAAAGCCAAGCGCGGCAAGGTGGACTGGTAGGATAATGCAAAGGCCCGCCCGCCGGCGCAGCGCCGCCGGGGGGTCGACCGGCAGCGCAATTTGCCGCCGCCGGATGCTTGACTTTCGCGCGTGAATCGCCCAATGGCCGCGCCGGAACGGCGGTGCTGTGCGCGCCGCCCTTGTTTTTTCGGGCCCGACCGGCCCCTTTCAGATCTTTAGGAACACGCCATGGCGAAGCCCGCAACCGTCAAGATCAAGCTCGTCTCGACTGCCGATACGGGCTTCTATTACGTGACCAAGAAGAACCCGCGCAACCACACGGAAAAGTTCACCTTCCGCAAGTACGATCCGGTTGCCCGCAAGCACGTCGAATTCAAGGAAGCGAAGATCAAGTAAGGCGCGCCTTGCTGAACCGCGGGAACGCAGTTGGTTCAGTGATGGTTCAACGCTCCGTGTCTATCAGCAGGAGCATGAGCACCTTGTCTTCGAAATCGAACAAAACGATCCGCGCCGCGCTGGCTCTTTCGCTGGCTGCGGCGCTTCCCGTATCGGCCCTGCTTGCGCCTGCGCCTGCAGTGGCGGCCGAAGGCGATCTCGATCGCGCGGTGACCGCGCTGCGCGGGATTTCCACCATGAAGGCCGATTTCGTCCAGACCGACCGCAGCGGCCAGACGGTCCGCGGCGTGATGACGCTCAAGCGGCCGGGCAAGATCCGCTTCGAATACGAGAAGGGCGTGCCCATGCTCGTCGTCTCGAACGGCAAGTCGATGTACATGGTCGATTACGAGGTCAACCAGGTCCAGCGCTGGCCGATCAGCAATTCGCCGCTGGGGGCGCTGCTCGACCCCAGCCGCGACGTGAAACGGTATGGCAAGCTGGTCCCGACCAGCCACCCCGATGTCGTCAGCGTCGAAGTACGCGATACCAAGCGGCCCGAATTTGGCGTGATCACGCTGATTTTCGCACGGGACCGCGCCGCGCCCGGCGGGCTGCGGCTGACGCATTGGGTCTCGCTCGATTCGCAGAACCACCGTACCACGGTGCAGCTCGCCAACCAGCGCTATGGCGTCGCGGTGGCGGACAGCGCGTTCACCTTCCGCGATCCGCGCCGTTCATCCCGTCGCCCGGGATAAACGGCCTCGCGGCGAACGGTGCGCGGTGTGCGATATCCCGCGACGGCGCGTTCATAGAACAGCAATCGGCCCCGGCCTAATTTAACCATCACGAGACGACACGAAGCGGGTTTCCCCCCTGTTGACCCCTTCGATCCGGTTCATCTCGTACCAAGCGTGACGAACGCTCACAGGAAACCCCCGCACCAATGCCCCCGGTGCGGGGGTTTTTTGTGTCTTGCCGCCGTGCGGGTGGCGGCCCGGACGCACGGTCCGGGCCGCGCCGCCGATCAGTCCGCCGGCCAGCCGTATGCCTTGCGGATCACGTCGTAGATCAGGTTCTGCTCCATCACGCCGCGCACGCTGCCCGCGCCCGGGCCATTGGCATACAGCGCGACATCCTCGCCCGCATGCGTTTCCGAGCCCAGGGGGACCAGCGCCTGCTGAAGCGCCATCACCCCGGTTTCGGGGGTCGGTCGGCCGGCGCCCGCAGCGTGCTTCACAGCCCCCGGACCATTGGCATAGCCAAGCGTGGTGTAGGGCTGGCCATCGGCGGCCAGCATCGGATCGGCGTCGTCCCCGCCCCCGCCGGCGGGCGGGACGACCAGGCCGAGGATATCATTGCCGCGCCGCGGATAGCCCGCGATGGTGAACACATGGCTGTGATCGGCCGTGACCATGATCAGCGTTTCAGCGGGGTCGGTGTTGTCGATCGCCCACTGGATCGCGCGCGCGAACTCGACCGCTTCCTCCAGCGCGTAGCCCGCCTGCCCCGCGTGGTGGCCGTGATCGATCCGCCCGCTTTCGACCATCAAATAGAAGCCGTCCGGGTCGCCTGCCAGCCGGGTAACGGCCGCGGCAGTCATGTCGGTCAGCGTGGGTTCGCTGCTCTCGGCGTCGCGATCGACCATGTAGGTCATGTGGCTGGGCGAAAAGAGCCCGAGCAGCGGCGCATCGGCGGGAGCTGCGGCCAGATCGGCGGCGGTGGTGACGAAATGGCCCCCGGTGGCGGCCTGCCAGTCGCCGGGCAGGTCGGCGCCGTCATCGAGCCGCAGTCCGCCGTTCTGCTTGCCATAAAATGCCACGCTGCCGCCGCCCAGCGCGACATCGAACGGCGCGGCGACCAATTGCTGCGCGATGTCGCTGCAGCCGCGTCCGCGCTGGTCTTCGGGAATGGCGGTATCGCCTTCCCAGTCGCGTGACACGCTGCGCGCATAGACCGAGGCGGGGGTCGCATGCGTGAGCCGCGCGGTGCTGACGATGCCCAGCGCCAGTCCGCGCTGCTTCACCTCTTCGCCCAGCAGGCCCAGTTCGTGCCCGCTGCCCGAAGCGCAGTCGCCCGTGGTCACGCCCGGCCCGTAGCCGAGCACGCCGATCCGGGTTTTCACGCCCGTATGCATGGCGCTGGCCGTGCCCGCGCTGTCGGCGACCTGCGCGTCGGTGTTGTAGGTCTTGACCAGCGCGACATTGTCGAAGGTCTCGAACGGCAGGACGTATTCCTCGCCGCTTTGCCCCTGCTTCTGGCCCGCATAGATGCGCGCGGCGGTGACGGTGGAAATGCCCATGCCGTCGCCGATGAACAGGATGACGTTCTTCGCCTTGCCCGCGACCTGCGTTTCGCTGGCAGCCGGGGCGGCGCGCGCCTTGTCGGGATAGTTGTAATTGTTGGTGGTGGTGCAGCCACCCAGCAACAGCGCGGCGGATGCCGCCAGCGCGGCGAGGGAAGGGGTCCGGATCATGTAGCTCTCCTGGCAATCGCCCCCCGCGCTATCGGCTCGATGCGAAAAGGGAAAGGTGGAGTTTTCCCGGCGCGCGTCCTAAGTCGCTGGCCATGGTTTCTATCGCTACCTGGAACATCAATTCCGTCCGCCTGCGGATGCCCATCGTCGAGCGCTTCATCGAAGAGCAGGCGCCCGATGTGCTGTGCCTGCAAGAGATCAAGTGCCAGGAGCACCAGTTCCCCTACGAGGCGTTCCGCGCGCTGGGATACGAGCATTTCGCCGTGCATGGGCAGAAGGGCTATCACGGCGTCGCGACGGTGGCGAAAACGCCGCTCAGGGAATTCAGCCGCCACGACTGGCAGGACAATGGCGAGGCGCGCCATGTCGGGGTCGAGCTGACCGAGCATGACGGGATGATGGTCGAGAATGTCTATGTCCCGGCGGGCGGCGACGAGCCCGACCGCGAGAAAAACGCCAAGTTCGGCCAGAAGCTCGATTTCCTCGACCGGATGACCCGTTGGGCCGATGCGGTCGACCGCCCGACGCTGATCGTCGGCGATTTCAACATCGCCCCGCTCGAAAGCGACGTGTGGAACCACAAGCAATTGCTCAAGGTGGTCAGCCACACGCCGATCGAGGTCGAGAGCCTGCAGCGCTTCATGGATGCGCATGGCTGGAGCGATATCGGGCGCGAACACGTTAAGGCTCCCGAACGCTATTACAGCTGGTGGAGCTACCGGTCGAAGGACTGGAAGGTGAACGACCGCGGCCGCCGGCTCGACCACATGTGGGCCAGCCCCGAACTCGCACGGCAGGCCACCGGCCATTCGATCCACGAATACGCGCGCGACTGGGAAAAGCCGTCGGACCATGTGCCGCTGGTGACGGAGTTCACGCTCTGAGCACGGCCTCCCCTTCACGGCGTGCGGCGCAGGCGGTGGACGCGCTGCGCCACGGCTGGCCGCTCGCCATTGAAGGGGCCCCGCTGCTGCAACCGGTCGAAACCGCTTTCGGCGAGCTGGCGGGATCGGCCATGCTGATCTCCGCCACGCGCGCGGCGACGCTCAAGCTGGCCAACCAGATCGAAGCCGCCGCGCCGCGCCAGCCGGTGCTGATGCGCGGCGCCGACCCGTTCGACCTGCCGGCCGCGCTGGCGGTTGCCGATCCGGCGCTCGACATGGCCAACCCGCTCAAGGGGCCGTTCAAGGCCATGGCGCTCGAATGGGAGGAGCAGGCGCGCGCCGCGCTCGAACTCGCCCGCCTCGCCGGCGTGCTGCCCGCCTTTCTGGTCGATCCGGAGAATGCCGGCGAAGCGGTTGCGCTGAATGCTGCCGATGTGGGCGCCTTTACCGATGCCGCGCGGCTGCAGATCGCCTCGCGCGCGCGGCTGCCCGTGGCCGCCGCCGACGATGCGCGGATCGTCGCCTTCCGCAGCCCCGATGACACGCGCGAGCATGTCGCGCTGATCATCGGCGAGCAATCGGCCGACCGCATTCCGCTGGTCCGGCTGCATTCCGAATGCCTCACGGGCGATATCCTCGGCAGCCTCAAATGCGACTGCGGCCCGCAGCTCGCCGCCGCGCTGCAGGCGATGGCGCAGGAAGCGGGCAAGGGCGGCTGGGGCATACTCCTGTACATGCGGCAGGAAGGCCGCGGGATCGGCATCATCAACAAGTTGCGCGCCTACCGCCTGCAGGATCAGGGCTTCGACACGGTCGACGCCAACACGCGGCTGGGCCTGCCCGACGAAGCGCGCGATTTTCCCACTGCAGCGCGGATGCTGGAGCTGCTCAATGTCGGGGAGATCCGGCTGATGACGAACAATCCGGCCAAGGTCGCGGCGCTCGCCGCGGTGGGCGTACCGATTGCCGAACGCGTGCCGCATGCGCTGCCCGACAACCCGCACAACGCCCATTACCTTGCGACCAAGCGCGACCGGTCGGGACATTTGCTGTGACCGCGATCGCGATCCGGCCCGAACGCGGCGGCGATGCACCGGCGATCTTCGCGCTGACCGAGGCGGCGTTTCGGGACATGCCCCATGCCGACGGCGACGAGCAGCAGCTGGTGGGCCAGCTGCGCGCCGAAGGCGATCTGGCGCTGTCGCTGGTGGCCGAGGATGCGACGCGGATCGTCGGCCATGCCGCGTTTTCGCCGGTCACCATCTCCGATGGCAGCGAGGGGTGGTTCGGGCTCGGCCCGGTCAGCGTCTGGCCCGAATTGCAGCGGCAGGGCATTGGTTCGGCGCTGATCAAGCGCGGCATTGCCGATCTGCGGGAAAGCGGTGGGCGCGGGATCGTGCTGGTCGGCGACCCGGCCTATTACGCGCGCTTCGGTTTCGAATGCGATCCCGCGCTGCGCTACGACGGGGCGGAGCCTCGCTATTTCCAGCGGTTGGTGCTTGGAGGCGACGCACCGCGCGGCGCGGTGACCTTCGCCCCGGCGTTCAGCGCCGCTCGAAGCGCCTGACGTTGCTGCCGAGCCTGTTGTTCTCGATCACCAGCGCGTCATTGGTCCAGTCGGCAATGAAGGCCGGGCTGCGCGACAGCCCCGGGACCATCCGCGCATCGTTGTCGGCAATGACCAGCCCGTCGGACGTGTAGCGCGCGCCTTCGGCGCCGATGGCGATCATCGTCGACCAGTTTTCCTTGTCGCGCCCTTGGACGAACCAGTTTCCGCGGATCGCACCGGTCCCGCCATTGGGCAGGTCGATCAGGTAATTGGTGCCGTGGCCGTTGGCATCGTCGAAACTGTTGCCCTCGATCACGTTGCGCGCCGCGCGCGACTTGAGGTAATGGCCGCCGGTGCCCTGTTCGAACCGGCTACGCGTCACCGTGACGCGGCCGTAATCGCCGGCATAGATCGAATGGGCGCAGCCGCCCGAATTTTCGCAGGTTCCCAGCCGGGTGAAGGTCGATTTGTCGACCACCAGCTCGCTGTCGACGCCATTGGTGGTCAGAATGCCCTGCTGGCTGTCACGGAACCAGCTTTGCGAAACGCGCAGCGGCCCCTCTTCAAGACGGATACCCGCGCCATTGCCATCGGCAACCGCGATATCGGCAAACACCAGGCCTTCGACGCTAGCCCCGCGTCCGCGCAGCACCAGCGATGCCTTGCCTTCGCATGCCTTGCCGCCCAGCAGCGCTTCGCCCGGCTGTTCGGCACGGAAATGTACCACACCCTCGCTCTGTACCGCGCACTCGTTCCAATTGCCGGGAGCGATCACCACCGTGCCCTCGCGATTGCCGATCGCATCGACCGCCGCTTGTAGCGAGCCATAGCCGCGGCCAGTCTCGGCGACGGTGAAGCTGGCCGATCCTCCGGTCTGCGCCAGCACCGCTGCCAGCGGGATCGCGCTGACCGCCATCGCGGCAATCGCAGCAAGGAGCCAGCGCGGTTGGCGCGAGGCGGAAGAGGCGAATGGCGAAACCATGCCCTATGCCTATTCCATAATGGTTAACGGCGGAATAACTCTGCCCATCGCGCTGTTAGTCTCAATCGCGTTCGCCGTGGCGCCAGCGCCAGCCGCCGCGTGTCTTGCGCTTTGCGATGAGCAGGACGAGCGCTGACGCGACGATCCAGACGGCTGCGGCAATGCCGGTGCCGAGAATGGGATCCCATTCGAGGAGAGGGGTGGGGGCGAGCATCACCACGATGTATCCGGCCAGCAACGCCCAGCCCTGCCACGCGATCGGCAGCCCTGCGCCATAGCCGAAGCGTTTGGGTGCGAACCATGCCCCGTCATCACGCTCGCTCATTCGCTTGCTCCCCTATCGCGCGTCACGAAATCCGCCACGCCCGCGACCAAGGCGCGCGATACCGGGAGCGAGGGGTCGCCATAGCTTGCGCGGTTCGCTGCGGGCGCGCCGTCCGGAATGTCCTTGAGCACATGGTTCATCGCCGGAATTTCGAGATACTCGGCCCGTGGGGCCGCCGCACGAAGCATTTGGGCATCGGTTGCAGTGACTTGCAGATCGGTCCCGCCATGGACGATCAGCATGGGCACGTCGATCTGCTTTGCCAGCGCTGCGGGATCCTGTGTCATCAAATCGATGAGAAAACCCTGCACCGCGGGCGCGAAGAGGCTCTGGAGTGCAGGATGCAGCGGCGTGGCATCGACGCGTTCGCCGGTTTCCAGAGTTGCGATGGCCGCTTCGGCTTCCTCCAGCAAGGGCGCATTGGCGGGATTGGCGCGCAATTGCTCGCGCAGCACGGTGGCCAGCGGGCGGCCCGGCACAGCGACGAGGATGATCCCGCACAGATGCGGCACCTCCTGCGCCGCAGCGAGTGCGACGATCCCGCCCTCGCTATGCCCCAGCAGCCAGAGGCACTCGGCCCCGGTCGCAGTTCGCGCCGCGCCAACCCAGCTTGCAGTGTCGGTGACATAATCGGCGATCGTGACCGCATTGGCGTCCGCCACCGCCGCCTTGCTGGCGAACATGCCGCGCTTGTCGATCCGCAATGTGCCGATGCCGCGCTCGGCCAGCGCATCGGCGAGCAGGCGATAGGGCGCCGCGGTCACTCCCAGCGGACTGTTTCCATCGCGGTCGGTCGGGCCCGAACCCGGGATGATCAGGACCAGCGGCTGCCCTTCGGCGGGCGCGATCAGGGTTCCGGCGAG